>Ga0129301_1001099_pt1 | contig 13867 bp, 12 predicted proteins | sample ConPoolayeHmetaG_FD_94489 | JGI IMG/M metagenome (GOLD analysis project Ga0129301, IMG submission 94489) | Hot spring microbial mat communities from California, USA to study Microbial Dark Matter (Phase II) - Cone Pool mat layer H metaG ...
ATTTGGTCTAATAGAAGATGGGAGATCGACCTACTTGCGCTTAAAGAGCCAATAGTAGCCTCTGTTGATTGCAAGCAATGGCGCAAAAAATGGAGGGGTGCACCGAGCCAGAAAGCTGCCGAGAGGCAGATTGAAAGAACTAAAGCCTTGGCTGAAGTGTCTCCTTCGCTCTGTGAAAAAATTGGCATAAAAGGCTGGAGAGAAGCTTGCTTCATACCCATAACATTGTCACTTCTTGGCGGGACTAACAAGTTCCACAAAAGTTCTCCTATAGTCCCCATCTTGCAGCTACAAGATTTCCTCAATGAGCTGCCCGCCAGAATTGGAGAGCTTGCACATTTTCGAAGAGTTTACAGAGCTTTGTAGAAGATTACTTTGCAGAGATTGGCTAAATTAATAGTCCATATTTTTAAAATTCAAATTTTTCCAATCTTATTTCAATCATGGACTTTTAATGTATCCAAACATGCACAGCATAATCAAAGATCTTATGTAATCATATCAATTGACCCCTTAGATCTTCAAATACTTCAATCGTTCTCAGTTATTTGCTCAGATTTTTCCCAATCCATTTTTCACATGATTGTATAGTTCTGCATGTTAAAAGGTTTTATAAAGCAAAAGACCAATTTTCTAGCCGAAAAGAGGCTTGAAAAATGGTTCAATTGAACGAAGAGCTTATTAAGATAGTAAATTTGTCCATGCCTTTTCCATCGAACGTGATAAAGGCTTATTCAAGAATAGATGTAGTCTTTACAAGCGGAGATCTTGCAAAAGAATCTGGCATCCCAAGATCCACAGCTAAATACTACATTCGAAGAATGCTTGAGATGCATATGATTTCGAAAGTTCCCTATCGGAAAAAGTATCAGAAGTACGCGAACGCAAGGTCTTTTTCAGATTGGCTTCAAGATCTGATCAGACTAGCTATAAAACCTTTAGAAGAAGGCTAGAATACGGCGGACGGGGAAATGTCGCTTAGAGAGCTTGCATCGAGGAGCAAAAGCGTAGGGAAAGGCGGTAGAGGGCATAAAGGTCGCATCCTAACGATTAAGGAGATAAGGAGAATCAGGAAACGTGGCTATAACGCTGAGAGGCAGTTGGTTAAGAAGTTGCGCGCCATGGGTTTCAAGTCACTTCGAGTCCCTGTTTCTGCCCCAAGTAAAGAACCTTTGCCAGACGTTTTCGCAGTTAAAGGCAGAAGTCTCATAGCCTTCGAAGTAAAGGCATTGGCTGCTGAGCGAGTATATTTCCGTAGGGATCAAGTTGAGAAGCTCTTGAAGTTTCTTGAAATGTTCGAGCTTTATGAGAACAAAGTAGCAGTTCTAGTTGGCAAGTTTCCGTACAAGTGGGTCTTTAAACAGGTTGGAAAAGTTGCCGACTACGTAATTCGAAGCGATGAGAGGAGTAATATAAGGCTTGATCGCATATAGAGAGGATGATACGCATTTAAGCAAATATTGAATTCGAGATCTATTGATATCTAGAAGTAACAGAACTTATTTAGGAAAAGCAGATAAGGCATTTCTAGTAACAACATCACTAACCTTGAGTGATTTCTCCTTCATAGAGGACTTTAAAATCTGGATAACTCAGGATTATGTCTGTCTGCGGGTCAATTATAATGTCTAGACCGTTAATTGTTATTCTGACAACAGCGTGTCCAGCATTAGGATCACTAAGATACGATAGCCAGTATGGTTTCCAAGGATAATATCCCGGCACGATAATTTCAATAGACGCGAATTCTTTCATCTCGTCTCCCCACAATGCGTAGTACGTGAAGCAATAGTATCCCTTCATTTCTGCTCTCAGAATGAAGTCTAGTGCAAACTCATGATAGGTATAATTAACTGTCCATTTAGCATCACTTAGATTATCAGCTATGAGAAAATTCTTTAGCTCAGCTAATGAACTGAACACCTTGGAGACCGTGAATGCAACCTTGCTGAAGCCCGTGTTTCCTATCGTATCGTTTGCGTATATGGTAAGGTTATATCGACCCGGAAGAAGATTCAGGGTTATGTTACCTGCTAGTGCAACAGTTTCTCCACCATTCAAACCGTAGCCTATCCAAGAGACTGGTTCGTTAATTATATAAGCTAGGTCAACGGCGTATGTATTAGAAGTAGTATTGTATATTGTTGTTTCTGGCGAAATTATTTTGATGACTGGAGGGGTAGCATCGATGGTGAAGGAAACAACTCCAACGACTACAGTTCTTACAATATTACTAGCATAAATCACGAGACTGTGCAATCCGTCCGATAATCTCGCTATTGTTGTATTACCTTCAAGCGTTTTGTTTGCTTGTCCATCTAAACTATAACTCAAACTATAACTCCCAAAAAAAGGTTGTTTACTTGAGGTATAGGTTAGGTGAATAGAATTGGTTCTATAAGTTGTTGCTTCCGGCGAAAGAATTGTGATTGTAGGTGGCGGCGACAAATAAACAGACATAATGAGAAACATGCATGCAAATATGGTAAGAGGAACTAAGAGAAACAAGGCTTTATTCCTTGCACTTCTCCTCTTTGTTCTTGATCTTCTCAAACCTATGCTTTCTTGCTCATCAAGGCTTTTTAGTTCATCTGCCACTCTTCTGGATACATGGACCCGACGCTTAATCCCAACATAAGGTGGTGGCATTTTTGGCAAACATAGACAGCTATGAGCTTCTGGCAAACGATGTTCTGTACAGAAAGTTTTTCCACAGTAGTTACATTTGAAAGGCAGAATCTCTTCTCAGCCACAAACTTCACATTGGCGATGACTCATTGCGCTTCTTCAGCTCGTTTGCCTATCTATAACTGTGCCGAATCAAAAATTATGTTTTTCCATTTATTCCCGTTGAATACTATTTCTGTCTGACGGGTTTGCTAGAAAAGTTTAAATAGGTTCCGTTCTTGATTCAACGAGCCAAAGTGATAATGAATATTCTTCGAACCATTAGGTTCATAGTTTAAATGAGAGAAACGTAGCGAACGTATAATAAAGTCTTGTCGATGATTTTGTATCCATCACCCACCGGCACTCTTAATTTACGGGTAAAAATAATGTCCAAAGCTTTGCAAGATCATATTTCATGAGGTCTCCGACCTTCATATATGGCCAGCGACTGAAAGAAGGTTTATTTGGAATTATTTTAAGTTTTGTGGATGAATTTTATGACCGAAATGGCAGGGCCTTTCAGCCCCGAGCGGATGAAAAGACATTTTTTTCATCCATGTCTTTCCTGTGGGAGATGAGTGCCGTAACAAGTGTTTTGCTGGCAATTAAATTTTTCTAGAGGTTAGTTCCGCGTAGAAGATTGAAGCATCGAGAAGATGACGCTTCTATATAGCCGTTTTTTCTTTCCGTAAGATTTATGTTCCCCCGCGACCTTAAAGAGTACACAAACACTGCAAAAAAAGGAACGTTTCTTGGTCTTTAGTGATGTGTAAGAGATTGGTAATACTTAAAAAACTAAAATAACTTTCGCCTATTTAATGCTTTGCCTAAGAATAATTTTCTGATGCCTAACGCCCACCTTAAACACCAACTAATTAGCTTTTCAATCATGACCCAGTGTTGTCGAACAACGCGATGGATACAAAATCATCGACATTTTCGTGAAGTTTCCCAATGAAACTCTTCACATTTTCTAACCAATTGAATTCAAAACCAAATTTGGGCGGAGTCCCTATTCTGAATTCATCGTCATCTTTATATTGCCTTAACGTAATTAAAAAAATGGGACAGTTGCGGATTCAGCATGAGCCTCGTCTTACGTTGGTTTGTTCGAGCCTTCCGGAAACCACCCGTAATAGTCTTTCTTGTCTTACTCCTAGGCTCTTGCCTCACAGGTTATGGCATCATCTATAATATTGCTGCTTCACATCAGTCAGAAATCAACCCAAACTTTTTACATTTTGAAACAGATTATGTTGAAGTTGAGCTTCCAAAAAATTGGATAACCCTCCAAGGAAAGGTTCAAAATGCAACCGGATTATTCTTTTCTATAGTCTCTTATAATCCTTTCACTTGGGCATTTTTCCAGTTTCAGTTCTGCGATGAAAACGCCAAAATGTTTTTGTTAGAGAGATCGAATCTCACCGACGCCTCTCAGATGCTACAAAAAATCATCAATGATACTTACAGTAAGATTCTCGAGAAAAACAGTAACGTGACGCGCATATTCAATGAGAACGGCACTATGACCATATCAAATTTGACAGCTGAATATTCCATAATCACCCTTAGAAATGTACCTACTGAAACCAGTAACTTACATAATATCACGTCATTAATCGCGATTCATATAGACGAAAAAAGACTCATCTATATATCCTTTACATGCGATGAATCGAATTGGTCCAAGGAATCCGAATTATTTGCAATCATAGCCAAATACCTAAAGCTGGGATAAAGAAATGGGTGAAGCTCTATTCAACGAGATTGAAAAATGGGATTTAATATACGCCCTTATAGGCGGGGGATTAGGTTTCATCGTCGTTTGGGTTACATCGGTTCTTATCTTTGACCCAAATGGTATAGGAGCCGTATACTGGTCGCTTGCATCCCTAGGAATATTAGGCATCATCAGTTTTCAAGAACAGTTTGCACTCGCTTCAGCAATTATGCAGTTTGGAATAGTCCATCTATTAGGTGGTTTCTGCGGCGGGCTCTATACAGGCTACAAAGTGGAAAAGAAACTCAAATTTTTACTAATCATTCCAGGCATAGCCACCTTTCTAATCTCCTTCCTAATCTTCATTGCGTCCACCTATTTTCAAGGCGGGGCTGTGAATCTTTCAACTACAAACCTTTTAGGAACCGTTATTTTGCCTATAACCGGCAACTTAACAGGTTCATATTTAGGAGGCTACGCCATTAATTGGCCTACAAAAGAAGAGACTGAAAAGAAAGAGCCTAATTTGACTTGAAAAGGTTAGTTCGTAAAAGTTTGTGCTGATTTTAGATCACAATTAATATGGTTATATCATTAAGGTTTGTGCCAGTTGGTCCTGTAAGTATCAAATCGTTAATTTTTGAGAAGAAGGTGTACGAATCGTTTTCTTTCAGAGCCTCTTCAGCGTTAAGTCCAAGTTTCTCTGAGCGGGAAATTGTTTTTCCATCAACTACCGCTCCAGCCGCATCTGTAGGTCCATCCACACCATCAGTGCTTACAGAAGCCAAGACTACTCTATCTAAGCCTTGAATCTTCAATGCTGCTCCCAGGCAGATCTCTTGGTTTCGCCCTCCTCTTCCATTTCCTACGACCGTGACTGTTGTTTCTCCGCCAGCAATAATTCCAGCTGGTGGCGAAACTGGATTGCCCGAAGTTGATATTTCTTTTGCTACTCCGCCAATTACTGAGCCGACATATCTGGCTTCTCCCTCTAAGAAGGAAGTCAAGAGTAATGTATTCAACCTGAAGTCTTTCAAAGCATCTAATGCGGATTCGCAGGCCACTCTGTTATTGCCCACGATTACATTGAAGACTCGTTTGAAGGCGGGGTCGTCACTCTTCGGAGTCTCTGCAACTAAACCTTTCACCCCGCTCAGCAAAATCTTTTTAATCGATTCGGGAATTTTATTCCAGAGATCATACTTTTCAAGAATGTTCACAGCGTCCCCAAAAGTTGTTGAGTCTGGAACAGTTGGACCTGAAGCTATAACGTCCAAAGGGTCACCGAGGACGTCGGAAAGAAGTAGGGTAAGAAGGGTTGCTGGGTAAACAGCCCTTGCCAGTCGACCCCCCTTAAAATTTGAGAGATGCTTCCGTACAGTATTTATCTCGTTGATTGTGGCGCCTGACTTCAACAACATATCCGTCACTTTCTGTTTATCGGCAAGACTTATCCCTTCGCATGGTAGAGCCATGAGAGCTGAACCACCGCCTGAGATCAAGCCTATGACAAGGTCTCTCTCTCCAGCGTGACTTACAAAGTCCAATATTTTCTTTGCATTTTCTACACTGTTCTCTTTCGGAATTGGGTGACTTCCTTCGAGTATCTTGATTCGGCTTACTGTGTATTTTTTAGATTCTCCGTGAGGAACTACTATGTATCCGTCCTCAATCTTTGATCCAAGGATCCCCTCTAGCGCTTCAGCCATGCTTCCGCTTGCTTTGCCCCCGCCGACAACAAATATTTTGTTGAAAGATGCTAGGTCAAAAACTCTTCCATTCACGTGTAACTTATCTTTGCAGAGAGAGATTTTTGATTTGATTATGTTTTTAGGGTCCACTGCGTCAAGAGTTGTTTCAATCACGTCAAGAGCAATTCTTCTGGCTTTCCTATTCAGGCTCGTCTCAACATTCCTAAGTAGTTCATCCTTATTCTTTACTTTAACCATCCGCCTTCCCTTTCTATTTGAAGAGAAAATAGTTTCACCATTAATGGGAAAGTCAAGATTTATATTTTCTTCTTAAGCCATGAAATAGTTGGGGGATTCGAATAAGCCTGCCTGAATCACCTATTATTCGAAAGTCTATATTTTATGAGAAATTAGCTAACGATAAGGTACGTTGTATCCTTTGCGAAAGAAGGTGTGAAATCTCTCCTAGTGGAAAGGGCTTCTGCAAAACGAGGATGAATGCCAATGGGAAATTGATAACCCTAGTCTACGGAAACATTAGCGCTATAGAAAACAGACCTATTGAGATAAAGCCCTTCTTTCATTACTGGCCTGGTTCGACTGCCCTAACATTTTCAACTTGGTCATGCAACTTTGACTGCCCTTGGTGCCAAAACTGGGAACTTTCCAAAACCGTTCCAGACACTTCGAATTTTAGGTACATGTATCCAGAGGACGTTCTGAGTCTAGCAATTCAAGAAGGTTCAAATGGTCTCTGCTCAAGCTTCCAGGAACCTACTTTACTGACCGATTGGAATATTGACCTTTTCAGGTTGGGGAAAACCGCAGGGCTCTATTCATGCTACGTGTCCAATGGCTATATGACACTGGAAGCTTTGAAGATACTTCGGGAAGCTGGGATGGACGGGTTAAAAATCGACATAAAAGGGGACGCTGAAACATACAAACGATTCTGTGGCAACATTGACGTGGAGAAGGTGTGGAGGAACGTGAATGAGGCTAAGAAGATGGGCTTTCACATCGAGGTTGTGAACCTCATAATTACATGCATCAACGATGATGAGGAAACCTTAAGATGCATAATCGAGCGACACGTTAAGGAAGCAGGTCCTGAAACTCCGCTCCACTTTACACGGTATTACCCAGCTTACAAGTTTGACAAACCAGCTACAAAGGTTGAGACATTAGAGAAGGCTTATGCAATGGCTAAAAAACTCGGGGTCTCCTATCCATACATTGGCAATGTGCCTGGGCACAGGTATGAAGATACTTACTGCCCAGGTTGCGGAGAGGTTCTGATCAAACGTTTGGGTCCGAGAATAGTTCGCTACCGCATTACTGAGGAGAAAAGATGCCCAAAATGTCGAACACAGATACTGATCAAAGGAAAACACGTCAAAAGGGTACTTTTCCGCATCTGATAGCGATTAGCGGTCAAAAAGGATGGTAAAAATGTCCTTTAGCTTTCATATCAGAAAATAGGCTCGAAACAGCCTTATTTTTAGTCTATAAAATTAGCCATATGTTCTTAACAAAATTTCGTTCAAAACTTACTTGTATCTTCAGAACTTACACTTCATCAAAGTTTGGAAAGAAGGAAAATTATGCCTTCGTCCCAAGCATCTTCTTGAGAGACCTTTTTTCCTTGCCAGTCTTGGTCAACAATTTTGTTCATAATCCGTAACACAACTTTATCTTTTCTTTTTTGGCTTTAAGGACTAATTCTCTAACCATCTCTCATTAAGGGTTTGATTAAAAAAGAGAAATTGTCAGGAGCCAAACCAGATTGGCTGATTACTCAAACCAGACAAGGGAGAGTAGAACAAGGACTCCGAGGACAAAGGATGACAATTGGAGGGTTGAATTTAACGGTTGGGGTTCTTCTTTTCTGAGCTCGGGGATCAGGTCTGAACCTGCTATGTAAATGAAATTACCTGCAGCAAAAGGTATCAAGTATGCTGTCAAATTATTAATTATGGATCCTAGGCTGAGAGCGGTTATTGTTCCCCCAAGTGCTGTTAGGGCTGTCAAAAAGTTGTATAGGAGTGCCTTTTTCTTTTTGAATCCACCGTAAAGTAAGACTCCGAAATCACCTATCTCTTGCGGAATCTCGTGGAATATGACAGCCATTGTAGTTGCAATGCCTAATTGTGCGCTTACTAGATAACTTCCACCTATTATTAAGCCATCTAAGAAGTTGTGCACGGAATCGCCGAAGAGGTTCATGTAAGCAAAGCTGTGAGGGTGTTCTTCGGAAGTTAGGATGTGGCAGTGTCTCCATTGAAAGAACTTTTCAATAATGAAGGATGTGACAATACCTAGAAGAATGGATATGGATGCATCTATTCCGAAACCATTTTTCTCAACAGCCTCTGGAATCAAATGGATAAACGCATCTCCAAATAGCCCGCCCGCGGAGAAGCTGACCAGATACAGAATTATTCTTTTCAGATCTCTCTCTTTCAAGGTGAATGTGAGAATGCCAACTGTGGAGAGTAGGCTAACTATGATGGTGCTTATCAATCCGTTTATCCAAGCGCTCATCTTACTGCTTCACCAGCTAAAGGTATCGACGACACCTCTGAATTAATCATAAAAATTATTATTAGAGACCCTCAATATATCCATAATCTTTAAAACTGTTGCTGTAGATGAAGAATGTCCTCGAAGGAAGAGATAGTCATGGTAATGCGAGTGTTAAAGACTGACACGGATGGGCAACTCATCATAGAAAGAGTCATGTATACTAAGCGTTATTCTCTGATTCTAGATAAGGAAAGATGTGTTGGATGTGAAATATGCGAAACCGTATGCCCAAGAGAAGCTATAAAGACCATTAAGCCAGTCAGGATTAAGGATAGCGGACTTAGGCGTCCAAACATAGATATCGACGAGAAAAAATGCAACTATTGCGGAGTGTGCAATGCAATATGCCCTTTTGGGGCGTTAAGTTTGGTGATTAACGGTATCAAGACCGTTCCAGTCACGGAGAAAGAGAGCTTCCCACAGTTAATTCACCAGGTCGATATTGATGAGGCAAAATGTCCGATTGACTGTGATCTCTGTGCAGAGGCTTGTCCTTTCAATCTTATTAACGTTAGAGTTGACGAGGTTAGCGGTAAGGTCAAGGTTGATGTGGATAGGGAGTATTGCCCAACCTGCCGTCTCTGCGAGGTTAAATGCCCCTACGATGCAATAAATGTGCGAAAGATAATAAACGGCTTCATCAAAATTAACAAAGATAAATGCCCACAAGGTTGCCGTGACTGCGTTGATGTCTGCCCAGTGCCCAATGTTTTAAATATCTCAGCGGATGGCAAAGTAGAGGTCGACGAGTACTGCTGTATCTATTGTGGAGTCTGTAAGATAGTATGCCCCGTTGATGAAGCTTTAGAAATCCAAAGAACCTCCATCCATCATACAAACATTCATTCTGGCGCATGGAACAAAGCCCTTGAGAAATTAACCTCCACAAAGAACATGGCCAAGGAACTTCATAGTAAAATAGCATTGAAAGCTAGAGAATCAGTTAAGAGACGTTTTAGTTGAGAAGGCAACCCAAATGGTTGAGGATTTAAGGATCGGTGTCTTCGTCTGCCATTGCGGGTTAAACATAGCTGGCGTTGTGGATGTCGAGGCGGTGACTGAGTATGCGCGCAAATTGCCAAACGTTGTCTACGCGGTTCATAACCGCTACACATGCTCCGATCCGGGTCAAGAAGAGATACGTAAAGCAATAAAAGATTATAATCTTAACAGGGTTGTCGTCGCCGCCTGTTCCCCGCGTATGCACGAGTTTACTTTCCGCCGAACAGTCTCTGAGGCTGGTCTAAACCCGTATCTCTTCGAGATGGCTAATATTCGAGAGCACTGTTCTTGGTGTCATCCTAGTACGCCTGAAGAGGCAACTGAGAAAGCAAAAGAGATTGTCAAGATGGCTGTCGCGAAGGTCAGGCTGCTTGAGCCTCTAACGCCAATAGAGGTTCCAGTAACAAACAAGGCTCTCGTCATAGGAGGAGGCATAGCTGGGATAAGCGCGGCCCTAGACCTTGCGGAGATGGGTTTCAAGGTCTACTTGGTCGAGAGGAGAGAGAGCATCGGAGGGCACATGGCTCAGCTTGACAAAACATTTCCAACATTGGACTGCTCAATCTGCATTGAAGGTCCAAAGATGGTTGATGTGGATCGCCACCCAAACATTGAGATAATATCCTTCGCCGACATAGTAAGCGTCGAGGGATATGTGGGCAATTTTAAGGTGAAGGTCCGAAAGAATCCGCGTTACGTGATTGAGCAGAATTGTACAGGCTGCGGCGAGTGCCGAGATGTCTGCCCAATTGAGTTCCCAAATGATTGGGACATGAATATGGGTGTTAGGAAGGCTATTTCAGTTCCCTTCGACCAAGCTGTCCCGCTGGTCTACAGGATAAACAGGGATTACTGCATCGAATGTTACAAATGTGTTGATGCATGTGGAGCACGCCAAGCAATAGATTTCAGTCAAGAGGCGGAAGAGGTTGAGCTGGAAGTAGGCGCAATAATCGTTGCGACAGGTTACGATGTCTACTTGCCCGAGGAAGGAAACATCTACGGATACGGTAAATACGACAACGTAATTTCAAGCCTCGAATTTGAAAGGTTGATTCTAGCGGCTGGTCCAACTGGCGGGCATGTCATTCGGGCTTCTGATGGGAAAAGACCGAAAGTCGTCGCCTTCATACAGTGTGTTGGCTCAAGGGACACGAACCTTTACCCCTACTGTTCAGGTTTCTGTTGCATGTATACGCTTAAGCATGCGGTTCAACTCAAGGAACATTACGGCCAAGATGTGGAAGTGTGTGTCTTCTACATGGATATGCGTAGCAACTTCAAAGGATACGAAGAGTTCTATTCACGTGCGAGGGAGATGGGTGTAAACTTCATAAGGGGCAGGGTCTCGAGGGTTGTCGAGCTCCCAGAAAATAAAAACTTGATAATTCACGGCGAGGATACATTACTTGGGGAACCAGTCAGACTTGAGGCGGAGATGGTTGTATTAGCAACAGCAGCCGTCCCAAGTCTAGATGCAGCAGAGATCTCAAAGATTCTTAACATAACAAGGGGGACGGATGGATTCTTTATGGAGAGCCACCCGAAACTGAAACCGATTGACACCCCGGTTGACGGCATCTTCCTTGCAGGTGCATGCCAAGGACCTAAAGACATTCCATACAGCGTCTCTCAGGGAAGCGCGGCAGCTGCCAGAGCTGCGACCATACTTTCGAAACCTTATGTGAAGATTGAGCCTATAGTCGCGGTCATCGACCCAGAGCGGTGCCGTAATGTCAAGGTTAAATGTGGAATCTGCGCGTCCAAATGTCCTTACGGCGCAATCAAGGCTGAATTGGGCAAACCGGCTGAGGTTAGAATAGCAATGTGCCATGGTTGTGGAACATGCGTTGCAGAGTGCCCATCTGACGCGATTAGGCAGATGCATTTCACGGATGCCCAGATATTCGCTCAGATACAAGCCGCTTTGGAGAATAATCCGGAAGATAAGATTATGGGTTTCTGCTGCAACTGGTGTGCTTATGCTGGAGCTGACTTAGCTGGGACTAGCCGCTTTGAGTATCCGCCAAATATTAGAATCGTGAGGGTTATGTGCTCTGGGAGGATTGATCGGGACTTCGTTCTTGAGGCTTTCCGCCGCGGCGCTGGGATGGTTCTCATCGGCGCATGCCATCTACCATACGACTGCCATTACATCGACGGGAACTGGAAGATGAAGGCTCGAATGGACGTTTTGGGGAAGATGCTTGAGAAGATGGGCTTGACGCCCGAAAGGTTCAGAGTTGAATATATATCGGCTGCTGAGGGTGTAAAATTCGCTCAAGTAGTCAGAGAGATGACTGAAAGGATGAAGGAGTTGGGGAAAGAAAGAATTAAGGCAGAGAATGAGAAGCTTAAGCCCTTAATTGACCAGATATTTGCTAGGAAGGAACGGTAAGATCAATTCGTTTCTTTATAAAATATGCGAAAAAGTTTTAAGTTGTGACCTTGTTATTCTTTAAACATGTCTATAACTACACCTGAAGAGGTACGTTTAGAAATTTTAGAGTTTCTTCACAAAATGTCTCGGGAAGATATTACCGGGTGGGGAGTTGACAGAGACATGCTTCAAAGAAAATTAGGAATCCCGGAAAAGGACATGGATGCTAACATACTTTATTTGGCCCAAAGAAACCTGGTTCAACTTGTTCAAGCACAGAATGTCCTCTGGCTCTGGGCGAGAATAACGCCATTCGGCTCAGAAGTAATCCAGAACAAAAAGGCCTATGAGCAGCAGTTCCCATTCCTCAAAGCAGGCAGAGGCAAATAACGAAGAAGGCTGAAATCAGAACCTTTTCCCGACAAGTTAGTCGAGGCGACTATAAAGCAATCGCAAAAGAAATCTTTAGGTTCAGAAAATAAATGATTCGTGGAGCCTCGGGCGGGATTTGAACCCGCGACCTCCGCCTTACCAAGGCGATGCCCTAGCCGACTAGGCCACCGAGGCATTTAGTGTTCATTTTTTCTTTAGTCGATAATGAAAAATAGTGACTAAACATATAAAAATATTTTAGGTGAAGTTTTGCGACATCTTTAGTAAAACCTTTTTTTGAAACTTAGAGTAATGTTATGGCAAGAAGGCTTAATGGTCACCTACCAAACCTTTCTCACTCTTAATATGTAGAAGAGATGTACGCAGATTCTCCACGGAAAAGAAGTAGCGATCTAAAACCGTAAAGTACTTAACAGCATATTCGTAAGACTAAACTTGTTGCTAAAGGATGCTGAATTAGTGCTGTAGCATAGGGAAACAATTAAATCTTAGAGAAGCATGATATAGGGTCAAGTTGCCCGAGGTGAGTTGATGCCAATCAAAGCCTACGTCCTTCTGAAGGTAAGTTCTGGAACGGAGAGGGAGGTCTGTAAAAAGATTTCAGAATTCGATGAGGTTATGGATGCAAGCATAGTCTACGGCGAATTTGACTTAGTTGTGAAATTGAATGTGCCAGAGCTTGAAGCCTTAGAAGTCTTCCTATCCGAAAATATCAGGAGCATACCAAGTGTAATGTTGACATCCACAATGATCGTTGCCAGAGAATACAAAGGAAAATCTGTTAGAAATTCCCTGAAAACTTAAACCATTTTTTGACTTTAAAGATTGAAGCGAAAAGCCTGACGCCTTGTAGGTTGTATACCTAAAAGTTTAGTTTTTCAGCCTCAAGGTCTCTGTAGATCTGCGAACAACATAATGGAGAAAATTTGATTTCTAGACCGAGCTCCCTCGCCCTTTCTATCGCTTCTAAGCTTGGAAAAGCTATAGCGTTTACTCCAGCTTCCACCGCAAGTAGGTCAGTTTCTACGCGGTGTTTTCCCTTAGGTCTTGCGCATCCCAAAGCGATAGGCAAGTTAGGCATCATAAATCTCGCCTCAATTAGAACCTTTACTATTGCCCTAGGTGGCGGAGGTTTTACATCTTCCATCAATGTCCCCTTAATTGGAGAGAAAGCTATTATTATAATGGCTGATGGTTTGTGCTTAGATATCATCCTCAAAGCCATCATCTCTCCCTTCAGGTGACCGTAATGGATGCCCACAAGAATATGTGGCGTGAAGGGTATGCCTGACTTATCCAGGGCTTCAAGGGTCTTCTCATAATCTCTTATCGATGCATCAAGATTGTAAACCTCCCTTATTGTTTCATTTGAGCCGATTATGTCAACTGAGACAACGTCGACACATGCCTTTCTCAGCATCTCAG
>Ga0129301_1001101_pt1 | contig 13834 bp, 15 predicted proteins | sample ConPoolayeHmetaG_FD_94489 | JGI IMG/M metagenome (GOLD analysis project Ga0129301, IMG submission 94489) | Hot spring microbial mat communities from California, USA to study Microbial Dark Matter (Phase II) - Cone Pool mat layer H metaG ...
AGCCGTTCTAGCAATGTTCACGGCAGTCTTCCTTGCAAGTTCTGTGAAGCTCCACGAGAGGTTCTTACCTCAGCGATTCTCTTAAGAGCAACGGAGAAAAACAATACGAAAAGCTCTTTTGTTCGTGTGGAGAACATGGGAAGAAGCCAGATGACGGCAGCTTTCGCAAAAAAGCATAGCAGAGGAAAAGTTAAAGCCGAAAGCGCTAACACCATGCTTGCAAATGAGGTCAATCCTGTTGTTGTTCAAGTCATGCGAGAGAAAGGAACTGACCTCTCACCCAACAAGCCAAAATTGATTACAAACAAGATGTTTCCAAAAAGCAGATATGATAATTGTGATGGGATGCAGCGCTCAAGGGTTCTGTCCCGCTCCACTGCTGAACAAAGTCGTAGACTGGGGAATTGAAGACTCGAAAGGCAAACCTCTAGAGAAAGTCAGAGAGATAAGAGATGAAATTGAAATAAGAGTGAAGAAGCTGGTTGAGGAAATAAACTGAAATTCACGCTGGGCTGCCCGTTCTCTGGAATTTATAGCGGGGTTAGTCCTAGACCCGTTTGGGTATAGGGAATGGTGGCTCCTCTATCCTTCTAGAGAAACTAGGTCCTCCTTATGTATAGGTTGGAGTGGTGGTTCTTGTTGTGTTTTGAGTGGTTCTTGAACAAGCATTATTTCTGTTGTGTTTGTTGGGTTTTGGTTAGGATGCGTTGGAGGTGTTTTTCTGTTTGGGTTATGTATGGTTTGGCTCCTAGTCGGCGGAAGATTTGGAGGGCTTTTTCTAGATGTTCTTTTGGGGAGTTGAGTTTGTTTGTGGTTTTATAGAGGAGTCCTAGTTGATCAAGGGTTATGGCTATGACAAACTGGTCGCCAAGCTTATTGAAAGCATCTTTAAAGTCTATTGCAACATTAACATTGCCAACCATTCGCACTACCAAAAAATAGAAACACGCTAAACAATCACAAATCACTTAAAACTGTCTTTTCGTGTTTTGGTCTTGCCTGCATCGTATCCTCCACATACGTTCTCAGCGGTTCAGCAACACTCCACGCCTGCGCATTGCATCCTCCAGCCCTATGCGGAGAATCACCATCAAAAACCTCACCAACAACCCCCAACCCAGCCTCAAACAAACACCCAGTAAACAACGGCAAAAGAAAATTCTTCAAAGCATACTCACGCCTAAAATCTGCATAACCCTTAACCTTCAAATAAGCCCTCGTAAACGGACCCAGAAGCCAAGCCCACACACTGCCATTATGATAGGCTCTATCCCTACTCCTCCTATCACCAGAATAGACTCCAACATATCTCGCATCACCCTTAGCTAAAGTCCTCAAACCATACGGCGTCAAAAGCTCATGATGCACAACATCAACAACCCTCTCACTTCTAGTATTATCAAGCAAACGGAAATCCAAAGCCACAGCAAAAACCTGATTAGGCCTAATCGCATCATCCCGCTCAGAATTGCCCACAACATCAAACAAGCAACCTTTCTCAGCATTCCAAAACTTATCTGCAAAACTCTCCCTAGCCCTATCAGCCATGACTTCATACTTTTCCGCTTCATCCTTCTTCCTAAACCTATTTGCCAACAACTCCATAACCTTCAAAGCATTAAACCACAACGCCTGAACCTCAACCGCCTTACCCGCTCTAGGCGTCACCGGCTGACCATCCACAACAGCATCCATCCACGTCAACTGAGGCCCATGACAAAGCAAACCATCATCATCCAAACGAATACCAAACATCGTTCCCCTAGCATAATTCTCCACAATCCCCTTCAAAGTCTCCCACAACTGCTCTCTAACGAACTTAAAATCCCCAGTATACTTCAAAAACTGCAAAACCGCATCCACAAACCACAAAGAAGCATCAACACTATTATACGCAGCATCCTCAGCCCTGCCAGAAACAAAGTTAGGAATCAAACCATCCCTACATAGGTTTTTAAACGTTAAGAAAACCTGCCTCGCATCCTCAAACCTGCCAGTAACAAGCAACAACCCAGGAAGAGAAACAAAAGTATCTCTACCCCAACACTCGAACCAATAATAACCCGCAACCACAGACCTCCTAAAAAAACCAGAACCCTTCACAACAAACTTGTCCGTCGCCAAAACAACCCAACTTAGCCAATCCTCAAGAAAAATATTCGGATGCTCGTCATGAAAACGCTTCAACAAACCTTCAAAGCGCTGCTCTTCCCTCTCTTTCAAAGCGTATACATCATCCACAGTAGCAGGCATCTCCGACAAAACACGACGGGCAATCTCCACATCCACATCAGCCACACCAACAACAGCAAAATCCCCCTTAGAACCAGCCCTAACCTCAAACTCAAAAAATCCAGGCTGATACCAATCATCAAAACAGCTCTCACCACGCAAAGCCTCCTCACGAAAATAAACTCTTTCAATCCAATGCTCAGCAACCGAAAAATGTCCACTCGTAGCAGAAACAATAAGCGCTGACTTCGGTGAATCAAACAGCATACTAAATTCCTTACGCTCACACTTAACAGAAAACTGCGGAGCACTCTGCCATCTATCAGTCACAGAATGAAAATGTCTGCAATTCACAAAAGGAAAAACCCGAACCTTCACACCAACAGGATTCCTATTCAAAACACCATAACCAACAACAACCGCATTCCAACCCCTAGGATTTAAAACAGTCTTCCTAACCACAACATTCTGCACTTGATAAGTATACTTTGGGAAAACCGAAAAAGAAAACTCGCTCAAAAACTCATGTCCCCTAGGAAAAATTCCGTCACGAAACTCGTTAGCGCCAAGAGAATAAAAGCTGTTCCCAATTGCAATCTCCTCATCAAACTTCTCTATGCACACGTGCCTATTACCAGGCGGGTAAAGAGCAGCCACAAGCAGCCCATGATACTTACGAGTGTTTATGCCCAAGACTGTGGAAGAAGCATAGCCGCCCAACCCATTCGTTATAATCCACTCTTTCTGAATAGAATTCTCAAAGTTTGAAAGCATTTTTCCATCAAATCGCATTGTTGGCAACTGTTTACTTTGCATGTTCTCAAACCATCTTCTCTCTTATAGCGTCTTGTGCAAAAATGCTTTGCCTAACCATCTTCAAGAAAAAGCAGTTGCAATGCCCCGCATATTATAGGATATAGAAGTTAATTCGATAATGGTTAAATCATCGACATTGACCTTTCATTACTTACCAGACGGAGAAGCAACCTTTGAAAACCAAGCCTTTTTCCAAGCTTACAAATACGCTATTCTTAATCAGCCTTCTAACGTTAGCATTAGCTTTCAACGTTCAACCAGCAAAATCAGAAGACACAACAATCTACATTAAAAACGACGGAAGTACCCAACCGCCCGTCCCAGCGATAGTCACATCAGACAACATAACTTACACTTTCACAAGCAACATCACAGGTTCCATCATAGTTGAAAGAAGCCACATCATAATCAAAGGAAACAACTACACGCTAATGGGCAGCGGAACAGGAAAAGGCTTCACACTTTACATGCCAACAAACGTTACAATAAGCAATATAACAATTACACACTTTGCTTACGGCATTTACATGGACGGCCCAACAAGAATCACAATCACCAACAACATCATAACCAACAACTCCTACGGCATAAACTTCTACCGCTGTTCACATAACACTATTCGCAACAACACTATAACCAACAATAATTTTGGCATGTTCCTCTCTTATTCTTCAAGAAACAACACGATAGAAGCGAATAGAGTTACTGCAAACAGAGAAGGCGGAATTGGAATATGGGCAGGCTCCAACGGCAACAGAATATTGCGAAATATCGTTTCTGGAAACACTTTGCAGGCCTACGCATATGGGATTATGCTTTCTTACATCTCAAACGCTACAATAGCCTACAATACTGTGAGAAACAATTACAATAACATAATAATCTCTAACTATTCAGCATACAATGTTATCAAGGAGAATAATATTGCAGACAGCATAATGTATGGAATATACCTCTATGGACGAACAAACAAGATTAGAATAATTAGAAACAATATTACTGGAAGCAATACTTACGGCATCAGTTTTAGAATTAGTTTCAACTGCACTGTTTATGGAAACAACATAGCGAACAACACTGAAGGAATTGCATTCTATCATCTGTCAGCCAACAGCACCTTCTATTATAATAATTTTGTTGGCAATACGAAGCATGTTGTTTTTAACGCTAACATTTCTGATTTCTGGGATAATGGTTTTGCAGGAAACTATTGGGATGATTATGCGGGAAGCGATGCTGACGGCGATGGGATAGGAGATGTTCCATATGTTATTAATTTGCTTAATGAAGACCGTTATCCGCTGATGAGTCCTTATGCAAAGTTGCGTGGCGATGTGAATGAGGATGATAAGGTTGATGGAAAGGATTTGGCTATTGTTACTCAAGTTTTCGGCTCTTACTCTTGCCATGAAAGGTGGAATGTGCAAGCTGATTTAAACCATGATGGTAAGGTTGATGGGAAAGATGTGGTTATCGTTGTTGTCAATTTTGGAAAGACGCCTTTCTAGAAGAGAAACAGCCTAGGTTCTCTGCATGAAAACAAATGTGATTGTTAATGATTATTGTAGGAGTTTTGCTACGTTTTTCTCTCTGGGAGCGAGGAAAAAGTTGGCAACAGGGTTACATTTAGTTCTAAATAGCAGAGCGTGAGGTCTCGCCAGCTTGTATTCCGTAAGAGTTTCAGCGTATCCCATGCCCTTCGCAAAAACCAAATCAACGGACTTGTAGATTTCAAGAAATTCTGTAGTAATTTCCTTCATAGACAACCCTACCGCATCTGTTCCAGTTGTCAAAAGCTTGTCAGCAATCTTGCTCATTCCAGAAACTTCAGCATCTTCCAGCGTGGCATCATTAATAACTGGTCCACCTTTGACACAGACAGCCACTTTTAAGCCCATGTTTTTCAACTGTTCCACAAGCAAGGTGTCGAAAACGATTTCGCCAGCATTATCCGTCAAGTATAGAATTGAATGCGCATGTTTTGCCAACTCGTAAATTTTGTTTGTGTCATCTATTACGAGATCTTTTGCTGCTTCTCTGAAACTTTTCTTTAACCCGTTGAAAGTGAAATTGTGCCCTGGAATGTCAAATTCCAGTATGTTGCCAACAATAGCACATAGGCACGCTTTCTTGAATCTGTCCTGCTGGGCATAGCCTTCTTCTACAAGCTTTCTTGCGTAAGGCAAAAGTTTCAAAGCTTTCTCGTTGCTGATTTTCTTGCTTCTCTTGTAAGGGTCATTATTGCCAGTAACCAATTTGACAAGCCTATCTCTTTTTGTGCCCAAGTCCGCTGGGACTGCTGAAAATTTAAACTCCCTGCTCAACATTCGCAAGATTTCTCCAACCGCTCTGAAGCGCAACGCGGGATTAGTGGTAGCCTCAGCAATTTCTGCTACGGCTCTGCTGAGAATGCAAGCGGCGCATTCAGCCTCAACTTTCAAGCTTTTCTACTCACCCTAAAGCTTTGTGGCTTCTGCAAATTCTCGCATAACCGCATAAGGGTCTTTCGCTTTCACAATACCGCTTGCAACAAGAACACCTTGAGTCCCAAGCTTCAACGCTGATTGCACGTCTTCTCCTCGAGTTATGCCAGCACCGCAGAGAATTACAACGTTAGAGTTTACTTCTCTGACAAGATTAACAGTGTTTGTTACGACTTCGGGCTTTGCCTTTGATACTGGAATCCCTGTGCCTATGAGTTCTGGAGGTTCAACAGCTATTATGTCGGGTTTGAGGGCTGCTGTGGCAGCGCTTATGGTTGGATTGTTGGCGCAAACAACAGAAAACAGTCCTTTTTCGCGTGCTAGTTTGATTATTGCGTCGATTTCTGAAAGTTTAAGCTGTCTCTCAGAATGGTTTATAAGCGTGCCCACTGCTCCCGCTTCCTTTACTGCTTCTGCAAGTATCTGCCCAGTATAGTTTCCAGGCGGAATAGGGTCGATGTGCTGGGCAAAAACTGGAATGCCAACCACATCAGCAACGATGGTTATATCTGTGAATTGAGGCGCCACGCCTACAGCAATGTTTAATTCGTTGCTTACTTTTTCCGCTTTCTCTGCGAGCTCTACGGCTCTCTTGCCAGTTGCTTCTAAATATGTCTTAAAATTAACTATAATCATTGGAGGCTTAAGATTCTTCATTTCAGTTTCACAGTTTAGCGTTAAGCTTTACCCTTAATATTGTTTTGGAAAGAAAAACGCGAATTAGGAGATAGATACAAAAAGGATAAAATGAATAGGCTAAAGAAGCTATAAAAGAAGCCTATACGTTATGAGAGATGACAGCCATTGTACAAGCGCTCGCAATTTCCCTTAACATACGTGCTAATAGCTTTAAACGTCGCTGTTTACATCTTTACATCAATAATTGGCGGAAGCTTCACAGTTACAGGCGACGTGCCTCTTGTCTTGTACGGTCAAGCAAACTGGCGTGTACTGTATTATGGGCATTACTGGCAACTGTTCACATCAATGTTTGTCCACGTTAACATCGTTCATCTTGTAGGCAATATGCTCTTTCTGCTAATTTTCGGGCTTAGAGCAGAAGAGTTATTCAGCGATAAAGAATATCTGCTTATCTATGTCCTAAGCGGATTAGCGGGCAATCTTTTAACATTGCTTTTCGGTCCAGACATGATTTCCGCAGGCGCCTCAGGAGCCATTTTCGGTATATTTGGAGCATGCACAATCTACATAAAACGTGCCATAGGACAATCCATAATCAGCGCTCTCATGTTTGCTTTTTTCCTGCTAATGATAAGCTCTGGGCAAGGAGTAAACGTTCTTGCACATTTAGGAGGCTTAATTGTGGGCTTGCTGATTGGATATATGCTGGCTGCATCACACCAAATCAAAGTAGTATACTATTAATGCACCGCAAAAAATCTTGAAAACTGGAGAGAAAAAAGAAAGTTAGGTCGTTTGTTTGGAAAGTTTTTACTTGTGCTTTCGTGGTCCTTTTCCATGAACAAATACTGCGGCAGCAATCGCAGTTGTCCACAAGCCTGTTTTGTCGCCTGTTGCAGATTGAGTAATGTTAGTTGTCTTGATTATCATTCCGCTTGTCTTGAACAACTGCTCTTTTTCGCGCCATGCTATTTCAGGATCAAATTGCAATCCCATAGTTGTTGCAAGCATCGTTGCCGCGAGGTCTTCAGCGTAATCTCCAGCTTTGTCGTCTGGCTGTCCATAAGAATGGTGTTCAGAAAGGTAGCCATAATCATTCTTTCCAGAGGGAATAGCCACTCCTATAGATGAGGCGATAAGTCTGTGCGGTTCATTTGTTGCGTTTCTAGCCAACACCATAAACGTGATTTCTCCAGGCTTTAGCATTTTCAAGCCTTGTTCTCGTGAGATAAGCTTGCATCCTGGCGGAATTATGCTTGAAACGTTTACTATGTTGCAGTGTTGTATTCCTGCGTCTCTTAAGGCTAGCTCGAAAGATTGGAGTTGCTCTTTGTGTTTGCCGACGCCTTTTGTTAGGAAGAAATATTGTGGAATCATTGTTGTTTTACAATTCATTAAATATGCTTATATATGTTGCGATTTCGATAAGCTCGATATTTAATTGACAATTCTAGTTTTAGAGGCAAATTTTATCCTTATAAGAGTTTCTGGAGCGTTTTTCTGTGAAATTGCAAGTAGATAAATGTTTTAATTTAGAGAAAAGAATAACAGCATTTCACATCTAATCTATTTGAGGTTTAGCTAGTGCCGCTTTACTGCAGTGTATTTGAAGACGAGACAAAACTTGACATCAACTACATTCCCAGCAAGCTTCTTCATCGTGAAAGCGAAACACGTTTTCTTCAAGAGTTTTTCAGCTTCCTATTGCGAACCCCTGAAAAAATGGCTCAGAGAGTTATCCTAACTGGGGATGTTGGCACGGGAAAAACTGTTCTTTCTCAACGTTTTGGAATAGATATTACTCGTGAAGCGAGGCAGCGTGAAATAAACTTGCATTACATTCATGTCAACTGCCGCGAATATCGAGGAAGCCTATTCCTTATTCTGCAGCATCTAGTCTCAGTTTTTCATCCAAACTTTCCCAAACGTGGCTATTCGGCTGAAGAACTTTTATCAATAATTCTGCAGATTCTTGACGAACAAAACGCTTACTTGCTCTTGGCTTTAGACGAATTCGACAGTTTCATTGAAAGAGAAGGCTCAGAGGCAGTTTACAAGCTGTCTCGCCTGCAGGAAGCAAGAATAGGCAAGTCTCAAAGAGTCTCACTCATATGCATCTTGAAAAACATTGCAGCAATTGAGCGCTTAGACGCTAGCACACGAAGCACCCTCCAATCCAACGTCATCCGCCTTGAAAACTATTCTAAACAGCAACTCGTAGACATACTCAACAGCCGTGCAGCACTAGCGTTTAAACCATTAGCCGTTCCAGAAGACACAATAAGCTTAATCGCAGACCTTGCCCTATGTGAAAACGGCAACGCCCGCTTCGGCATTGAACTACTATGGAGAGCAGGAAAATACGCAGACGGCGAAAACCTAGACTCTGTTATTCCAGAGTGCGTCAGAAAAGCTGTCTCAAGCATCTATTCCCTAATGCAAAAAAGCGACTTAACACGCCTAAACACTCACGAGAAGCTGTTTTTGCTCGGAATAGCCAGATTTTTTAAAGAAAATGAAAAAGCCTACGCCACCTTGGCTGAAGTTGAACAAGCCTACGCTATTGTATGCGAAGAGTTCAACACAAAACCGCACACACATACACAGCTTTGGAAATACTTGCAAACGCTCTCAGCTATTGGAATAGTTAAGAAAAGCGTCTCTGGAACAGGTTCACGTGGAAGATCATCACTCATTTATTTGCCTAGAATTTCAGCCAACGAGCTAGAAAAAGAATTAACAAGTATGTTGGAGAAGGAGGATGCCCAATAGCCCTTTGCAAATAGAAGACATTTTCTCTTCCAAGCTTCGAGTCAAAATCTTAAAAATTCTTTGGCAACTCTGCGAAGTAAACGTCTCAGAAATTGCCCGAAGGCTTAGAGTGAACCACAAAACCACAATAGAGCATCTGAAGCTTCTTGAAGCAGAAGGCATAATTCAACACAAAACATTTGGAAGAATACGCCTATACAGATTCAATGAAGCTTCACCCAAGACAAAGGCTATACAAAGATTCTTAGAAGCTTGGGAACTAGCAGAAAAAGGGCAAAAGTGAAAAGAACAACCTACCCCTTCTTTATCAATTATAAGAAGAGTTGACAATCATGACAATGGTTGACATATCCAACAAACCTGAAACCTACCGCGAAGCCACTGCAACAGGCACAATCAAACTGAAAACTGAAACTATACGCTTAATCAAAGAAGGAAAAACAGAAAAAGGAGACCCAATTCGAACAGCCAAGATCGCTGGAATATTGGCTGCAAAAAAATCAAGCTCGCTGATTCCTCTCTGCCATCCTCTTCCATTAACAAACATAGAGATAGAAATCACAACAGGAAATGATTCGAAAATACACGTAACTTCAACCGTGAAAACTAGAGCTCAAACAGGAGTTGAAATGGAGGCTTTAACAGCAACAGCAGTCAGTCTTCTAACAATCTGGGATATGGTTAAACAATACGAAAAAGACGCCGAAGGTCAATATCCATTCACGGCAATCGAGAATATCCACGTATTGAAAAAGATTAAACTATCCGCTGAGGAGAAAGGCTCAGTTGAGCGAAAGCACAAGAATACACAAAGCTGAAGCGCCTAAGAGACTGGGCTTCTGTATCTTCACTTGTAGCACTTCTCGCTACCAAAAACTGAAAAACAATGGCAAAGCTGAAGACGTTTCTGGAGATATTATTGAATCGCTTCTGAAGAAGGCTGGGCATCAAATTGTTCTTCGTAAAATAATTTCAGACGACGAGAATATGATTAGAGAAAGCTTGCGGTATGCGTTAAGCCTTCCTGATGCGGATGCAATTATCTTCTCTGGCGGAACGGGCATAGCTCAGTCTGACGTTACGATTGAAACAGTTTCACCATTGCTAGAGAAGGCTCTTCCAGGATTCGGCGAAATTTTTAGGCGTTTAAGTTTTGAAGCGATTGGCTCTGCTGCAGTTCTGTCTCGTGCTGTTGCTGGAGTCTTGAAAGGTAAAGCAGTTTTTTGTATTCCCGGCTCTCCTGATGCTGTGAAGCTTTGCTTGGAAAGGATTATTTTGCCTGAGGCTGGTCATGTGGTCAAGCATGCTCGTGAATGAAATCTTTCCTTTTTGATTTTCAATGTTTTTCTTAAGAAAGCCGTGTTTTGTTAGTTAAATTTATATTAGTCGGGTACTGTGAGGTCGTTAGGCATGAACGGTAATAACGATGGTTCTGTGCGACGCCTATAATAGACCGTTACTCAACTTTCGAGTAGCAATAACGAAGCGCTGCAACTTGCACTGCTCATTCTGTCATGCAGAAGGAGAAAACTCGAATTCCACGGAAGAGATGACGGCTGACGAGATTATTCGAATCGTCAAAGTCGCAGTGGGTTTAGGAATATCTCGAATCAAGCTTACTGGCGGAGAACCATTAATGCGCTTAGATGTTGCTGACATCGTTAAGGGCATTGCTGCCCTCCCGAATGTGACTGACCTTTCGATGACCACCAATGGCACGCTACTTGGTCGTTATGCAGAGATGCTTCATGCTAATGGCTTGAAAAGAGTGAATGTTAGCCTACCGACGCTGAATAGAGAAGTTTATGGAAAATTGACAGGAGGCAGACTTGAAGATGCTTTGGATGGCGTTAAAACGGCTGTGAATGTGGGATTTGACCCAGTTAAGATTAACATGCTTGTTTTGAAGGGCATAAATGATTCCGATATAGGTCAAATGATTAATTTTGCGGGAGAAACCGGAGCCATTTTGCAGTTGATTGAGCTTGAGCCCATAAACATTACTTCAGCCTACTATTCTGAGCATCATAAGCCGCTGTACGAGTATGAGGAAGCGTTGAAGCGTGAAGCCTTAGAAGTTGAGACTAGAGGATATATGCACAATCGCCATATTTACCGTCTGCCAAATGCCAACGTTGAGGTTATTCATCCCATAGAGAATACGGAGTTTTGTACGCATTGCACCCGCTTGCGGTTGACAAGCGATGGAAAGCTTAAACCATGCTTAATGAGAAATGACAATCTAGTAGATGTTTTAACACCTTTTCGGAGTGGTGCGAGCGAGGAAGAACTTGCAGAGCTTTTTAGGCAAGTTAATGCGATGAGAGAGCCTTATAACAAAGAGTAAATAATTACTATGTGTTGAAATTGGACTGTTTGATTCTTCATGTTTATAGTTAAAAGCAACTCTAAAATTAGCTGAAAAAAGGAGACGTAGATTTTAATGAAGATATTGTCCTATTGGAATTTAGAATCAACCGACGAACTTTTGCCTTTACTGGATCAGGCTTTCGGTTGGTCATTCAATCCCAGAACATTTCAGCAATTCGTGAAGATTGATCCTAGGTTGAAGAACAGTGAGGTTGGCTTCTGCGCTGTAGACGATGGCAGAATCTTGGGCTATGTTGGCGTGATGGATTTGACTACTCGCGCTTTGGATGGGTCAGTTGAACGTGTTGGCGGATTGTATGGTGTTGCTACTTTGCCTGGCCATACGAGAAGAGGCATCTGCACTTCGCTGATGGTTCATGCTCACGAATATTTCAGAGATAGGGGCTACCGTTTTTCCTTACTGAATACGAGCCCGACGATTGTTGCTTATTCTTTGTATAGTAAGCTGGGTTATTTAGAGGCGTTTGACCGTCTAAGCACATATAAAGTGGTTGGGAACAAAAAGCCAAAACGTCTCAAGACTGGAAAGTTGGATTTTGGTAGGCTTTCGAGAATTTATGATGGCTACGTGAAAGGCAAAAGTGGTCTTGTTGTTCGTGATGAAGCTTATTTTAGAATGCTTAAGAAAGTTGAGTGGCTTGCTGGGCATCAGAACTTGTTCAGCGAAAATGGCTATGCGCTTTATAAGAAGGAGAAGGATTTGATAAGGATCAGTGAGCTTGTTGCGCCTAATGCTGAAGAAATGAACTATTTAATAGGCTTATTAGAGGAGCAAGCGAAGGACATAGTGCTTTGCAGAACGATTCTTGACAAGACTTTGCTTAGGGTTTTCAGGTCTCGCAGTTACATGATTCTGGAGAAGTCTCATGGAGTAATGATGTATAAGCCATTAAGCAGTGACGCTTCATTCAGACAAGCTTATGGCGATAGGTTCTTCATGAGCAGTTTAGATCACTTCTAGTAATGCTAGATTTCCAATATTCTTGCTTCACGTGTTACTGTGTCGAGAACCGCTATCGTTGATTTTCCACTTAGATATCCGCAAACTTCGCCTGGATTGATGATTAGCGTTTTGCCTTTCTGGTAAATTTCCGCGTTGTGAGTGTGTCCGTGTATTATCATGTCGAAGGTTCCGTTGTTTATCAGCGCTTTGAGGAGTTCTTTTTCGTTTCCGTGCAGTAGCGCGATTTTCAGGTTTTCAATGGGTATTTCTGCGAAGTTGTCATGGATTTCTAGGTTCTGGTTTTCACTGAATCTTTTTTTGAGGAGTTCGTGGTCGCCGTCGTTGTTTCCGAAGACGCCTATCAGTTTTGCTTTTAGTTCTTTGAATTTTGGAATCACGAAAGGCGACACATAGTCTCCAGCGTGGAGCACAAGCTCCACATTTTCTTCGTTCAATTTTCTTACAACCTTTTCTATTTGCGGTAGACAATCGTGTGTGTCAGCGATTATTCCTATTAGCAACTGTTTCCACCGTTCCTGATCATTTTCTTTTAGAGGTCTAATAAAAGTATGCGGTTAAATGCAATGCCTACTTTTGAAAACCTGCCATGGTTTTTGTTGCTTTTTCGTATAGACTTGCGTGTTTTCGGTTGCCGTTAGAAGAGTTTAGACTTGTTCCTTGTGTATGGGTTGTTGTTAGTGTTTATGTTGAGAGCAAACATTCTGCGCGTAGGTCCTGTAGGCACAGTTTTTGTGTTTTTTGGTATGGTGATTTGTTAGTCCGTTTGTTAGTCCACAGGTAGTCTAAGGGTGAATTTACAGCATTAATTCTCCTTCTTCAAATGCTGTAAATTCGCTATACTTAGATGAGTATAGTTCAACTAACAAGCAATCTGCTCTAGGCCCAAAAAATTTCAAATCTTTTATCCTCAGTGTCATTTGGATAAAGCCATCCAAAGACTGGTGATAGAAATGTTGGCAAAAGCAATTTTTTCTCGTCATCTCTCCTTTTTTCTTTAACTTTCTAACGAAAATTGACCTTGCATCAAGGGTTCAGGCACTCATCGATTTCGAATGAGAAACCTTAGCCAGAGCGCTTATCATTTGCGGAGAGCAAGTTTTCACTCTTAATTATTTCATTAAAGATTATATCTAAAATTTATGAACAAATGTCATATGCAAACCTCACAATATAAGTGAATCAAAAATTCAATAAACCTACAACATAAACCTCAAAAGCCAAAACAATGACGAAAAATAATAGGAAGTACCAAATTTAGGAAGCAAAAACCCTCCTAAAATCGCCATTTCCTTTTTATCCACAAACAGAAAAAAGTTCAACCCATGTTTCAATGTATATATAAAGGGGGTTTAGACGCCTCAGAGAGCAAGCAGATAGTTTGCCTAACACACTTTCTGCCTTTAGAGACAACAAAGACAGCTTTCACCCAAACGCAACAGACCACATTAAAACCCTAATAAAGAGGGCTAGAAGCATTTCACGCACACAAAAACCACAACCGGATATACCTTCAACATAAAACCCGCGAATAGCT
>Ga0129301_1001103_pt1 | contig 13830 bp, 9 predicted proteins | sample ConPoolayeHmetaG_FD_94489 | JGI IMG/M metagenome (GOLD analysis project Ga0129301, IMG submission 94489) | Hot spring microbial mat communities from California, USA to study Microbial Dark Matter (Phase II) - Cone Pool mat layer H metaG ...
CGGGGGTTCGCCTGCGGCTCACCCCCGGCTACCCGCTCAGGGCCCCTGCCGGGGCCGCGTCAGTGCCGGAGGCACGGCAGCTGGTAGCTCCGGGTGAGCCGAAGGCGAACCCGGAGAAAAGCGCATCCGACGTCGGCAAGCCCCGAAGGGCCGACAGAGAGGCATGCGCATTTTGTCGCAGAACCGCCCAGCTTTTGGCCCCTTGCCGGGGCCCGCGTTCACGACCCCGCGCGGAGCGGCGGACCTACTTGATCGGTTGCGGGACCGCAAGCGTCAGGTTGTGCTTGGCGAGTGCGCCGGCGAGCGCCGTTGCCTTGGCAAACAGCGCGTTCGCCTCGGCGATCGCTTTCGGCACCTCCTTCTTGACCTCATCGTAAGCGCGCATCGTCTGCTCGGTGGGCCACATGCCCCCCATCAGGCCGCTCTTGGCCTGCCCGACGCGCACCAGCAGGTTCTGTCCCAGAGCTCCCATGCCGGGGGCGCCGCCGCCTCCGCCGCCCGCGAATGCGCCGCCGCGCCCGCCGCCGGCTCCGCCGATCAATCTGGGCGCGAAGTCCGACAGCTCCTTGTTGATCGCTTCGAACGACGCCTTGACGTCGGCGGGAATATCGCTGCGCCCCGCGATCTCCTTGGCCAGTTCGCCCATGCGCTGGTTGAAGGGCGTGAGCGCTCCGGCGGCCTCCGTCAGCCGGCGCTGCAGCTCGTGAACCTCCATCGCCATGTCGAACAACCGCTTGCGCTCCGCCTCCGTGAGCACGACCTCCGGGTCGCCCATGACCTTCAGCGGCTTCGTCTCGATCGTCTTGCCGTCGACGATGAGCGAGACGTTGTACGTGCCCGCCAGAACGAACGGACCCGCGCTGCCGGCGCCTGCGCCGAAGCCGAAGGCACCGCCGGCTCCGCCGGCCGGACTGCCGCAGCCGGCCCCGAACGGGCTGCGCGGGGCGGCCGGGGCCTGGGCGCCGCCGCGGCCTCCGGGCGCGCCGGCACCACGGCCGCCGGCGGGTGTGGGAACAGGTTGAACCCTGAGATCCCAGCACGCCGACTGAATCCCCGGCTTGTTGTAGTCGGCCAGCACCGGCCCGGAAATCTCGCGCACCTCGCGCCCGGCGGCGTCGGTGATCCTCAGCTTCACTTCGCCCACCTGGCGCTTCAGGTACCAGGAAATGACCGCCGCCTGGGGCGGGTTCTCCCCGAAGAAGGTCTGGTCGCCCCAGAATTCGTAGTTGCGATCGCGCGCCGGCCGCCGGTACATCGCGAAGGGCGGCGGCGAAAAGAGCGCGGCATCCGCTGCCGCCGCCTGCGCCGCCGCATACTCCTGTATGGGCGCGAGATGGTCCAGGATCCACAGAGCCCGGCCGTGCGTCGCGAGGACCATGGCGTTGTCGCGCGGATGGAGCGTGATCTCGTCGATGCGCACCGTCGGCAGATTCGCCTTGATCCGCACCCAGCTCCGGCAGCCGTCGATGGTCACGAAAAGGCCCGTCTCGGTCCCGAGATAGAGCACGCTGGGATTCTTCAGATCCTCGGTCAACGTGCGCGCGACCTCGCCCTTGAGATTCGCCGAGACCGAGCGCCACGTCCGGCCATAGTCGCTGCTCGCATAGATGTAGGTTTCGAAATCGTTCTGCCGGTGGCCGTCGAACGTGGCGTAGACCGTTCCCTCGTCGAAGCGCGAAGGCACCACCTCGGACACATAGATGCCCTGCGGCAGGCCCGGCACGTTGGCGATCACGTCGTTCCAGGTCTTGCCGCCGTCGCGCGATACCGCCAGATGTCCGTCGTCCGTACCGGCATAGAGGAGGCCGGCGCGTTTGGGGGACTCGGCCAGCGATACGATCGTGGGCCAGGCCGAAATGCCGTCATGCTTCGATATACGGATCTCGCTGCCCTTCAGGCCCATGGTCACGATCGCTTCGCGATCCGCGTTGCCCGTGAGATCGGGGCTGATTGCGACCCACGACAGGCCGCGGTCGGCCGAGCGGAAAACCTTCTGGGCGCCGGTGTACAGGACCTTCGGGTCGTGCGGCGACATGATCAGCGGCGTGTCCCAGTTCCAGCGCAGCGGCGGCTCGCCCTGCGCCGCCTGCGGCCGGATGACCATGGTTTCGCCGGTCACGCGGTCGACGCGCACCATGTTGCCGTTCTGCGACTCGCTGTAAGCGACGCGGAAGTCCGTGGGGTCCTGGAGCACCACGAAACCGTCGCCGCCCTGCAACGTGGTCCAGTGGTGGTTGGCGATGCCGGCGGCGCTGCGCACGGCGCTCGGGCCGCACCAGCTGTAGTTGTCCTGCATGCCGCCGCACACGTTGTACGGTATGGCCATGTCGACGCTGACGTGGTAGAAGAGCCCCACCGGCAGGTTCGGCAGGAAGATCCACGTCTTGGCCATGTCGTAGGAAACCGCGAGCCCGCCGTCGTTGCCGATCAGGATATGGCGCGAGTTGGCCGGATTGATCCAGATGGCGTGGACGTCGTCGTGGGTCGAGGCGGCGACATCAGTCGCCACCGTCTTCCCGCCGTCGAGCGACTGGTGCAGGCCGACGCCGCCGAAGTAGACGACCTCGGGATCGTTGGGATCGATGCGCAGCTTGCTGAAATACATCGGGCGCGGGTTGACATTGTTGACCTTGCGCCAGGTCGCACCGGCGTCGTCCGAACGGTAGAGGCCCGTGGGCGTGGGGCTCACGCCGGTCGCGACCCCCCTGCCTCCGGGAGGCACCGCTGCCGCAGCCGCCTGTGCGGCCCCCGGCGCGCGCGCGGCTCCCGTGGCCTCCTCGCCGCCGCCCCGGCCGCCCGCGGCCGGCGTTTCACCTTCGATCAGCGCGTACAGTATGTTCGGCTTGCGCCTGTAGACGTCGATCGCGATGCGGCCGAGAGGGCCGTCGGGCAGGCCGTTGCCCTTGAGCCGGGTCCAGGTCTCCCCGCCGTCGGTCGACTTCCAGACGCCGCTCCCCGGACCGCCGCCGTTGAAGCAGCAGGCGGACCGGCGGCGCTGGTAGGTCGTCGCGTAAAGCACTTTGTTGTCGATCGGATCCATGACGAGATCGTTGGCACCGGTGTCCTCGTCGACCGTCAGGACGGCCTTCCACGTCTTGCCGCCGTCGGTCGTCTTGAAAACGCCGCGCTCGCCCCCCGGCCCCCACAGGCTACCGGTCGCCGCGACGAAGACGACGTTGTTGTCCTTTGGATCGATCGCTATCCGGTGGATGTGGCGCGACGTGCGCAGCCCCATGTGGGTATAGGTTTTGCCGCCGTCGACGGACTTGTAGACGCCGTCGCCCCACGACGAGCTCTGCCGGTTGTTCGACTCGCCGGTGCCCACCCAGACCAGGTCCGGGTTGGACTGCGAGATCGTCACATCGCCGATCGACATGAGGCCCTGGTCCTGCAATTGGGCCTCGAAGGTCGTACCGTTATTCACGGTCTTCCATACGCCGCCGTGGGAAGTGCCGACGTAATAGACGGCCGGATCGGCCTCGTAGACCGCCAGATCGGCAATGCGTCCCGACATCGATGCCGGCCCGATGGGCCGGAAGTGGAGCGAGTCAAAAGGGCCGCCGGGGGCTTGCGCCGGCTCCGGGCGCCCCGCCGCGCCCTGACCCACCGCCACGAGAATCGCCGCCAGAACGATCAGACCGTTTCGCTTCATCACCGAAACCTCCGTCAAAGCAGGGATGACCAGAGAAGTTGCATACAACCGCGACCACAAAGTGCGTGCAGGATACCAGCCATCGAAATTGAAATCACCCGAAATTTCGGGTCCGGGCCCTCAATACGTCGTGCCGAAAAAGGTGTTCTCGCCGGTGCGCAGGCTTTTTCCGTAGCAGAGCACAAGGCCCACCCTTTCGAACAGGAGCGCCTTGAGCTGCATCCCGGTATCCCATTGCCACACCCTGGAGCCCAGCAGGCCGCGCGCATCGAAGGTTCTCCCGACGTCGAGGAAGGGCGCCAGAACGAGCTTCCAGCGGCTTCGCCGGTAGATCTCCCGGTTCACTTCCAGGTTGAGAAGGACATAATCCGGTCCCAGAGGGCCCGCACCCTTCCTGCCGTCGCGCGTGCCGCCGTGGCCGCGCAGGGCGAGGTCGTTGTCGCGTTCGCGCCCGAGGCTGTACAGCCTGTCGAAAGGCAGGCCGCCCGACGAGCGCGCAGCCGAGAAACGGCCCGCGATCTCCACGGCCGAACCTCGAGATTGCGGGAACCAGTTGAACTCGAGGCCGCCGCCGGCGCTCGCGTAGCGGGATCCCCCGGCCGCAAGTATCCTGCCCCAGCGCGCCGTCCCGAAGGTCGTCAGCGCGAAGCGCCGCTCGGGCAGCATGATCGTTCGGTTTTCGAGTCGAAGCGTCTGCCCGACGCCCGGCCCTTCGGCGAAGAGCGCCGGCGCGGCCGCGGGCTGCCCTTCGTAATGCCTGCTGTCGGCCTCGACCGCGGTCAGCCATTTCCAGCGCCCCCCGATCGATGATCCGACGCCGAGAGCGGCGCGCAAGGTCTTCATGCGGAACGCTGCCGGCGCGTCCCGAGGCTGCCGCAGGGCGCGCGAGATTTCCCACTGCTCGTCCATGCCGTCGATCTCGAAGCGCATGCGCCACGCGGGATTCCCGGCGATCGGGCCGGACACCGAGGCGTAGGCCCGCCTCCTGCGGTCGTCCCAGCGCACGAGCGAACGCACGTTGTAAGCAGTACCCCGCAGGTTGTACGCCTCCGGCAGCACGCTCTCGAACGGGAGGCCCCGCAAGAGCGAGATCAATCCTCTGACCGTGCCGGCGCCCAGGCCGCCGCGCTCGACCGGGCGCAGAAAGAAATCGAACCTGCCGTCCTGACGGGCGACGAGCTCGCTGCGCTGCTGAGCGAAGATCTCGAGCGCGGCCAGGCGGGCGTGCGTGGCGCGATAATCGCCCAGGCGCAGCAGGCTCGCGGGCGCAAAGGTAAAGCAGCGGTCCAGAAGCACCGGATTCACGCGCGGCCGGGGAAGGATCCGGATCTCTTCCAGCATCGGCTTGCCGGCCCGGTTCCAGTACTTGATCGCGGCCTCTTGGTTTCCTTCGAGGAAGAACAGGGATGCCAGGAAATCGTTGGCGTAGGAGTCGAGCGCGTCGAGCTTCAATGCGCGCCGCAGGAGCCGGCGCGCCTCGGAATTCATCCCGGATTTGAAGGCGATGCCGGCCAGTTCGATGGGGAATCTCTTGTCCTGCGGGGCCTTCGCGCGGCCGCGCTCCAGGGCGGCCCGGGCTTCGTGCCAGCGCTGCAGTGCAGCCAGGGCCATGCCGCGCCGGAAATCGAGCTCGGGCGGGTTATCCGGCGAGTCCGGGACCAGGTCGAGGATCGCCTGCCATTGCTCCCGGGCAGCCAGCTCCTTGACGGCTTCGAGCAGGGCATCCGCGCCCGCTCGGGATCGCGCCGGGACCTGCGGGCCCAGGAGAAGCAAGGCGCACAGGACGAGTCCCATTACTTTTCATTTTCCGGGAGGGCCAGAAGCGTCCAGTTGCCGCAAGCCTTCCAGTCCTTTTCGAAATCGGCGCGGCGCAGTTTCGCCAGTTTCCTGCGCGCCGGATCGTTGACCAGGACGAGATCCTGTGCGCGATCCAGTCCCGCCACCACGACGAAGTGGGATCCCGCTCCGCCCGAGGGATCCTTCATCCCCACGATGAGCGGGCGCCCTTTCAGCAGGTGGCTCTCCAGATCCTCGAGCGTGCCGGCGAAGGCGAATACCCGGTATCCCTGTTCGCGCAGGAATTTCTCGAGCTCCACGGCGCGCACGCCCCCGCGATCCCGCGGCCGCAGCCGCTCGCGGATCGCCGCGTCGTCGGGCGCGACGGCGCCGGGCGAATTCCCGTGCCAGTAATGCATCAGCATCGAGACACAGGCGGCCCCGCACCCGTTCTCGACCTGCTCAACGAAGGGAACGTCCAGCCAGATGGTCTGTGCGGCGACCCGGATCCCGAGAGCGCAGAGCAGGATGCATGGCAGACGCGCCGCCGGGAGCATCGGCGACCACAGGTTACGGCATGACCACCAGGAGCGCAACCAGGGATCCAACCGCGACGATCGGCAGCACATAGAGCATCATGCGATCGCTCACGTCCCCGGCCGCAAAATCCGCCTGAAGCTCTTCGGCGCGCGCCGCCAGCCGGGCCAGCTCGTCATCGTCGAGCATGGCGATGGCCTGGCGGATCCTGCCCGGCTCGATGCCGGCTGCGGCGAGCGCCCTTTGGGCGTTCTCTCCTGCCAGCAAGCCCTGGATCTTTGCGATATTGTCCAGCCTCTGCTGCGATGCGCCGACCAGCGCCTTCTGCAGGTCGCCCGGTTTGACCACATGATCCTGGGCCGGAAGCGACGCCGCGAGCATGGTCAACAGAAGAAAAACGCTCACGATAGAAATGGCGAACCGCGCTTGGGATTTCCTCATGAAACCTCCATGCCGAAACCGAACATTTCACTCGCCGTGACCGGCCGGCGACGCCTGCGCCTTCATTCGACCGGGCGGCCGCGGCTTGCTGTCGTTCGCGGGCTAAATTAGCGGAACGGGAAGGCCGAATTCAAGCACAATCCTGCCCCTGCCGTGGCGGCGGTTCAACAAGGGAGCGGAAGGACTGCGGCTGCTTCCATTTCGCAGAGGAGATCGGGGCGGCATACCACGGCCTGCACGAGAACGTTGGGGATGTTCTCCAGGCCGCGGCGCCGCAGCGCATCGAGCAGCGCAGGCGCCCCGGCGGGATCCTTCAGGTAGGTCGTGAGCGAGACGACCTGTTCGAAGGACGCGCCCTGGCCGGCAAGCAGGGTGGACACGTTCTCCAGCATGCGCTCGAGCTGTCCGGCGAGGTCGCCTTCATGGGCGGTGCGGCCTCGTTCGTCCACACTGGCGGTGCCGGAAATCAGCAGCGATATCTTGTTGCCGTCCGCGAACCTGACGCCGCGCGAAAAGTCCGATCCGTAGCTGGCAGCCTCGTTCAACGTGGGCGTATGCATCGCCGTCATACCGACGGGATGCGGCGAGCCGGCGGCGTGCAGCGCCATCAGCAGATTGTGCCCGGCTGCCGCGCACCCGCCCTCTATGCCCGTGCTCGCGGGAAACAGCTCCAGGCCCGCACGCCCGTAAAAGCTGCGGCGCGCCCGGTTGAACTCGGCGTAGTCGCGCCCGATGTCCCTCAGGTAGATCCAGGTTCTCACGACATGGCCGAAGTCCATCCCTGCCCTGCGCAGCAACGCGGCGGCGGCTTCGTACATGCCGTATGCCTCGTCAAAGAGATCGCCCGGAGGGCCGCAGATGCCGGCGGCGAAAAGATGCAGCGTTCGACCCAGGCGCAGCGGCCGGACGGCCGGGGGCAGGCAGCCTGTGCAGGAGCAGGCCCGGTCGGCGTCGAGGCTCGCGGGAGCCGGAGAATCGCCGTCCCGCGGAATGACCGCATGGAAGGAAACCTCGACGCGGGATGCGGGATCCAGCGGCGGTTGCTCGACGAAGATGGAAGCCGGGCGCAAATGCTCCTGCGCTGCGCTGCCGCCCTGCGCCCGCTCCCTGGCGTCGAGAAAGGCCGCCAGGTCCTGCCGTATGTTCCGGAAATGCACCCATTCGCGCACGACATGCGCCGGCAGGCCGCCTGCACTTTTCAGGAGTCCGCGCATGCCTTCGTGAACCTGTGCCGCCTGCGCGGCAATGTTCCCGGCCTTGGAGGGATCGGGGCGGCACACCCCGAAGATCTCCGAGGCAAGCGGGCCGTCGGCGCGGCGCGACAGGCACACGGGCGAACCTGGATATTCGGTCGGCGAAGGTCGCAAGCTACCGGATCCCAATTCCGAGTTTCCCAGCAGAGGTGCGGTATCCCCGGCCGATGCTCCGGCCGCCTACCAGCCCCGATTCATCGCCAGAGCCACGGGCCGGATATCGTTCATCATGCGCTCGAACTTTTCGGGGCGCAGCGACTGCTCGCCGTCGCTCAACGCCTCCTGCGGGTTGACATGAACTTCGATCAGCAGCCCGTCGGCGCCCGCAGCCACCGCGGTGCGCGCCATGTGCGGCACCAGCCACCACAAGCCGGTCCCGTGACTCGGGTCCACGATGACGGGCAGGTGCGACCAGCGCTTGAGCACCGGCACGGCATTGAGATCCAGCGTGTTGCGCGTCGAGGTCTCGAACGTTCGTATGCCCCGCTCGCACAGCACGATGCGATCGTTGCCGGAGCTGGCGATGTACTCGGCGGCCAGCAGGAATTCCTCGATCGTCGAGCTGAAGCCGCGCTTGAGGAGCACCGGCAGGCGGGTTCGGCCCGCCTCCTCGAGCAGCGTGTAATCCTGCATGTTGCGCGAACCGATCTGGATCATGTCCGCGTAGGCGCAGACCAGGTCGAGGTGTCTCGTGTCCATGGCCTCGGTGACCACCGGCAGGCCGGTGACGCGCCGGGCTTCTCCGAGCAGTCTGAGCCCTTCCTCTTGCAGGCCGCGGAAGGAGTAAGGGGAGGTGCGCGGCTTGAATGCCCCGCCCCGCAGTATCCTGGCCCCGGCCCGCTTCACGGCGACGGCGGTCGAAACCAGCTGCTCCTCGCTTTCGACGGCACAAGGCCCGGCCATGACGATGATGTCCCGGCCCCCGACAGGAACCCCGCCCACATCGACGACGGTGGTTTCGGTTCGGTCCCCGCGGCCGACAAGTCTTATGTCATGAACCGCGCGCAACATTGCGCCAAGCACCTCTCCGCAGCCCTATTTAGCACTCCGGCCATAGTCCGTCAACCCGGTTCCGGCGACAGCGGCGCTTCAGGCACCGGCAGGGGTCCGGCATGCCGTGCCGGACCGCGCGCGGGATCTACTCCTATTGCCAGAACCCTCGAGTCCGCCCGATAGTTTCAGGATCGAGCATCTTGCCGGCGAAACTTGCGCTGAAGGGGGAAAAGGCGTAAAGAAAAGAACATGAGATGCGCGGCGGTGATCCTGGCGTCGGCGCTCGCACTGGCTGCGGCCGACCCTCCGGCGAAGCTGCTGTTCGAGGGAATGGTGATCGCACCGGGGGGGCTTCCCGCCCGCGAATCGAATGCCGGGTTTCATGCGGAAGTGCGGCCGCGCGATGTCTTTGCGCTTGCGAACCTCATAACCGAGCCGGAAATCTATCACGACTTCGTCAGCCGGATCGGGGATCCGCACCCCAAGCTGCCGATCATCGATTCGATAGAAGCCTATCCCGGCGGGGGCACGCAGGGCCCGCTTCTCGACGGCGCGCTGGCGCGGATCACAGGCAGGAATCTCGCCTCGACCGCGCGCATCGCGGTCGGCGGAAGATCGTGCCTGCCGCTGGCAGTCGGCTCGGATTTTGTCGTGGCGCGCCTGGCCGGCGCCGGCCCGGTCGAAGTGCGGCCCATCAACAGCCGGGGGCTCGCCGGTCCGGCATTCAGAGTCCTGCTGGTGCGAGTGACGGCGGAGGTCCTGCCCCCCCGCGTCCTCCGGCCCGGCGAGCTGCATGACGGGTTGCTGCGCATCGAGGGAACGGATGGTCCGGTGGCTGTCAGGCTCGCCGCCGACACGCCCTCGGTCAGCTTCGACGGTCTGCCCGAGATCCGGGTCCAAAGCAGCGGCGGCAGCCGCAACGTGGTGCCTTTCACCATCCGTGCGGAAAAACCGGGCCCCTTCCGCCTCACGGTTTCCTTGACGGGCCACGGCACCTCGAAACCACCCGCCCTCAGGCCCCGGTGACGCTCGCGCGAGTTTCGAGGTTGAGTAGCCTGCGGGCGAAACTTATAATCTCAATCATGAGGTATTCGAGGCTGCTTCTGGGGATCCTGCTCCTCTCCGCCGTCTCGGCCCGCGCGGTCCAGGAGAAGAATCAGTCCGGGAAGCCGAAAAAGGAAGAATCCCTGTCGAACTACTACAAGCAGTGGCTCGAAAGGGACGTCAAGTACATCATCACTGAAGAAGAAAGAGCCGTCTTCCTGAAGCTCCAGACCGACGAGGAGAAGGAGCAGTTCATCGAGCAGTTCTGGCGGCGCCGCGACCCGGATCCGACGACGCCGGACAATGAGTTCCGCGAGGAGCATTACCGGCGCATCCAGTACGCCAACGACGTATTCGCGGCGGGTATCCCCGGATGGATGACCGATCGCGGCAGGATCTATATCAAATACGGCAAGCCGGACCGCATCGAAACCCACCCGGCCGGCGGGCCCTACCAGCGGCGCCAGGAGGAAGGGGGCGGGTGGACCTCGACCTATCCCTTCGAACGGTGGGAATACCGGCACATACCGGGGGTCGGGGACGATATCGAGATCGAGTTCGTCGACTATTCCGGCGGCAACCTGTACAAGATCGCCAACAATCCCAATATCAAGGACGAGTTCCTCCATGTGCCGTGGGCCGGCATGACCGAAGCCGAGGAGATGGACTGGAAGGGCCGCGATCCCGGCGAGCTGCGCTGGGCGCGCATCGCGGGCGTGCGCGACTACGGCGTCGCCGACTCCATGGGCATCGCGGGCGAGCGCGCCAAGTACACGCCTTTCGCGCGCACCGAACTCGCCGCCAACCTGCAGAAGCCCCCGGTCATCCAGTTCAGGGACCTGCGCGCCGAGGTCAGCGCGCGCATCAGCTACAACCTGCTTCCCTTCACCGGCTACGTCTACTTCCTCAAACTGGCGGGCAACACCGCCCTGGCACCCCTGACGCTTCAGATACCGAATTCGGCCGTGACCTTCGAAACCCAGGGCTCGCTGCGGGTGAGCAAGCTGCAGCTCTACGGCCGCGTATCGGGCCTGACGGGCAACACGGTTTTCGAGTTCGACGACGAAATCGTCAAGCAGCTCACGCCCGAAGAGTACGCCGCCCAGAAATATTCGTCGTCGATCTATCACCGTCTCATGCGCCTGCCTCCGGGAAGATTCAAGCTCGACGTCCTTCTCAAAGACGCCGTCACCGGCAAGCTCGGCACCTTCAGCCAGGGGCTGGCCGTGCCTGCCTTCCCCGACGGCCGCTTCTGCGCAAGCCCGGTCGTGCTGACTTCGGAAATGATCCCCCTGACGGAAGAAGAACAGCGCCGGGACCGGTTCGCCTTCGGCCGCTTCCGCATCAGGCCGCGCGTCGACGAGACCTTCCACAAGGGCGAATACCTCGGTGTCTACCTGGAGGTATACAGCGCCGCCATAGACCCCAGCAAGGATCGACCGTCGGTGAAGGTGGAGTACCAGCTGAGGCCGAGGCAAGGAACCGAGACCCCGTATCGGGATGTGAGCCGCAGCGTCGTCATGGACCGCGACCTGCTGGCCGTGCCCCTTTACATCGATATCTCGGCGCATCCGCCCGGAGATTACACGGTCGTATTCCGCATCACCGACCAGATCACCAACGAGACCGTGGAAACCCAGGCCGCTTTCCGAATCGCCGGCTAGCCGCGGCGGGGGTAAAATATAAAATGATGACCCGGGCCTGCCGAAGATTCGTGCCGATCCTGGCGGCCGCCGCGATTGCATTCGCGGGCGACAGGAATCCGCAACAGCCCCCCCAGTACAAAGCGGCCGTCAGCCTGGTCGTGCTTGACGCCGTGGTCACCGACAGGTCGGGCCGCTATCCTGCGGATCTGCGCCGGGAGGACTTCGAAATATACGAAGACGGGGTCCTGCAGAAGATCCAGGATTTCCGCGGGGTGCACACGGAATTGCCGCCGGCTGCACGGCCCGCGCCGCCGGTCGGGATTGCGCCGGGCCCGGCGGCCGTGACCGAGCCGCCCCGCCTCTTTCTCCTCATGATCGACGATCTGAGCAGCCGCTGGAGCAATCTCTACCAGGTAACGGAAGCCCTGGAAAGGCTGATCGCCGCGAGCCTGCTGCCGCAGGATCTCATGGCGATCGCGACCATGAGCCACTCCGGAGGATTGCTGCAGACCTTCACCAACGACCGGCAGGCTTTGCTCGCGGCAGCGCGCAGGGCCCTGGGGCAATCGCTGCGCGGCACGGGCGCCGCCGCCCGGACGGAGAAGGCTGTTCGGGATGCGGAACAGGCGCCGTCGCCCTTCGAGAGCGCCTGCCTTTACACGGGTCTCCCCGAAAGCTCGCAGATCGACACGACGGCCTGGAGGGATGCGGCGCGCATCTTTTCGCTCGAGAACGACTTCAGCGCGCGCGGCGTGCTTTACACGCTGCAGTCGGTGTGCCGGGCGCTCGGCGTGCTCAAGGAGCGCAAGACCGTCATCCTGGTATCGGAAGGATTCGCGATATCCGAGACCGTCCGCCCCGCGCTCCCCAGGCTGATCGACGCGGCAAACCGCGCCAACGTCGCAATCTACACCGTCAACCCGCGCGGGATGGAGCAGGTCGACCCCGGCCGCCCCGTTCATTTGTCGCAGCCCTCCCAGGCGACGACCTTCGCCTCGGCGGGCATGGTGGTCGCGGGCAACAGCGCCTTCGATCTGGTGCGCATGGAAAACCGTGCCAACTCGCTCGAGGACTGCCTCGGCGAGATCGCCGCAGCCACGGGCGGCGTGACCCTGCGCAACACCAACGAGTTCTTCAGGGGACTCGAGCAGGCCCTGAAAGACGCACACTCCTACTACGAGCTGACCTATATGCCGGCCAACCAGGCTGCCGACGGCCGCTTCCGCAGGATCGAGGTCCGCCTGGCACCGCGCCTCAGGGGATATCGCGTGCGGGCGCGCGGCGGCTACTACGCCGTCGCCTCGGATTCCTCGGCGGCCGGTTCCGCCGAAGCGCGGATGTCCCAGGCCCTCTATGACGCGAACCTCCTCGACGACCTCCAAGCGGAGATCGTCCCGGCATACTTCGCCGGCCCGCGGGGCGAGAGCCTGGCGCGGGTCACGCTGACGCTGCGCCCGGGATCCGTCACCCTGCGCGACGACGGAGGACGGCGCACCGCGGAATTCAAGCTGCTCGCCGCCGTGTTCGACGAGACCGGCGCCCTCGTGCGCGACATCCGGCAGGACTACCGTCTCAGCCTGGATGAATCGAACCTCGGAGCTTTCCTGCAGGAGGGAGCGACGCTGGCCATGCACTTCGTGCTTCCGCCCGGCACCTATCAGTTGAAGACCGTGATCCGAGAGGAGCCGAGCGGGCGCATGGGCAGCCGGCGCGACGTGCTCGAGATGGCGCCCTTCGATGCCGGCCGCCCGGCCATCAGCACGATCGTACTGGCGCAGCGTCAACTGGCGGCAAGCGCCGCGAATTCCGAAGCGCGCGAAACGTACGACCCCCTCAGGATGGGCGACTCGATCTGGGTTCCGGCTTTGACGGGGTCATTCGCGCGCGCGGGCCATCTCACCGCCTTCTTCCATGTCTATGACGTGAGCGACCCGGACGACCCGAGCAGATCGTCATACCGATACCGGATGAACCTCTATCGCGGCGAGACCCTCGTCACCGGCTCCGACCCGAAGCCGGTGGCAGGCGGCGCGCGCCATCCCTGGAACGGCTTCCTGCTGGCACCCCGGCTGTCCCTGGCGGCGCTCGAGCCTGCGAGCTACAGGCTGGAGGTGCAGCTCGAACTTCCCGACGGCAGCACGCGCGCGGCGCGCTCGGTGTCGTTCACGGTGCGCTGAACCCGGAATGACCGCCGATCGGGGCCGGCGCCGTCAATCCAGCGAATCGAGTATCTCGATCCCGTCGCGTATGTATTTCGGGCAGCGGACGGCGAAGAGATCCCTGCGCAGGGCTTCCTCGCGTCCTTCCTTCGTGAAGGCATCGACGCCCAGCAGCTCGCGGCAATTGATGGCGCCGTTGCGCCGCCTGAATTCCGCGACGAAGCGCCGGACGCGGCTCCAGAGCCGTTCCTCGAGCGCCGTGTCCCCGTAAGCGGGCAGGTCCCCCGCATACTTCGTGCCCAGAACCAGGTAGGCGCTGCCCACCACCC
>Ga0129301_1001104_pt1 | contig 13820 bp, 14 predicted proteins | sample ConPoolayeHmetaG_FD_94489 | JGI IMG/M metagenome (GOLD analysis project Ga0129301, IMG submission 94489) | Hot spring microbial mat communities from California, USA to study Microbial Dark Matter (Phase II) - Cone Pool mat layer H metaG ...
CTCCTGTAAAGCGTAGAATCACATTTTCTATCGAATCCGAGGTGCTGATGAAACTGTAAAAATGAACCACACCGCCCACCGTTTTAAGAGTCCGGCATGCTGCTTCTGTGAATTCTATGGCTTTTTCTGGCAGATTCATAATCACGCGGTCTGCGATGCCCAAGAGTTTTTCCGCAACAATTTCCCTTGCGTCTCCAAGAGTGGGAATGACTTTATCTTCAACTCTGTTAAGCCGAATGTTTCTTTTCAAAAACTCAACTGCATGTGGATTTATGTCTAAAGAGTAAACTTTCACATTCTCATGAGTTTTCGCAATCAAAACTGTAAAAGGACCGACGCCAGCAAACAAATCCACAACTGTCTCGCCCTCTTTAACCAGAGAAGCAACCCTATCATGCTCGTAGGATAGACGAGGCGAAAAATACGCCTTAGCCAAATCCACAAAATACTGACAACCATACTCTCTATGAATCGTTTCAGTCTTTGGCTCTCCAGCAACTATGCTGAACTCCCTCAAACGATAGGTTCCGCCCACAGCGCCAACTTTGGAAAGGACAGTTCGCACATTTTTATTCGTCTTAAGAATTGCCTCGCCTATAACGCCCCTATATTCTTCAAGCTCTGGCGGAATCTCGATTATTGCTATGTCGCCAACAAGGTCAAATGCTCTAGACAAGCTAGCAAACAAATGCGGCTCGAGCGTGTCTTCAAGCAATTCGATAAACGTTTTTGGATGTTGCCGCTTCTCTGCGAACGTGCAAGTTAAAATCTTGAATTCTGTAATTTCCTTCTTGAATGCTTTTAATTCTTTTTCTGTTGGTTGATGATTGAGCGGGATGCAAATGAAAGCGTTGTCTCTTTTGATTTCCAGCTCTTTATTCAGCATTTTTAATCTGTTTGCCAGAATTATGGCTTTTTCGCCGTAAGCCTTCTGAACTTTGACGCATATAGATTGTTTAGGCATTTGCTTCACGAATATCCTTTCTTAGATAGTTCTTAGGTTGCATTTTTTGGCTATTTCCTTCACTTTTTCCGTGACTTTTTCGAAGAGCATTTTGCTTATTAAGCTTCTTCCTAAGGCTTTTTCCAGCTTTTCCATATCCACTATTTTACATGACCCATCTGGCATGATACAGACATCAACTTCCAAATCTACGTATCTTAAGGTTTCTGGATAAACTTCAACTGGCGTATTCAGATTTACATATGTTCCTTTTAGTTCTCCATTGCTTGAGAAGTATCTTGTTGTTATATACCACTCATCTCTTGCCGTTTCGCTCACTGCCTTGTCTCCCGCCTCCTTCTTAACGCCTAATCCATCATAGATCCCTTCACTTTGCATAACTCTACTATACCTTAGCATGTCATCATCCAAGCTTTTTATTGCCGCTTGTCCAAGACGGAAGACGATGCCGCTTAGCTTGACATGTTCAACATCCACAACCGAACCTTCCTCTGGAAACTCGCAAGCGATTTGCTTCTTGAACAATTTTTCCACTTCGCTTCTTTCCTTTCCCTCATCCAGAAGCGCCTCAGCCATCTCTAAAGCTGCAGAAACATTTCCTCCACAACTTTTGTAAAAATGATGCTCATCCAAGGTTGGAGCCACAGTACCCCGCAGTTCATCCATCCTTCTCTTGGAAAGACACGGAAATTCAACATCCATAAAATACAAGCCTTCCAACAAAAGCTGCGGTGCCTCTGCACTTTTCGCTCTTTCGCTCAAAATCTTGGCTTTCTCTACAAGCGTCCTGACTTCAGCTTCCAAAGTTTCTTTTGGCTTGTCCGTAGATGATTCGCGCCAGATGATTCCCCAACCATCAGTCGAAAGACTCTTCCCAAGTGCATACAGTTCTGCACGCTTGTTTAAATCACGAATTTTCAAGCTAACGCCAATCTTATTGCCTTTTATCAAGATGGCGTAGTCTCCAACAATCTTCACGTCTGCAGTTAAAACTGGCTCTCTTGCACCAATTCTTCTCCTTTCAATCTGAACTAATACAGACTTATCATCAATCATGTTAGCTTCATACTTTGGGAGTCTCCCGACAACGCCGTTGCCAATAACAACGTATATCGTTTTATCATCTGACTTTATCATTTTTCCAGCGTATATTCCGTCAACACTGACAGCCCATTTCCTAGTTAATGCTTCGTCAAGCGTGGAGTGCAGAACAGACCGAAAAATGTCTACTGCTTCGCGTGTTCCAAGAACTCTTATTCCTTGCAGATCGAATCGGTCTTTTATTTTAAGGTCTGGCGGCGCTGAGTTGTCTGTAAGCCCGAATCGTTTCTTTATAGTCAGCGACGGCTGAACTATCTCAAAGCCATTGTCTAGCAGTAGTCTCGTTAAGGCTGTCGCATAGATTCCTCTAATTTTCGCTTTCATAGTAAGTCAACCTTTTCAATCCTATACAAGCCATCTACTTTTTCAATGTGAAATTTCACGTTTAACATCGTTTCAGCTAGCCAAATGTTCGTTTGCAGGTGATCTGAAATTGTTCGCGCTAAGTATGCGGATGCGCCTTTCGTCAATGCCATATATGGGATTAGCATGTCAGCCAGATGTATGTCAACTGTGGGCTTGGCAGGGATCTCTTTGCCAAGCTTTTCCGCTGCTTCTCTTCCAACAGCCTCACTTGTCTTTCTTAATTCGCCTATTGCATCAGCGCCAAGAATAGTGCCCGTATCAGTTTCAGCCCACAATACTAGTGAACTGCCTTTCTGCAATGGATTTGACTGGTCATTCACTACTTGGATGTCAGCCATGTGTCCTCTTTCTTTCATGTATTCGTTGGCGGCTTTTGCTTGGCGTTCTGCAACTCTTCTATCCGCAAGGAATGTGCAGACTGAAACACCCTTTACCGCTTGAATTTTGCCGAAATTTTCCAACAACAAAGGCTTTAGAAATCTGCAAGGTTCAACGGTAAGAGCTACTTCTCCCATTCCCTTCGGATAATAGCCGTACTTGTGAACCGTTAATGACATGCTTATTCCCATACGCTTCAATGTCGGCAAAAGTACATATCGCATATAGTTGATTGAAGGCGAATTTGAAACGTCTGTTCCACCCCTCGAAACATGCAAGTGCACGGTTTCTTCTGCAAAAATACAGATTGGCAGCACGGTCATCAGAAGCATGGGAATGCTTCCTGCAGTGCCTATTTCAGCCTCAACACTGCCGCCTCTGATTTCTCGTGGTTTAAACCAAAGTTCCCGTGAGTTAAGCTCGGCGCCCTTCAATTCTGCATTACAAAGTCTTGCAGCAGTCATGACTGCCTCTAAATGTTGCGGTTTCAAACCTGGTTGTGGCCTGTTTTGTCGAATGTTATAGATATGGAGAGGTTGTCCAGATATTGCTGCTAATGCGATTGATATTCTTAGAATTGTGCCGCTTCCGCTCTTTTGGCTTCCATCAATATCAAACAATATTGTGGACTCCTTCTTCGGTCCAGCTTATTGTGGGTGTTATTAACGTGTTTCGTGGTTATCACAAATGATTAATAAATGTGTTAAGTATTAAGGATTTGGAAGGAAGAAGGATTATGAGTGAAGAAGTGAAAATTGAAAAGCTTGTCGAGCGAATTGATGAACTTCTTTTGGTTTTAAATAGAATATCAGAGGACCTTAGGCAAGTTTCAATGTCGCTGAAATCGGTGGCAGTTTCACGTATAACCCAACCAATGCCATCGCCAGCTCCCGTATCCAAACCTGCTCCCGCTGCTGTTTCTGAAGGCTTCCAGTCTGCGGAGGATGTTAGGATGATGTTTCCGGAGGATTTGGAGAATTTGCTGAACTTTGAGGAGAAGGAGGATTATATTGTGATTAAGCCACGGCAGTTTTTGGGTTCGGAGAACTTTGCTAAAATAGCGTCTACGGTGCGTGGTATTGGTGGTGAATACATAAGTGCTGGCAAGGCATCGCATTTTAGGGTGCCTAGAAAAAGAGCTTAGTGACAGGTTCTCTCCTCGAACTGCCTAGCCCCCTATATATAATATAAGGGGGGTCTAGACGCCCCTGAGAGACGATTCTTCACTATATATAAGGGAGGGGCTAGTCACCCCGAGAGCAGACGGTCTTCTCAAAGCATATGCTTTAACGCTTCGACGCCTTTCATGTCAACTTCAACGCCGAACTCCTTTGCCTTAGACGTTACCGCCTTAACTTGCGCGTCTAGTATATCCTCAAACGTTTTTACGCCACTAACCATTGCAGCAGCCACTTCCAACCGTTCAGCAGCGTCTACATTCAAAAATCCGCACATGACAAAGCCTTTCTCCGCAATTATCAGCAAAAGAGGCGGCGAATTTGGAAGCTCAATCTTAACTCCTAAACAAGATTTACCGTCAACCTTCAAAGATTCAATACCAATCATTTTAGATACCTTCTACGGCAAACTTATCTTTAGATAGCCCGTTTAAATAAGAATTGCGAACATTGAACTGGCGAAGTTTTATGCTTACAAAACTAAAAGAAAAAGTTCAAGCAATACTTGTCGCAGAAGCAAAATTAGCCCACAGGATAGGCTTAACACCAAACAAGATAAGCATAATGGGCATAGCGTTAGCGCTTCTTTCAGCAACAGCCTACGCCACATGGCAAACCAACAACCTACTCCTCCTAATCGCCACAATTCTACTCTTATCTTCAGGATTCTGCGACGCGCTAGACGGTGTAGTAGCCAGACTATATCAGAAGACAACATCCTTCGGCGGCTTCTTGGATTCTCTGCTGGACAGATACGCTGACGCTGCAGTGTATGTCGGCATAATAGTAGGTGGGCTCTGTGATGCATTATGGGGCTTAATAGCGTTAACAGGCTCATTGCTTGTAAGCTACAGTCGTGCTAGAGCCGAAGCAGTGGATATAAAAATGGAATCCGTAGGCATAGCAGAAAGAGCAGAACGCATAATCATACTCGCCACTGCAAGCATCATTGCGCTATTCTGGCAACCACAAACAATAATCACCGCTGGCATAATCCTACTTGCAATAATCTCAAACCTCACGGTCCTACAAAGAAGTATATACGTGTACAAAAAGCTAAAAGAGAAAAGAAAACTAGCCTAAAAAGGGCTAAAAGCGCCTTCTAGGACGCATTCGCCTTTCGTCTCGAGCTCGAACCTTCACGATACCCCGATGCACGGCGCACGAGACGCAATAGTATTTTGTGTCAACCCACGAAGTCAAGTATGTACCTTTCTGTCGCAATTCTTTAGCTAACTGTGGATCAACAATCGACCTTCTGCTTGTAACTTTCTTCGCTTTGTCACGCGGAACTACCTGTCCACACATGGCACATTGAACCTGACCGCTACTGCCCTTACTGCCCTTTGATCTTCCGCGACTTTTACGCTTAAATGGCATTCTTTATCACTTCACCATGCAAGTAAGTGATTTGACTACCTTATATATCTGCTCTCAACTTTAGGAATGATGCAATGTTGGCTTTTGCGTCAATTTTGGGCTTGATCATTCCGCTGGAAGACGTGAAAAGCGTCGTGACTCCAGGTCCATGCCCAGACGTTACGCAGTTTGTGTGAACGACTATGCCGACTGACACTGCGCCTTTACGGTAAATCCTTCCGTACGAGTGGTCTGCGTCAAGAATAGCCACCAAATCGCCAAGCCTTAAGCTATCTAGCTTATACTCTTTGCGTGTGTCCTCATCAAACAGCTGAATATCATAATCTCCAGAATACGTCTGGTTCGCTCCTAAGCCAGAACCCATTATCGATGCCGAAACTACATGCGTAACTGGAATCTCCAATTTTTTCTGCTTATCCTTAATCTTCAGAGCCTTAAGAAAACGTGGGTCAATGTTCATCACTTTCACTTCTGGATAATCCATAAGCTTCAAACCTACGCCGAAAGCTTTCACAAGAGCCTTGTCGCCAAGCATCAATTTTTCAAGCACTTCAGATGGGAAGTCCACAAGTACGTGCTCTATCCCACCATGCTTTCCTGTGACAACGCCCTTAGCGCCTTTCGCGTCACCTGAAACGACCACTGCCTCGTTTCCAACACATGAAAGCACGTTCAAAGCCGTATTTGCACCTTGTCCATAACGCGGATCATTCTCCTTATTCTCTATGCTTACGCCCGGCTCAACATGGTCTGCCTCCCAACCGCACGCTGGATCGCCCACTCTCACATTGTAGGTGATTCCGCCGACGCCTGGCAAAACCATAGGAGCGCCCTCAGCTGAAATGTTGTATACGCCTCTTCCAAAGACTGGGCTCGCTACTTCGCCTACAACAGAAATCTTCACTAGTTTGTCAGCGTTTGTTTTCAGCATTCACCTTCTCCTCTCAATGATACGGATGCATTAGTTAACTGGTACTAATAAGATTTCACTTATTTCTGGCGGAGCGTCGTATTTTTCATGGAACATGACAAGTTTTAAATTCGGGTGTATCTTTTGAGTTGAGTGAGACAAAGCCTAACGAGCTATCAATGTGGTTGAAGGTAATGTCAGACATCGGATTAAGAGCCTCAAAATTACTGGTCAAAGACGTTATGAGCAGCCCAGTCGTGACCATCGAAGAAAATGCGCCAGCAAATCGCGCTGCAGAACTGATGGATAAGCATGGCTTGGGTTGCATAATAGTGACCAGCAAAGATTCTAAGCCTCTCGGAATAATCACAGAAAGAGACTTGGTTAGAAGAGTTCTAGCTAAAAACCTTAAACCAGATGCTGCGAACGCAAAAAATGTCATGACCGCCCCTCTAATATCAGTAGACGCGGGCGAAAAAATAAGCGAAGCAGCCAGAAAAATGAACAGACTGAACATCAGAAGACTGGGAGTAACATACAAAGGAAAACTTGTAGGTCTAATCTCCAGCAAAGACATTTTAGCAGTGATGCCTGAACTGCTCGAAACAATTCAAGAACGTGCAATTATAGAGCGTGAAGAAAAAGAAGAAGTAGCAGAAGGAGAAGCCACATCTTCTTCAGGTTTCTGTGACGCATGCGGAGCTTGGTCAGACACCCTACAAGAGGTCAATGGTGACTTCCTCTGCGAAGATTGTAGAGCCGAATTGGAAACCGGAGAGTGAGGGCAGCTGCTTGCTTGTTAAAGAGATCATGGATGACAAGCATCCTTTTATTCACGACCATGAACTCGCAACAAAAGCTCGCGCCATAATCCGAGATTTTCAACTTCGAATCCTTCCTGTAGCAGATGAAGATAAGAAGCTTTTAGGAAAGGTTTCTCGCCGCAATGTGATGGCTATATCTTCTTCGGTCTCGCCGATAAGAGTTAAGGGAATAATGACTCCAGCAAGACATGTGGCGTTAGTAGGGGACGATGCGGCCGCAACCGTTAGGGCTATGCTTCGTGTTGATGCGTGGTACGCGCCCGTTGTAAGCTCTGCGGTGGAGAAGGTCTATAGAGGGGTTATAGGATTAGCAGATTTCATTGAGCCTCTGATTAGAACGAATCCAGAAAAATTTTTGAGAGAAGTTTCTGAAGTGATGACTGAGAATGTTCTGGTTTGTTCGCCAGAGGATGAGGTTGATAATATTTGGCGGTTGATGCAAGAGAAACGCCTTGCCGGTTTACCTGTTGTAAGAAATGGTAAACTTGTGGGTATTGTAACGCAGAAGGACCTAATTGACAGCGGCGTATTATTGCCGGCGTTCGAGTCTTCTAAAGGACGCTTTAGGGATTCATCTAAGATATCTTCGGTCATGAACACAAATGTTGTGGCTGTAAAGCCTTCCATAAAAGTAATCAAAGTTGCAAAAGTAATTGTTTCAAAAGACATTGGAAGGGTTCCAGTGACAGATGAGAATGGCAAATTAGTTGGTGTTATCGACAGGGAAGATGTTGCCAAGTTGCTTGTTAAATGAGAGTGAAACATGTGAGTCGAGAAACTTTCAGAAGAACATTAAAGGAGAAGAGTAAGCCTTCCTCCAAGACTCCTCCGTCAAGAAAGCATGCTGGAGAGATAACCAGAGTTGCGAAGACTTCGGTTGTGACGATGGCGCCGACAACGCCTATTTATGGTGCAATACAGACGATGACAAGAGCAGGTTTTCGCAGAATCCCAATCACTGACGCGGGAACAAAGGCTCTGGAAGGAATAATCACTGCCACGGACATAGTGAACTATCTTGGGGGAGGAAAGAAATTCGAAATAATCGAGCGAAGATATGATGGAAACTTTTTCAAAGCCATAAACGAGCCTGTAATTCTGTTAATGACACAAAATGTCGTTTCAATAAACGTTTCAGCAAAGATAAGCGACGCGATAGAGCTTATGAGAGAAAAAAACCTCGGCGGTTTGCCTGTAGTTGACGATGAAAAGAGGGTAAAGGCAATAATAACCGAGAGGGACATTGTGAACTTGTTTGCTGACAAGATAAGCAACGTGACAGTTTCTCAAATAATGTCGGAAAGAGTTGTTACCGCCTTGCCTAGAACAACCTTGTTTGAAGCTGAAAGAACGATGGTAATGCAAGGTTTTAGAAGACTTCCAGTAATTGCTGACGGCAAAGTGGTAGGCATAATTACAGCAATGGACATTGTGAGATTCTTCGGTTCAGGAAAGGTCTTCAAATATCTTCAGTCAAAAACGATAATGCAAATTTTAAACACGCCTGCAGTCGAAATAGCAACAAAGGAAGTTTTTACCATTGCATCAAATGTGGATGTTGGTCAAGCGTCAAAGATGATGAGAGAAAAAAACATAGGCGCAATGCCCGTTGTCGAAAAAGGAAGAATTGTTGGTATGGTAACGGAAAGGGATTTCTTCAAAATGATAGCATGAGCTTAAGAAAAGTGGCGAAAATAATATTAGTCTTTTAATCAGAATAGCCATTATGAACTCGCTTAGCTCTAGAGTCTATGGAACAGTCATCTTGGGAGTCTGCTGGCTAGTCTTCATAGTGCTCTATCTCGCCTTCTTTGCTGGAGGCTTCGACTTCTGGCAAAAATTAGCCATATTCATCGCTTCAGGCGCAATCGTATGCGGCATAATCACTGTCATGTGGATACGATTTGCACTTAAATAGCGTGCACTCAAAATCCCTTTATGAAAGTCTGATAGCCGCAAACTTTTAACATAATCCTAAACACTTCAAGTGTGAGAGCGACCAGCTTGACCATCGACTTAATCCTAAACAATACCAAAGCCTACATCGACAAGAAAATTATAGATTGCAGTATCGCGATAGACAATGGCAAAATCTTTAAAGTAGGCAAAGAAACTCGCATGCCAAAAGCTCAGAAAAGCCTCAACCTAAAAAACCTTCTAGTTCTGCCTGGCCTAATAGACATTCACGTTCACCTTCGAGACGAAGGAAAAGCCTACAAGGAAGATTTCTATAGCGGAACAGCCGCCGCAGCCACTGGAGGAATCACCTCTGTCTTGGATATGCCGAATAATGAGCCAGTAACGATGAGCGCAGAAACTCTGCGGAATCGAATGCACATCGCAGAAAGAAGAGCCCTCGTTAATGTTGGTTTCTATTCGGAGTTTCCAACGAACGTGGAAGAAATAAAAAATATTGTAGAAGAGGGCGCAGTGGCTTTCAAATTGTTCTTGGCCGACCAGATAGGCGGGTTGAACATTGATAATGATGATGCTGTGTTAGATGCATTCAAAAGTGTTGGCAGATTAAAATCTTTAGTGGCTGTTCATGCAGAAGACAAAGCCTTGCTTGAAAAGACTAAAAATGAGCTAAAAAAATCTGGCTACAATAATTTGGGCGCATTTTTGAAGGCTCATTCTGAAGAAGTTGAATTAAAAGCGATAAAACGAGTCTTGCGCATTAGTAGAAAAGCTTGTGTGAAGGTACATTTTTGCCATGTAAGCACAAAAAGCGGGTTAGAGACTATAGTTGATGCGAAAAAGTCGGGAATGCAGATAACCTGTGAAGCAACACCGCATCACCTTTTCCTATCGGCGAATGATTTGAGGCGGATTGGAACTTCAGCGCTTACGATGCCTCCAATTCGGGAACAGAAGAATCCCATGGCTCTTTTGAAGGGCATCAAAAACGGTTGGGTTGACTTCTTGGCTACTGATCATGCTCCCCATGCGATAAAAGAGAAGAAAGCAGATGTCGTTTGGAACGTTAAAGTTGGCATACCAAATCTGGAAACAATAGTTCCGCTTTTGCTTACCGCAGTTAATCGTGGACAATTATCCATAACCGACATCGTCAGATTAATGGCAGAAAAACCTGCTGAAACTTTCAAACTAGAAAGTAGAGGCTATTTAAAAACTGGTGGCGATGCGGACCTGACAGTAGTAGACCTGAAAGCAAAGTACAAGATTGACGCGTCAAAGTTTCATTCAAAAGCAAAATACTCTCCTTTTGACCAGTGGAAGGTTAAGGGCAAACCTGTAAAGACCTTCGTTAATGGCAGACTAATTATGGATGAAGGTGAAATAGTCGCTGGAGCTGGAAGTGGACGAATAATTCGGAGAAAACACGTTTGAAGTTCATCGTTGACGGTATGCTTGGAAAGCTAACGCGTTGGCTCCGCCTGCTTGGACACAATGTAAAATATTCGAGTAAACTTGATGACTCACAACTTATCATGATAGCTAAAAAAGAGCAGAGAACATTGTTAACCAGAGACTTCGAACTTTACAAACAAGCCACAGCGAAAGGAATAAACGTCTTCTATCTCGAAGGGAAAAATGAGGCGGAAAGACTTGCGCTACTTGCAAAAAGATTCAAAATAAAATTAACCATAGACATGAAAATCTCAAGATGCACCAAATGCAATGTCAAAGTCAAACCAATACAAAAAGAAGAGGCAGAAGGCAAAGTTAAGAAAAACACATTCTCTCATTACAACGAGTTCTGGAAATGCCCAAAATGTGGACAAATATACTGGCAAGGAGCTCACTGGACGAGAATTGAAAAGACATTAACTTCAGCTAAAGAAAATTTGAAAAAAATAAAGGAAAAATGATGCGGTTCTTATTTATACGACTATTCTTCAAGCAGCCACTTCAAAGGAATATCTTGGTATGTGCCGTCAGGCAGCGTTCTTCTGATAGTCATTGGAAGAATCTCTGCATCCAGCTCTTTCAATGATATATCTATCGGATTCGAGATACCTTCGGACATGTCGACGAGTATAGGCGCACCCATTGATATCTGAAGAGCTCTAGCGCCCACTATTCTTGCTTTCTCGAAACGAGTGAGCTTCGGTGGACCTATCTGAATTTTCTTTTCTTTTCTTGACGTGTTCTAATACTCTCCAGCACCTGGGTAACCAGCGCCTCCAGGCATTCCCCCTGGTGGTGTTGGAGGTGCCTTCATCTTTCCAGCAGCGATTACATCGTCAATCTTCAATATCATTGACGCAGCTTCAGTTGCTGACTTGATTATTTGTTTCTTAACCGCTAGGGGTTCGAATACTCCTGCTTCTGTCATTTCTTGTATTTTTCCTGAGACCACTTCTATTCCAGCCCATTTTTCGCCTTTTTCGTGGCGTGCTCTCAGTTCTGAAAGTATGTCAATCGGGTCTAAGCCTGCGTTTTCAGTCAGTGTTGTTGGAGTAGTTTCAAGGGCTTCCGCGTAGCTTTTGACTGCAAGTTGTTCTCTTCCTGGCAAGGTTTCAGCATATTTTCTTAGTATCCGTGAAACCTCAAGTTCTGGTGCTCCGCCGCCTGCTACGATTTTTGGCTCTTCGACTATGTCGCGGACTACGCATAAAGCGTCATGTATTGACCTCTCTGCTTCGTCTACGATGCGTTCTGTTCCGCCTCGTATTAGAATAGTTACAGCCCGTGGATGCTTGCAGCCTTCAACAAAGGTCATCTTGTCGTCGCCTATTTTGCGTTCTTCGACGAGGCTTGCGTAGCCTAGGTCTGAAGGTTTCATGTCGTCCATGTTCGTAATTATCTTTCCGCCAGTGGCTTTTGCAAGCTTTTCCATGTCTGATTTTTTAATTCTTCTTACTACGAGTATTCCCTTTCTGGCTAGGAAATGTTGAGCCATGTCGTCGATGCCTTTTTCGCATAAAGCAACGTTTGCGCCTACTGCGACTATCTTGTCCACCATTCCCTTTAGCATTTCTTCCTCTTGCTTTAGAAAAGCCTCCATTTGTTCTGGGCTTTCAATGTTTATTTTTGCGTCAAACTCTGTTTTCTCAATTTCCAATGGTGTATCAAGCAGTGCTATTTTGGCTTTTTCCATGCGCTTGGGCATTCCTGAATGTACAACTTCTTTGTCCAGAACTATGCCTTGAATGAGCCTCGTGTCGTTGAGCGATTCGCCTGGCTTCTTTTCAACTTTAATGTCATCTAAATCTGCCTTGTATTTGCCATCTACTTTTTCGGCAACTTCGAGAACTGCTTTAACGGCTAATTCTGCTAAGTGTTCTCTGTGTTCGGCTACGAGCTTGCTTGCCATGGAAGTCATTGCAGCTTTTTTCAAGTATTCTTCAGTATTTGATTCTGTGGGTATTGCAATTTTTTCTAAAACTTCTAGAGCCTTTTCAGCGGCTTTCTTATATCCGTCGAGTATTATTGTTGGGTGAACATTCTTTTCTATTAGTTCTTCTGCCTTACCTAACAGTTCGCCTGCGATAACTACGGCGGTTGTTGTTCCATCGCCCGCTTCATTGTCTTGCGTTTTTGCGACTTCAACCATCATTTTAGCAGCTGGATGCTGAATGTCCATCTCGTCTAGGATTGTGCGTCCGTCGCTTGTTATTGTTGTATCGCCAAAGCTGTCAACGAGCATCTTGTCCATGCCCTTCGGTCCGAGAGCGCTTTTGACCGTCTCAGCTACTATTTTTGCGGCCATTATGTTTGTATGTTGTGCTTCTTTTCCTCTGCTTCTGCTTGAACCTTCCTTCATTATTAGAACTGGAACTCCACCTGCTTGTGCTTGTGATGACAAACCTAAATACCTCCTTCCTATTGCGTCACAATGAGAAACAGCATTAAAATATAAGTTTTTCTAAAGGATTACGCCCAAAATTGGGATTTCTAACATGAACTTATGGACAGGATAGTCAGCTTGGCGTGAAATTCGTTTTCAATCCAGTTCCTGTCAGAATTATTATTACACGCTCATCTTTCGCTACTTCTTTCTGTCCCAGTTGTTTTTTGTAGGCCGCATAAGCGACTGCCGAGCTTGGTTCAACGAAAAAGCCTTTTCTTGCAAGCTCTTTAAACGCGTCATATATTGCATCTTCGTCTACGACAACAGCATCACCACCTATTTCATTCAAGCTCGTAACCATAATATCCAATAATGGAGGACGCGTGCTTACCAACGCGTCAGCAATGGAAGTTATTTTCTCTGGAGCCGTGTAGCGCAGCTTTTTTATCTGGTGGTAAAGTGGTGAAGCTTGCCGTGTTTGACATGCTATGATTTTTGGCAGAGTTTCTATCATGTTTGAATTGGCTAAATGCTTAAACCCGTCTATCACTCCCAGAAGCAGGGTTCCAGCAGAAACTGGAAGATAAATGCGCTGAGGGACTTTCCAATTGGATTGTTCTGCTATTTCATAGGCAAGGCTCCTTATTCCGTCTCTAAACAGCGGATGAAGAATATGTCCAACATAAAACCTTCCCTTTCCAGTTTTTTGTGCCTCTTCTGCAACCTTGTTTCGATTGCCAGACACTTTGATGACATCTGCGCCATAGAATCGGATTTGAGTCAACTTTGGTCCAGAGATGTTTTCTGGAACGTAGATTTTTGCTTTTAAACATGCGCGGGCTGCATAGGCGGCTATTGATGCACCAGCGTTGCCAGAAGAATCTTCAGCGATATTGCCTTCAGCCTCTTTCACCAGCGTGTGCACTGCAGATATTAGCACGGTTGAGCCTCTGTCTTTAAA
>Ga0129301_1001106_pt1 | contig 13795 bp, 12 predicted proteins | sample ConPoolayeHmetaG_FD_94489 | JGI IMG/M metagenome (GOLD analysis project Ga0129301, IMG submission 94489) | Hot spring microbial mat communities from California, USA to study Microbial Dark Matter (Phase II) - Cone Pool mat layer H metaG ...
CCTGCTGCCTGAGATATTGCCTGTGCTATTTTTTCTGCTCCACTAAGATGGCAGGCAGTGCCATGGCAGACCTTGATTAAGTTTTCACCTACTGGCTTCAGTCGAAACTGGGCATAGAAGGTGACTATGCCATATATCTCGCTGGCAGGGACACCTATATTCTGGGCTATGCGCTCGATCGCTGCCGGAGGAATATAGCCATAAGCGTCTTGAATCTCCTGCAGTGCCGGTATCACAGCTCCAGGCTGCACATTATGCTTGTGAGCTATGGCGTCAATCACGCTGAAGCTCAGTTCTTCCCTAGCTTTTGCTTTAGTAACCATGACACCTCTTTCTGCTACGGTCTAGTTGCCTTAGAATCACCGTAGGTTACAGCAATAAACGGCAAATCACGCACCACTACGAGTTAGAGCCTTCAGGAGTTCCTTCTTGGACGCTCGGTGGCGTTCAAACATGCTGACGACTCTTAGGATTTCCATGTCCTTGACCCAACTCCTTTCTCGGATCTTGTTGGCCAGAGCTTCAACGGTCACTGGAGCGTCCACCATTATGACCATATCGTGGGAGCCGATGACCGGGTCAACGAAATCTACCCCGGGCATTTCCTCAAGTTGCCTTAACACTTTGATGAACTCTTGCTGCTCCATATCATCGGCAACATTCACCAGTAGATATGCTCTTAGACCCATTTCGATGCCTCCTTTCTTTTTGCGACAAGTAAACCATAGGCATATAGTTGGCTACATCCGTGTGCAACCCATTTTTTTGCTAGTGATTTTCCCATAAAGGTACCGCCTTTTTCTCGGGGATTTCTCCAACCACTACCTGTGGTTTTCCCGTAGAAAGGGGCGTTGTTCTCTATAAGTGTTCGGTTGAAGAAAGCCGGAAGGCAGGGTAAGATAAACACTACCAGCTTGGAGTGTTGTCTATTATAGAGCCAGGAGGGACATGAAGTGAAAAAGATTTCTATTCTCCTAGTTGAAAATCATCTGTTGGTGAGAGAGAGCATCCGGCACTCTCTGGAGCGCGAGCCAAACTTCGCTGTAGTTGGTGAAGCAGGTGATGGGGAAGAGGCTGTGCGGATGGCACGAGAACTGAAGCCCGATGTTATTGTTATGGACATATCTCTTCCCAAAATGAATGGTATTGAAGCCACAAAGCAAATCAAGATGTTTCACCCTTCTGTTATTGTGTTGGGACTTACTGCTTACGATTATGAGCAATACATCTTTCCGCTGCTGGAGGCCGGGGCTGCTGGCTATCTGCTGAAGGACATAAGTAGTCGTGAGCTTATCAATGCCATCCAGACCGTGTGTAGAGGCGAGGCAGTGCTGCATCCAGCCATAGCGCGCAAGGTACTCGAACGATATCGCCAGACTAAGGAGGAAGTGGAAAAGGAGCGTGAGCCCGATTTGCTCACCCAGCGGGAGACCAGCGTGCTTAAAATGGCAGCGAAAGGCATGAACAACAGTGAAATCGCTGATGAGCTATGTCTAAGTGTGCGGACTATTGAGAGCCATCTAGGTAGCATCTTCAACAAACTGGGGGTAGGTTCTCGTACCGAAGCAGTGATAGAAGCCCTGCGAAGAGGCTATTTTACTTTGGAAGACTTATCTTGAACGTATCTTGACTTTGAAATGTTGGAGTTGCTGTGCGCGTGTTTTCAGGTTTACTGAATTCAATGCCAAGGACAATTCGCAATCGCCATTTCTGGGTGGTGCTGGTGATATTTGTCATTGGCATCATCCTTCATTATCCGGAACAACTGCTTCCTCCGGGTGCGATAAGTATTTCCTCGCTTTTAGGAGCAAGTCGGCACACAGTAGAGCGAATCTTCTTTCTTATACCTATTACCTATGCCAGTTTCATCTTTGGAGCGAAAGGAGGGATAGCTAGCTTGCTGGCGGCTGCTCTCATCATGATGCCGCGAGCTGTTTTTATCTCCTCAAGTCCAGTTGACGCCATATTTGAAAGCGCCGGCGTTCTCATCATCGGAGGCATAGTAAACTTATGGTTCTATATGCACCGCAGAAATATTGGCGAACGTCGGAGTATAGAGGAGGCGCTGGTAAGGATAATCGACGGGTCACCAATTCCGTCCTTTGTTATCAATAACCAACACAAAGTTACCTACTGGAACACAGCTATCGAGGCGCTTACTGGTATCAAGAGGGAAGAAATGATCGGGACGGATGAGCAGTGGCGGGCATTTTATAATGAAAAACGGCCGGTTATGGCTGACCTAATAATAGACGGAGTACCAGAATCCGAAATAGCCAAGTACTACGGAAGCAGATACAACAAGAGTCAATTGATCGAAGGCGCTTACGAAGCCGAAGGCTGGTTTTCAGCTCTGGGCAAAGATGGTAGGTACCTCCATTTTACGGCAAGTCCTATCCGAAATAGCAACGGAGAGGTCATAGGCGCGATGGAAACGCTGGAAAACATCACTGAGCGAAAGAAAGCAGAAGAAAATCTACGCTACTATTTGCAGGAGATTACCAGGGCTCAAGAAGAAGAGAGAAAGCGTGTTGCGCGTGAACTTCACGACAGCACTGCTCAAAACCTCATTGCTCTGCTTCATCAGTTAGACAACTTGCTGAATGACAAAACAAAGTTGCCGCTGAGCGAAGCTAAGGCATTATGGGGTTTCTATGAACGAATAAGAGATACCCTACAGGAGATTCGTCAGTTCAGCCGTGACTTGAGACCGGCTATCCTCGATGATTTGGGTTTGCTGCCGGCATTGGAATGGGTAACTGAGGACCTAAAAAACACATACTGGATAGAGGTTGATTTGAAAGTGCTTGGCCATGAACGGAGGTTATCTCCGGAAGCAGAGCTTTTGCTCTTCCGCGTCGTCCAGGAGGCATTGAGAAATGTTGCTAAACACGCTAAAGCCACCAAGGCTGAGGTTAAGGTCAAGTTCGACGAAGAAAAGATAACGATCACTGTGACCGACAACGGTATAGGCTTTGAGCTTCCCGAAAGCGTGGGGGCGTTGCCCCTAACGGGCAAACTGGGACTCGCTGGAATGCAAGAGCGAGTGCAACTCCTCGGCGGTACCTTGAAGCTGCAATCTCAGCCCGGCAAAGGCACTACCGTATTTGTTGAAGCCCCGGTTTAGGTCATGCCTGGACGCTGGTTCGTCGTTTATGTCGGGCAATCTTCTATTTTGCCCTATCTGAATTCAATCTTATCCCTGCCGGGCTGATTGAGGAATATAACTCGGACTTCTTAAGCCTCAAAGAGGAAAAAGAGGCTTGAGTCTAAATCGAATAGAGGGAACCAATAGCAGACTATTACTTTGACATTGAGACATACTCGAAGACCCCAAAACCGGATTTTCATAGTGATGAAATAATTGCAATAACATACCAACAAATCGATAGTAGGACGGGGGAAGCAAAAGGCAAGTTAAATATGTTGAAATCTTGGGAATCTTCGGAAAAGGAAATTCTGCAAAGATTTTATCCGATATTTAATGCGGGGAACAAATAGGACTTCGTGCCAATTGGATACAACTTGGCCTTTGACTTTACCAATCTAGTCTATCGTTGGCGAAAGATAGATATAAGAGTGAATGCAGAGAGTTTATTTGCGCAACACGCCTATATAGATATACAGCCGATCGTGATAATGTTTAACAAAGGTTCATTCAGCGGAGCTACGCTGGATAAATTCGCTGGGAAGCGATATCCAGGCTCTAAAATCAAAGAATGGTACGAGAAGGAAGACTACCTCGCAATTCAGGAATACATTAGAGATGAAGTAGATAAATTTCTCAGGCTATACCAGTTTTTGGTCCAAAGGCTGCCTGATGTCTGGCTAGAATTTGCTAAAGAATGCAAAATTGTAGTTTAGAATGCTTACAGATAAATCAAAGCTCAAAAGCTGGTCTTAGCATCCCCAGTTAAGTCACTCAATAGAAGGTCTTTTATTTGTGGCAAGGTGCTACTTGCTCTGAAACTTCTTGTATAGTCTACAACTTGGCTTCCAGTCCATTTCAGTCTGCTTGTCATACTTCCATATCTTACGCGTTACGCCCTCACGTTGCAGGATTTTCCAAACCTCTTCAATTTCCGAGTCTAGGCAGTAAATCATCAATGCCCATGACTTATATACTGGGGGTAAAGGCGGGGCATACTTCAAGGATCGTATTCTGCCCTGTGCCACATACTGGCTGAGCCTCTGAGTCAAGGTAACTATCTGTTGTTCGTTACCAAACACCATGAGTTTTCCGCCATGTTCACCCCACTCATCTGGCAACTCATAATCGGTGCTAGGCTCGATATAGGTCCAATACTCTTCCTTCGTGGTTATTACCTCAGACGCTTCTCCTTGTTTCATTTCGCTCTCCTTGCGAATTATGGTAGTACATTTGATACCAACCGACAAGAGGTAGTCGGGCAATTGCTAAGCCATGTCAAGAATGTTTGACTCTTAGCTCTTTGCCCTTCGGCATTTTCTAAGCTAGCTTACCAAAGGCGGGATTGAGCTTATCCTTGGGCGATTAAAGGCGGCTGGTGAAGTACAGAGTTTGCTAGCTCGTGCAGGCCGATATCGTACCTTCCCGGGGAAGAAGAGAGAACCAATGCGAAGGGTATTAGACAATCTTTTGATTGCAAAATCTTCTGAAAGGGCAGAATTTGCATTTAGCAGACACATTGTGGTTCCTCTCAACTGATTTGCTGGCAAGTTGCATCCTCATTTCGTCCAAGGTCTTCATAACCTCTTCCTTCAGAACAGCTACAAAAGGGATTGTGAATTGTTGTCCACCGCTATAGATTAGAATACCGAAGGGAACAGTTTGATTATATATTTCCTCTATCAACAGGCAATAAGTGGCAAGCTGCAATACATGGTTTCCATAAGGTCTACGAGCCTTGCCCGATTTGACTTCAACAGGGATGTATTTATTATTTATTTCTACTATGTAATCTGGTTTACCAACGAGTCCAAGGCCAGCAGAGAACAGTGGTTCTGTTGGTCTATTTAAATCGGTATAGGTAATTTTGCCTTGAGGTATACTGAATTTTTCTTTTTCCTTTACTATCCATTTATGCCTCCTGCGTGAGCGAAGCAGTAAAGACAAAGCCGTTATGAAGAGTATAAGTATGACCACTATTATCGACATAGCAGCCACCATATCAACACGGTTACAGCAACCAAAAGTAAAGCATACCCTATATAAGACAGCCGCTTAGAGGTTTGCTCAGCTTCTAAGAGATGTTCTATCTTCTCACCTAAATCGGCATGTTCCTCCAAGCCTTTCTTTAGGGCAGATGATTCAGGTTCGCATCCTTGCCTCTCAAGATGCCATGCCACAGAACAATAAACGAACCGTCCTACCTCAGACACCTTTAGTACCGGTTTCTTAGTCGCCGTTTCCATAAGTAGTATCTAAGAAAGTGTACCACATAGAGGACGGCACTCAGAAGGAAACTATTTTTGCTAGGCACTCTATCCAAATTAAACATTTCATCTTATTGCTCACTTTGACAACGATAGCGATTGAGGCAGATGTGGACCACGAACGGAGCCACGATGGGACTTGACAGTTTCAACAATTTGTTTGCAGGGCGGGTCGCTTTGGTGTAGTATATATCCAGTAGTTTCAGTTTAGGTTATTACATACTTAAATCACCTCAGATTTTCCCAAGTGTTGGATGACCCAAACTCTAGCTATCTAAAAGAAAAGAGGTCATCCGATGAGCTTGCAAGGCAAATCAATCGAATGTACTGTCTTGGGAACCACGTTTGTATTCACCGCTTCCCAGCGCAGTGACAGGTACGGATCATAAGTAGGATTGCATAGAGGCAGGATTTCGCTAACGTATATGAATTATCGCAGCGACATAAGAAATATAGCTATTATTGCCCACGTTGACCATGGTAAGACTACTCTGGTAGATGCCATGCTTAAACAAAGCAAGATCTTCCGGGATAACCAAAAAGTGGGCGAGTTAATAATGGACCAGAATGCCTTAGAGCGTGAAAAAGGCATTACCATTATGGCTAAGAATACCGCCGTGATTTACCGGGGAGTAAAGATTAATATCATTGATACCCCCGGGCATGCTGATTTCAGCGGTGAAGTGGAGCGCGTCATAAATATGGCTGATGGCTGCCTGCTTTTGGTGGATTCTATAGAAGGTCCCATGCCCCAGACTAAGTTTGTGCTTCGTCAGGCTCTAGCAAAAGGTCTAAGACCCATTGTGGTTATCAATAAAATAGACAGACAAAATTCGCGGATACCAGAAGTGCTGAAGCTCACCGAGGACTTATTCTTGAAATTAGCTACCAGCGCTGACCAGCTTGACTTCCCGGTAGTATATGCCAGTGCCACGGAAGGTACAGCCATAAGCGAGCTAGGTATAGAAGGCAAAGACATCACTCCTCTCTTCGAATGCATCTTGGAAGCAGTACCACCACCGCAAATCGAAAGTGGGCCATTTCAAATGCTGGTTTCTAACCTGGACTACGACAGCCACAAAGGCAAAATAGCTATCGGTAGAATCTGGAGAGGCAAGGTTGCTGCCCGCGACCCCGTAGTCTGTCTAGGTGCTGATGGGAATCTAAGTCATTATGAGATTAGTGAAGTACTTACATATCTCGGTCTCAAACGCCTGGAGGTAGCAGAGGCCGAGGCGGGTGACATAGTAGCTGTGACTGGCCTCGAAAAAGTCGGCATTGGAGATACCATTGCCAGCCCGGAATGGCCTGAAGCTCTGCCACGCATAGAAGTTGGCGAACCAACGGTGGAGATGACCTTTGGAGTGAACACCTCACCGTTCGCTGGCCGCGAGGGGCGCTTCAGCACCACGCGCCAGTTACGGGCACGACTCTATAAGGAACTGGAAACTAATCTCAGTCTGAGGGTACAAGATACAGATAGTCCGGACACCTTCCTGGTAAAAGGGAGAGGAGAACTGCATCTGGCTATTCTGATTGAGACCATGCGCCGGGAAGGTTACGAATTTGAGGTCTCCAGACCAGAAGCTATCACCAAAGTAGTTGACGGCAAACTTATGGAACCCGTGGAGGCTCTTACTCTTGATACCAGAGAGGAATACGTGGGAGTTTTAACCGAGATGCTGAGCAATCGCCAGGCTCAGCTTACTGATATGCGCAACGATGGTCATGATAACATACGTCTGGAATTCCACATACCTACAAAAGGACTCATCGGTTTCCGCGGTGCTTTTCTTACTGCTACGCGTGGTGAAGGCATTATGAATACCATTTTTCTGGGCTATGAAGCCTGGCGGGGAGGCATAGTCTCGACTCGCAGCGGCGCTCTGGTAGCATCGGAGCAGGGCGTAGCTGTCTCCTATGGGCTTAACAATGCTCAAGGACGGGGACTCACCTTCGTTGGGCCCGGTACACTGGTCTACGAAGGTATGATAGTGGGGATGAATTCACGGCCACAGGATATAGCCATCAACGTGTGCAAAGAAAAGAAGAAGACCAATATGCGCTCGTCTACGTCCGACATTAGCGTAAAGCTGACTCCTCCTGTGCAGATGAGCCTGGAGCAAGCCATTGATTTTATCAATAAGGATGAGCTGGTTGAGGTGACTCCTGAGAATATCAGGCTGAGGAAGAAAGTGCTCACCCAGGCGCAACGGTTGAGGAACAGAGCCTCTGCCCGGCGCAGCATAAAGCAATAAACTACGACTTCTTGTTGAGACGTCTTAAGGCTCGAATTGATACCCTGGTTCACACGCCACCCAAAACGTTAGATTGTTCACTTTGACAACCATAACACCTGAGGCAGACGTAGCCCTGGAATAGAGCCACGATGAAACTTGACAATATTAATAATAGGTGTATGATGTAATTAGTAGTTTAAGTTTAGGTTATTACAAGCTTCTTAGGATTCTTTCAGATTCATAGCAAGCATTGGATGACCGAGGCTCTAACTAAAATTTAAAGGAAAGGAGGTCATCCAATGAGTTTTCAAGACAAGATTATTCAGTGTGCTGATTGTGGGACTGACTTCAGCTTCACCGCTGAGGACCAAGAGTTCTTTCAATCCAAGGGCTATACTAATGAGCCCAAGCGCTGCCCCTCATGCCGACAGGCAAGGAAGACAGAGCGGAGTGGAAACGGTGGCCACAGCTATGGGGTGCCGCGTCAAATGTTTCCTGCCATATGTGCTGAGTGCGGCAAAGAGACCCAGGTGCCTTTTGAGCCTACCAATGGCCGGCCGGTCTATTGTAGCGATTGCTACAGAAAAGTCAGACTGAGCAGATAATGCCGGTTTGACCATGGACATACACGGGCCGGGGATACCTGGCCCGTGTATGTTATAGAATGTGGGCAAAGATTACGAGATAAAAAAGGAGGAGCATAAGTATGAAGATTTATGTCGGCAATTTACCCTATGAGCTAACTGAACAAGAATTACGTCAGGAATTTGAGACTTTTGGAGAAGTGACGTCTGTCAACATCATAAAAGACAGGTACAGCGGGCGCTCCAGAGGATTCGGGTTTGTGGAAATGGCATCAGTGTCTCAAGGTCGAGCTGCAATTACTGGCCTCAACGGGAAAGCACTGAAGGACCAGACGCTCAGTGTTAATGCGGCTCGCCCTCGTTCCGAGAGCGGAGGTGGTGGCTCTTACGGCGACAGAAGAGGCGGCTGGTCTAGTGGTGGAAGACAGAGAAGATATTAGACCTCTTTCATTTCTACCTGGGACATAAGATATATTTGTTATCCTTGAGACGTGCAACACTTAGCTAGTTTGTGCAGGGCGCTTCACGTCCATGGCGGTCTTTTGACATCCGTGTTCTCGAAGTAATCGTCGTCAAGGGATCGCTGAGCAACACCTGAATTCACTGCGGCTCTAGCTACGCTATGAGCCACGGCCAAGTGCACCTTGGGGTCAAGAACATTAGGGACAAGCTCTCTTTCAGCCGCAGCGCCGGCAATAGCTAAGGCAGCGGCTATATACATCTCATAGGTGATTTTGGTGGCCATGGCATCCAATGTCCCTCGCCAGATTCCGGGATAAGCCAATAAGTTGTTAACTGTCCTACCATCAACGGCAAGGGCTGCACCGGCTGCCATAGCCAGCTCTGGAGTGATTTCGGGATGTGGATTGGATAGTGCAAAGATAATCTGTCCCTTTCTTATCATGCTTGGTTTTATGAGTCCTCCCACCGTGGATGTGGCAATCACAATATCTGCTGTTTGCATAATCTCATCAAAGCTGGAGGGGACGCCGCCTTGTTCTACATGTCGTTTGACACTATCCGTGGTTCTCGCCGTCCCTAAAGTTGGGTTACCAGTGTATTTTAAGAGAAACTTTCCAATGCGAAGACCAGCAGCACCGACACCTACAAGGCCGATTTTTGCTTCTTGTAGCGCCACATTGGTAAGCTTGCAGGCATTGACCAATGTAGCTAGCACCACTGTAGCGGTTCCTTGCTGGTCATCATGCATAACAGGAATGTTCAATTCATTTTCAAGTCTGTCCTCAATCAGGAAACACTTTGGTGATTCAACATCCTCCAGTTGAATGCCGCCAAATGTTGGAGCAATATTCTTTATTGTTTCTACGATTCTATCCGCATCGGTGGTATTCAGTAAGATTGGTATCCCGCTAACCCCTACTAATTGTTGGAGAAGGGCGGCTTTGCCTTCCATAACTGGCATTCCCGCTATCGGGCCTATGTCTCCCAATCCCAGGATACGAGTCCCATCGGTAACAATAGCTACCGAATAAGAGATGGTGGTGTAAATATTCTTTGAGCCTGGCTGAGTCCTGATTAACTTACATACCTCAGCCACTCCCGGGGTATATACCTTTCTCAGGTGCTCCAGCGAATTGATAGGAACGGTGCTCATCATTTTTATCTTTCCACCTTTGTGAAGCTCAAGTACATCATCTCTGACCTCGAGCACGGTGGTCTCTTTAAGTCTCGATATCTTATCTAGTAGGTAGGTAAGTTGCTCTTCATTGTCCAGGAAAACTTCGACGTCTCTGACAGTAAAACGATGTCCCAAGTGCACCGTGCTTATGTTTCCGATCTCTACTCCAACACTGCCGATAGCTGTAGCCAACTTGCCTAGTGTACCTGGAATATTGGCGTTTTTGCAGCGCAAAGTCCTGACAATCTTGTAATCCTTTTCCTGCATTATGCACCTCTAAGTTTTCAGAATTATCGATACATTCAAATTTTGCTATACATTGTAGCACGACTTTGGCTGTTACTGGTTTCCTATTTTGGCAAGTCGAGGGACTTAGATAAACCGTAGGCTGAACTTGGTAGAGATTAGGATTTTAAGCATACGAAACATCGTATTGTTAACTCTGTTGTCCGTGACTAAAAGGGCTAGGGAAAGAACTCATAGCGATTGAGGCAGATGCAGACCTATAATAAAGCCACAGCGGGATTTGACAATCTTGATAAACTACTTAGCAATCTCAGCCCTTTGCCCTTTGGCGTCTCCTAAGCCAGATTACCAAAGGCAGTCAGCCAGCACAGGGCGTTGACTAACGGTCGGTCAGATGTTAGTTATTACAGCACACGTGTTAACGACTTAGTTTGCGCTAAGGAGGACATTGATGAAAGCACCAGTAGGTAAGACTCTCATGCATCTAGTGCTTGTTCTGGCTATTGTTGTTTTGAGCACTGCCGGCTGTGGCAACACGTCGGGAGCGCCAACCATTCCGCCGATAGAGACTTTTCTCATCCCCTTTGAAACCCTGACAGCTAATGCCACTAGCAGTTTCGTCTCCGAATCTCAGATGTCGACCGCTCTCGTGTCATTGCCCATTAGTGAACAAGTCCTTGTCCCTCTAACAGGCAGTCAGTCCAACTGGAACTATGCAGCTTACATTGTAGGCTTTTGGTATGCGGTTGTCGTAGTTGGACTGGCGGTGCCAGTAGCAGCATTTCGCGAGTCCTTCCACCACACTCCGGTTGAGCAGCCCGACGGCTCATGGGTCTGGTCGTATTCGGTGGTACTGGGCAGTGCCGTGTACAGCGCCGAATTGCGCGGAGAGTTTATCACAGAGGGAGTCCGCTGGGAGATGAGAATATCGAAAGAAGGTGAGTATGAGGACTTTCTGTGGTATTATGGCGAACACAGCCTTCCTGCGATGGAAGGTTTTTGGATTCTCAAGCTGAGTCCAACTAACCCAATTGATTTGCTGCGAATCGACTGGTCTCGCAACATCTCCGCAGGCACATACGCTATCAAATACACAAATATAGTCCCCGGTGGTTCAGAAAACGGCAGCTACATTGATTTCCAGTATACCAAAGGCATTCCCTACGATTATATCTGTGACATATACAACAAGGTCGAGGACAATCACACATATATTGAGTATAGCAGCACTACTGGAGAAGGGCGTATCAAGGATTTCGAACATTTTGGCGACAACGACTGGCATTGCTGGGACAGCGACCGAATGAACATCACCTGCCCATGATTACCAGCGATATTACCGCTGAATAGGGCTCTGAACTATATTCCGGGGACATACAACTTGATGTCATGGCAAGCACCATCCTTCATTTCGTGAAGGATGGTGCTTCTGGAATTTCCAGTGCCTGGGATAATCAGAAAATAGAAAGGGGCCAGTGCCGCTAAGGACTGACGCCTTGTTATCGCCACTCTACTGTGGGCATTGTCTTGTATGCTGTTATTCTGGCCGCTCCCGTCACAACTGCTCTGGCTTGTCGAAGCAAATCTCGCGTTACCCTTGACTCCACCCATGTCCTCCAGTTTTCAATCGTCTCCCATGTGCTCATCATTACGACGACAGAGAAATCCTCTTCGCTGACGAGATTCTCAGCGCCAACGTAGCCCGGATATTGCATGGCATGCGACCGAAGCTGCATTAATACAGGCTCTAGGTCCTTATAACTCGACGTCTTGAATCCTATGATACCTTTTATCATTGCCGCCTCCTTCCATTTATCGCCGACACTTTCCTTTTATGCTTAAGGCTATCTCGTCGAATGTTACTTAATATGCGCTAACTTCAGTCTAACCGCCCATTGTGTAATTGTCAACGTGTGTAGCATACTGCCATAGGATATCGTTGCCTTTTTGGTTTGTAGCTTGTAATCAGGATTTCACAAAAGCAGGCGCCGTTGATTAAAGGCTGGGTCACATGGCAAAGCACAATCGGAGTTAGACTTTATAGACGCGGCAGAGCAGTGCCCGGTTACACCAGCCGCCGGTCAACGGGTCACAGCAATCAGGGTCATCAAGCGTCAGGACGTTGGCATTGGATTCCCAGAGTCCATGGAGGGAAGGTTCTGAGCCGGGCATCTCGGGGAACCACCAGCTGGTTTCACAATTCACCACGTTGGGGAGTAGGCCAGGGTTGAGATGCGCCCTTTGCTTGATCCTGCCTCGCCTTGTTTCAATATATATCCAATCGCCTTCCTTGATACCTAGTTTGTGGGCGGTATCGGGATGAATATCTGTCAGCGGGTCAGGGTGTTTCTCCCTCATGCCAATGCCCCATTGCCTGTGCTCGGAGTGGTACATAGGCATAAATCGACCGCCAGTATTTAAAATCAAGGGATACTCTCGGGCTACTTCCGGTGTGCTTAGTGGGCTTTCCGGCGGCTCTTCGTAGAAAGGCAAGGGGTCATAGCCCAGTTTTTCAAATACCGTGGAGTACAATTCGACCTTGCCGGTGGCGGTAGGAAATCCCGTATCTTCATATTTTTTATATTTTCGGACGCCCCTGACAAATCCGGCTTTGACGAATTCTTCATAAGTTATCCCCAGCGGTTCAAGCTGGTATTCAATCGCTTCTTCAAAGGTTTCCCAGGGCCAGTCATTCTTTTGCCCGAGCCTTATGCCGAACTCGCGCCAGATTGTATAATCATCTTTGCGCTCTCCCAGAGGCAGAATGGCCCGGCCTCCTCCGAAAACCACATCATTCAGGTCTTCGAAAGTCGAACAAAGCGGTCTCTCTAGCCAGCTAGAAACCGGCAATACGTAATCAGCAAGCTCTGCGGTCGGTGTGAACCAGAAATCGCAGACGACATGCAATTCTAAGTTTTTACTCTTCAAGGCTTCGTATACGAGTTTGGTATTTCCGGCCCAGAGCAAAGGGTTGCTATCCCAGGTAATCATGGCTTTCACTGGATACGGTTCACCGGTGAGAATAGCGCGCCAGGTCAATGGTGGTGAGGCGGCTACCCGGTGTAGCACAGGTTCGGATATGCCGTAGGCCTTTTCATAGGGCGGCGATGTCAATTCGTAGCTCTGCCAGGACATAAGCCGGAAGCGATCGGCGCCGATTTGTTTTGGGCGTTGCTCAGGAGGCAACCTGTTGATTAACTCCAGAGTCACTTCCCGCCGGAAGCGCTTGCCGTCTATTTCTGGCCCGATGCTGGGAATAAGGTCGCCGCCTCTGACATCGAGGTTGCCGGTGATAGCGCGCAGGATAACTCGGGCCTGTTCTACTCTGCCGGCATTGCGGCCTATCTGGTCAGCAGCAACGCCCCGCACTATACAGGCGGGCTTGGAGGTGGCATACAGTCTGGCGGAAGAAACGATTTGCTCTTGAGTCAGGCCGGTGATTTCTGCAACCCTTCTGGGACTGTATTCCTGAGCACGTTGTGCCAGTTGTTCGAAGCCATAAGTCCATCTTGAGACAAAATCCTTATCGTAGAGTTCTTGGTTGATAATAACGTTCAACCAGCCCAGAGCTAGAGCGGCATCCGTACCTGGCCTGAGCTGGAGCCAGATATCGGCAAGTTCGGCTGTTTTGGTACGCCGGGGATCGATAACGATGAGGCGGCGTCTGCTAC
>Ga0129301_1001113_pt1 | contig 13760 bp, 14 predicted proteins | sample ConPoolayeHmetaG_FD_94489 | JGI IMG/M metagenome (GOLD analysis project Ga0129301, IMG submission 94489) | Hot spring microbial mat communities from California, USA to study Microbial Dark Matter (Phase II) - Cone Pool mat layer H metaG ...
CGGAGTCGGGAAGTAGATTTCAGGCAGTCTATTCCATTCTCTCCACCTAATCATCCCACCTAAATCATAACCCAGTCCTTCTCCTGAAATCTAATCACTTCCTGACTCCGTTTTTATCTTTTGCCTAAATAATCACCCCCGGTATTAAAAGGCATTGTTGACAGAGAGTAATTCTTCTTTATAATAGTATTATGTGGAAAGGACAATTAGAGAAGATTGATAACTGGCGCTTCCGCATCGCCCGCCGTTATAAACCTGAGATGCGAGTGGATGGTATCATCTATGCCTCAGAGGAGATGATTCCCAAGATTAAAGAAGATATGGCGCCGGAACAGGTGGCAAATGTCGCTACCCTTCCCGGAATCTTAAAATATTCTCTGGCCATGCCCGATATCCACTGGGGTTATGGTTTTGCGATTGGTGGTGTTGCCGCCTTTGATACGAAACAGGGTGTTATCTCACCGGGCGGGGTTGGTTATGACATAAACTGCGGGGTGAGATTACTCCGCACCAATCTGGTAAGAAGAGATATAACCGAATCAATCTTAGAAAGTCTGGTGCGCTCAATATTCTATAATGTGCCCTCCGGAGTCGGCTCAACCGGTAAAATCCGGATTTCCCAGTCTGAGGTTAAGGAAGTTCTCATGAAAGGGGCGAGATGGGCTTATGAGAAAGGTTTTGGCAAAGAGGCAGACTTAACTTATACCGAAGAGAAAGGAGAGATGAAGGGGGCGGACCCGAATAAGGTTTCAAGGAGGGCATTGGAAAGAGGCGCCCCGCAGTTAGGAACTCTTGGAGCCGGGAATCACTTCTTGGAGATTCAAGAGATTGAAGAAATCTATGACCCCGCGGCGGCAAAAATATTTAATATAGAAAAAGGGATGATTACGGTGATGATTCATACTGGAAGCCGAGGGCTTGGCTATCAGATTTGTGATGATAATGTTAAAGAATTGGGAAAGGCGGTCCTGAAATACGGAATAAATCTTTTGGACCGGCAGTTAGCCTGTGCCCCGATTGAATCACCGGAAGGAAGGGACTATTTTGCGGCGATGGTCTGTGCGGCAAATTATGCCTGGGCAAACCGCCAGTGTATCACCCATTGGGTAAGGGAGGCATTCTCCCAGGTCTTTAAGAAGAAGGATGAAGATTTAGGTTTGGAACTTATTTATGATGTCGCCCACAATATTGCCAAATTTGAAGAGCATACCATTAACGGTCAGAAGATGACGGTCTGTGTCCATCGCAAAGGGGCAACCCGGGCCTTTCCACCCGGACACCCGGCGCTTCCTGAAAGGTATCGGGCGATTGGTCAACCAGTAATCATTCCCGGAGATATGGGAACAAATTCCTATCTCCTCTTAGGAACCCAACGGGCTTTTGAAGAGACATTTGGTTCTACTTGTCATGGTGCCGGAAGGGTCTGGTCAAGGACTAAGGCACTGGAAGAGACAAGAAATCGCGATATTGCCCGGGAATTGAAGTCAAAGGGAATCCTAGTAATGGCCGCATCAAGGGAGGTTTTAAGAGAAGAAGTTCCGGATGCCTATAAGGATGTCAATTTAGTGGTTGAGGTCTGCCAGGGCGCTGGTATCTCAAAGAAGGTCTGCCGGATGCGTCCCTTAGGGGTAGTGAAGGGATAAAGTTATTTTAAGATTGGGATGACGCAGATAAACCTAAATGGCTCATCCAAGATATTTTCAAAACTATGCTCTTCTCCGGCTTGAATAAAGACTACATCCCCTTCGCTTAAATTCCACTCACCATCTTTTGTCTTTATCTTTCCTGTGCCTTTAATGATAAATATCTCGTGTTCAAAGGTATGGGAGTGTAGGGGAATCTTTTCGCCGCTTTTCTTTATCTCAAAGAGCCGCATAGCAAAATTCTTCGCCCCTTCTTTTTCCGAAATCAGCCATCTTAAAGTGACTTCAGCTCCGGGTAATGTCGGCTTCTCTTCTTCTACTTCCTGATAATTTCTAATTAGCATAATAAATCTTACATAACCGGAAAGAAAAATCAAGGCGGATAAAGGTTGAATAGTCACGGTTTTTGACTTTTGCCTCTTCGCTCTTTATAATATCTTATGAATCTAAAAGAGAAGATAGAACAGTCGCCGCACCAACCTGGGGTCTATATCTTTAAGGATAAGAAGGGTAAGGCTTTGTATATCGGAAAGGCGAGAAATCTCAAAGAGCGGCTAAGGTCTTATACCCTTTCCCCGGTCTCCCCAAAGGTCCAGATGATACTTAAACAGGCATCGGATATTGATTTTATCGTCACCGATTCCGAGACATCGGCCTTGGTCTTAGAAGACAATTTAATTAAGATAAATAAACCAAGATATAATGTCCGGCTGAAAGACGATAAGAAATTTCCTTATCTTAAAATCACGGTTCAGGACTTATACCCGGCGATTTATCCGACAAGGAACTTAAAACCCGACGGCTCAATCCTCTTTGGTCCTTATACCTCAGCCCGGTCATTAAAGACCGCGCTCGGGGCGGTGAAGAAGGTGTTCAAGTTGCGGACCTGTTCAAAAAAACTCCCCCTTTCTTTACCGGAGCGACCCTGTCTGGCTTTCCAACTCTCCCGCTGTTTAGGTCCCTGCCAGGGCAATATCCCACAGGATTTCTATCGGGAGCAGGTGCAGCAAGTAATTGCCTTCCTTTCCGGCAAGTCTGATTTCTTAGAGAAAGAGATTGAGAAGAAGATGTGGGAGGCATCAAGGTCTGAGAATTTTGAAAGGGCGGCCTTATTAAGAGACCAGTTATTCGCCTTAAGAGAAATCAAAAAGAAACAGGCGGTCTTGACCAAAGATAAAAAGAGCCGCGATTTTATTGGTATTGCCCAAAAAGGAGAAGATGCGGTTGCTATCATATTCAAGGTGCGGGAAGGGAAACTCATTGCCAAGGAGGAATATATCTTCACCACTTCCCCTTCAACCGCCAAAGAGGAGATTATTGAGACCATTCTCCGCTCCATCTATACCCACACCTATGACCTACCCGCCGAGATTCTCATCCCAACCCCAATTATTGAGCCTCAGACCTTTTCGGCCTTCCTTCTCCAAAAGAGAAAAAAATTGGTGAAGATTAAGGTGCCGAAAAGGGGGGAGAAGAAGAGGCTCTTGAATCTGGCAAGGAGTAATGCGGAGATTAAACTACAGGAAATCCTACCAACTAAGAGAAGAATTCCCCTACCCAATCAAGAGTTGGCAAAATATCTCGCTCTCTCTAAGGTTCCGATGCGGATTGAAGGGATTGATATATCCAATATCTCTGGGAAATATGCCACCGGTTCTATCGTGGTCTTTGAAGGCACGCAACCCCAGAGGGATGAGTACCGAAGGTTTAAGATTAAGACGATTGCCTCGCCTAATGACTATGCGATGATGGAAGAGGTTTTAAGAAGAAGAGTGAAGAGATTATTGGAAGAGAATAGACCACTTCCGGATTTAGTTTTAGTTGATGGCGGAAAAGGGCAATTGAGTGTTGCCTTAAAGGTCTATCAGGAGTTTAATAAAGCCCTCCCGGTTCTGGCCTTTGCCAAAAGGACCAATACCCTTTATTTTAAGGATGGTAGAGAGATTTCAATTCCGGCTTATTCCAGTGCCTTAAAATTATTAAAAAGGATTCGGGATTCCGCTCACCATTTTGCCATTACCTACCACAAGAAACTGCGCAGTTCAGCGGTGAAGAAATCAATCCTGGATGAGATAAAAGGGATTGGTGAGAAGAGAAAAATAGAGATTCTTCGTCACTTTGGCAGTTTAGAAAGACTTTTGGCGGCAAGTGTTGAAGATATTGCTCAGGTGAAAGGGATTGGCAAGACATTTGCCGAGAGGATATACAGATATCTGCACAGGTAATTGGAAGATTTGAACTTGGTAAGGAATGGTGAAGTGCCAGGGCATTGATAGAAAATAAAACCCAGGCTATGATTAAAAGATTGGGATGGAGAAAGAGAAGTTCAGCACTCTCCGAAAGTGTTGGTTTGAAGGGGGAATGACTTTTTGCAAATTTTTATATTAATTGGCTCCGGGGCGATGATTTTTGCCCTTTTGTTGGTATCTTTTCTATTGATAATGACCGGATGACCAGAAGAGAGATTTCCCGACAGATTAAAGAGACAATAGAAAAGATTGGAATTTTTAATTAACCCCAGATTATAGAGAGAATACGGCTGAGGGTTGATTTTAAATCCTTGCGTGGACAGATTAAATCAACGAAACCGTGTTCAAGCAAAAACTCTGATTTCTGAAAACCCTCCGGCAGTTTCTCTTTTATCGTCTCGGCAATCACCCTTGGACCGGTGAAACCGAGCATTGCCCCAGGTTCGGCAATTATGATATCGCCCAAAGAGGCAAAAGAAGCCATCACCCCGGCATAGCAGGGATTGACTAAGACTGAGATATAAAGAATTCCGGCCTTGTGCAGAAGGGAGAGGTGGGCTGAGGTATTGGCCATTTGCATCAAAGAGAAGATTCCCTCCTGCATCCGGGCACCACCGGAGGTGGCAACAATTATTAAGGGGAGCCTCTCTTCTAATGATAGTTTTATTGAGCGGCAGACCTTTTCACCGACAACCACGCCCATACTACCGCCCATAAAACTAAAATCCATCGCCCCGAAGACGACATCTTGATTATTAATCTTTCCTTTGGTATAGATATAACCTTCTTTTAGACCGGACTTCTCTTCGGACTCAGCCAATTTCTCTTGGTATTGAGGGAAGTTGAGGGGGTCTCTTGATGTGAGGTTTGGGTAAAGGGAGAGGGCGGTCTCTCCATTGTCAAGAATTATTGAGAAATAGCGCCGGGCGCCAATCCGAAAGTGATAGGCACAGCGGGTGCAGACATAGAGGTTATTTTCAATTGTCTTTTTGAATAAGATTTCACCACACCCATCGCATTTTAACCATAAACCATCAGGGTAATCAGCCCGCTTCTCTGGTTTAGAGATTTTCATTCCTGGAAAATCTCGCCAGTAAAGATATAAATCTCGCTTTCCTTATCTTTCCAGGCGGATGGCGCTAAACCGGCTTTTAGGCAGGTATGGGCTAAAAATTGCTCCCGGTTCCAGTTATTTTCTATGGCGACCTGGGGCAAGAGGAGTCCGGAATAAAGTCCCTTTCGGATATAAATTCCATCCCGACCAACTTCAATCTCTTTTATATCCGAAATCTTGCGCAATGGGGAAAGAACTGTAATCTCAATCTTTATATCTTTCAACTCTTCTTCTTGAACCGGCAAAAAGCGGGGGTCTTGGGTTGAGGCCTGGATTGCCATCGTGCTTACCGCCTGATAGAGAGGCTCAACCCCTTGGATATAGCCGATACAGCCCCGCAATTCTCCTTTCTTCTTTAAGGTGACAAATACCCCGCATCTTTCCTTTAATCTTTCGGTGAGTGGGGTAAACTCCGGAACCTTTTCTCCCCGAATATGTTTTTCTAAGGTGGTTCGGGCGATTCTTAACAATTCTTTCTTCTCGGAAAGAGAAAGTCCTTCTCTTTTTGGTTTTTCCTCAAAGGACTTTGCTTCTTTTTGCGGCGACGGCTTTGGGTAGAAGAGAAATGACGAATAACCAACGCAATAGCCCTGCCTTGTGCCCATAACCTCATTGGAGTTTGTGTATTTCAGGAGTTTAACACCTTCAATACCCAATTCCTTTAAGGTTAAAAGGAAGCAAACAAGCGGGAAACTACCGCAGGCTTGGGCATCTCCGGAAAGAGAAGCAGAATAGAGACCCTTCGGGTCAATTCTTTCAATAAACGAGAGGGTCTTTTTATCCAATGAGAGACACTCTTCATAGGAATCGCCGTGATAAAGGTCAGTAGATACTAATAAGAGAAAGTCTCTATCTTTAATGCTCTTGGCTAAGGTTTGGGCAAATTGAAGGCATTCTTCGTAGGAAGGGAAGAGCATCATTACCGGCAGAATCTTAAATCCCTTGAGGACGGTTTGCAAAAATGGTAGTTGCACCTCTAAGGAGTGTTCAAGATTATGGACCGCAGGGTCATCTTTTATGATATTGGGGGAGGATTTAAGCAAATCGTTGGCCAGTTCTTCATCAATCTCAGTCGCGCCGAGTGGCGTTGACCATTTACCTTTGGCATAAAGGGCAAAACCCCTAAAGGATGCCCGGTGCGAAGGACCGAGCATAATTACTGTCTGGTAGGTATCTCCCGAGATAGCTTTATAGGCATAAGCGGCTACCTCACCGGAGTATTCGTAGCCGGCGTGCGGGACAATAATCCCCCTTATCTTCTCCGGGATAGTTGGTGGTCTTACCTTTTTTAAGAGGCTTATTACCTCTTCTTTTAACTCTTCTTTCTCTCCGGGATAAAATTGCCCGGCATAAGAAGGTCTTCGCATCCGCACCTCCTTTCCGCGGGAGGCGGATTGGCTAGTGATGAGTGATAACCAGCCGCTAATCGCTAATAGCCAGATTGCGGCTAGTGGAGAATATTTCTTCATTTCTTCAAAATCTTTTCCAGATGCACCTGGGCCTCTTTAAGATTTGGGTCGAGGGCTAAGGCACAACGATACATCTCACAGGCCTTTTCCATTTCGTTTCTTATTTCAAAGATCAGCCCTAAGGTATAAAGGGCCCGGGCATCCGGTCTAATCTTTACTGCCTCCTCTAAGAGTTCCTGGGCGGTGTCATACTGTTGATTGACGAAATAGAATTGACCTTCCTCTAAGAGTTGCTGAAAGCGGTCGGCTGGCTCTTGGCCTTTTTTCTTCTTCATAATTAAATCATAACTTGGTTATCTTTTCTAAGTCCTGGTATTTACCAAGGAGGACTAAGATATCGTTCTCTTCAATTTCATCATCACCGCCCGGGGCAATGAGAATCTCCTCCTGTAAATCAGGTATTCCATTCTCGCGCATCACTGTCTTGCGGCGGCGAATGGCAATCACCGAGACATGATAATCCCGGCGGAGATGAATATCCCGTAAGGGGCGAGCCCAGAACTCTTTCGGGGCAATCACCTCCATAATTGAATAGTCAGGTGAAACCTCAATAATATCAAAGATGCGGGGTGAGGCAAAAGAACTGACCAGCCGCAGGGCGGTATCCCTTTCCGGATTGACAATCTTGGTCGCCCCCAATTTCTCTAAGATCTTGCCGTGAATCGGCATCACCTCTTTGACGATTATCTCCTTGACGCCCAATTCTTTTAGGAGCATCGTGATTAAGATTGAGGACTCCACATTCTGCCCGACTGAGATGATGGCACAATCCACTTCACCAATCCCGGCATCTTTCAATGCCTTCTCATCGGTCGCATCCATCACAAAGGCAGCGGCGGCGATGTCGGAGAACTCATTAATCTTTTCCTCGTCGGTATCAACGACAATTACCTCAAACCCCTTTTCCACTAATGCCTTTGCGACATTAGAACCAAACCGACCGAGTCCGATAACCGCAAAGGTTTTAGCCATAACCATATAGGATAATCTAGGAAGGAGATAAAGTCAAGGCAAGTTTCCACCCTTGACTTTTATCCCTTCCTCAATTATTATATCTTATGTTTCCGATAATCTTAATTTTTATCTTAAATACCGCGGGCTTTGAATGGACGGTTCTTCCGGCTAATGCCCGGGAGGCGGCTTTGGCTAATACCTCTCTACCATCTTTCTTCTTTCCAACAATTCCCTCTAATCCCGGCGGTATCTTAGGAAAACCGGGGATGGTCTTTAATCTGAATTACACTAATTACCTCGCCGGGATTCAGTATGGCTCTTTGGCTCATCTCGTTTTGAAGGAAGATTTTAGTTACAGCAGTTCTTTACAATACCTGACCAGTGGGGATATGAGGCGAACCGACCCCGAAGGGAAAGGTAGCACTTATTTCTCTTTCTCGGCATTCACCCTCTCTTTTTCCACTGCCCGAAAGGTGGCGAAGGTTATCCATCTCGGCTTAAATTCAAAATTCCTCTATGCCAATTGTGATACCTTCCGCACCGCCGGTATCGCCATTGACCTCGGGTGTCTGTTCACTCCATCAAGAGCAAAAATTAGCCTCCTTTTCAAAAATATCGGGTTTCAGTTTGACGCCTTTTATAAAGAGAAAGACCAGTTTCCCAATACCTTCCGGACCGATATTGGCTATCTTATTTTTGATAACCTAACAATTGAGACCGGGATTGAGAAATTTGCCACCGACCCAATAAACTTTCGTCTGGGTGCCGAAGGCAATATCTTAAACCTCCTCTTTATTCGGGGTAGTTATTCCACCCTAAAAGATGATGTAAAGACCGGTTCGGGCAGTGACATATTTGCCAACTTTGCCCTGGGGCTTTCGGTCCAGAAACTCCCCTTCCGTTTAGACTACGCCTTTTCTCCGTTTCTCAGTTTAGGAAATACCCATACCTTCTCCCTTACCTTCCTTTTGCGCTAGGGTGGGTATTTAGTGCCAATGAAAAGGAATTTTGCCCGGGATTTGAAAAAGGGCGATACCGTAGATGATGCCTTCTTTATCGCGGAACGGTATTATGGTAAGAAGAATGTTGAATATCTAATCTTTAACCTCCAGGATAAGACCGGGGTCATCCGGGGGAAAATCTTTGACAATATAGATAAGTATATCGGGATAAAGGAGCATAGTTTTGTCTGGGTGAAAGGCACCGTGGAGGAATACCAGGGGAGACCGGAGATTCGAATTTCGGAGATTACCGAGGTTGAGCCAAAGGCGGTCAAAAGAGAGGACTTCGTTCTGACCAGTAAGCGCAATTTAGACCAGATGGTAAAAGAAGTTTTAGGCTATTGTGCCCAGGTTGAGAATCCTTTCCTTGCCCAATTACTTAACTCCTTCTTTTCTGACCCGGAGTTTTTGGCTCAGTTCCGAGAATGCCCGGCGGCAAAAAGGGCGCATCAGGCCTATCTCGGTGGTCTCTTAGAACATACCGTCTATCTCGGAAGGTTGGTCCAGGCGGCGAAGGAAATCTACCCGGAGGAATTTGATTTCTCCCTCCTTATGACCGGTGCCCTTCTCCATGATATCGGAAAGATTAAAGAATACGAATATGATGTTGATATTAACTTATCAACCCAAGGGAAACTAATCGGGCATATCTGCCTGGGTTATGCTATGGTGAGAGAGAAGATAAGAGAGATTAAAGATTTCCCCGCGGATTTAGCCGATAAAACCTTACATCTAATCCTTGCCTCCCACGGTGAGTTGGAGCAGGGTTCACCGGTCCTACCCAAAATCCCGGAGGCATTCTTTCTCTATCACATAGATAATTTGGATGCCAAACTGGCAATGGTCAGGGAGTTAAAGGAAAAACCGAAGAAGAATAACTTTTGGAGTGAATACCACAAATTATTAGAGACCGATATCTACTTCGGCTAGGAATTCCCTTTTTTAATCTTATGAGGTCTAAGGATATAACCTATGAACGTTTTATCAATCTTACTAATAAATTAGGTTTTTTCGTCGCCGAAGAGGCCTTAGAGAAATTTAAGAACTATCACCGCCTCCTTTTAGAGTTTGGCGCAAAGATAAACCTCTACTCAAAAAATGACCGAAACCGACTCCTTGTCTACCACTTTATTGATTCCCTATTACCGCTTAATCTAATTCCCCAGAATTGCCTCCTCGGCGACCTCGGTTCCGGTGCTGGTTTTCCTGGTCTCGTGCTTAAAATTATGCGACCCGACTTAAAGGTTTATCTTATTGAGGGTAGGAAAAAGAAGGCGGTCTTCCTCTCTTATGCGGTGAAGGCTCTCGGGCTATCCGATATAACCGTTTCCGATAAAAGGATTGAAGAGATGGTTGAGCCAAAATTTAATCTTTTGACGATTAGACTATTCGGCGATATAAAAGATACCCTGCCTTTGATTGCCCATCTCTTAAAAGAAGACTCCCGGATAATCTTCTATAAGGGTGGGGATTATGAGCGGGAGTTAAGCGAAGGGGAAAAGGTAATGAAGAGATATAATATCACATTAGAAGCCATCCATACCTTTCATCTCTCCTGGATTAGATTGACGAGGCGGATTTTGGTTTTAGGTAAATGCCGATAATTAAGGTAGAGGACCTGGCAAGGAGTTTTAATGGGCTTTGGGCCGTGGATGGGGTTTCCTTTGAAGTAGAGGAAGGCACCTGCTTTGGCTTTTTAGGACCGAATGGTGCCGGTAAGACAACCACCATCAAGATACTCTGCACCCTGTTAAGACCGACCCGGGGTCAGGCCTTGGTCTGTGGGTTTGATGTCCGGAAAGAACCGCAAAGGGTTCGGCAGGCAATCGGTATTATCTTCCAGGAAGCAAGTTTAGATGACCGGCTGACCGCTTATGAAAACCTAAAATTTCACGGCATCATTTATAAACTACCGAGGCAAAAACTACACAAGCAGATTGACCAGGTTTTGGCGATGGTTGAATTATCCGAGAGGCGCAATAGTTTAGTCCGTTATTTTTCCGGTGGGATGAAGCGCCGGTTAGAGATTGCCCGGGGTCTTTTGCATGCCCCGAAGGTTTTATTTCTTGATGAACCGACCTTAGGCTTAGACCCACAAACCCGAAGTCGTATTTGGGATTATCTTCATTACTTACGGGCGCAAAAACAGATTACCATCTTTTTGACTACCCACTATATGGAAGAGGCGGAAAACTGCGATCGCATCGCCATAATTGATTACGGTAAGATTATTGCCTTAGATACCCCGGATAACTTAAAGCGGAGATTGGAGGGTGATATGATAACCGTTCGGACGGAAAATGACGAGTTAGCCGAGAAGGAAATCAGCGAAAGATACCGAGTTCCGACCAAGCGCGATTCTTCTGGAATCCATTTTGCGATGGAGAGAAGCGAGGCATTTGTCCCCCAACTGATAAGGAATGCCCAAGTGCCGATTATCTCCGTCAGTATTAGACGACCAACCCTGGACGATGTCTTTTTGCAATTAACCGGTCGGGAAATTCGGGCTGAGGTGGCATCGGCCAAAGACCGATTAAAAGGAGAGATGCGTCGGATAAGAGGGATGCGGTGATGGACCTTAACACAATCTATATCGTCTGGCTGCGTGATTTAATCCGCTATTTCCGTCAGCGCAGTCAGCTCTACGGCTCAATCCTCCGACCAATCCTCTGGCTCTTTATCTTAGGTATGGGCCTAAGGCCATCATTTAGAACAATTGCCGGCTTTAACTACACCCAGTTTATCTTTCCGGGTATTATTGCTATGGCACTGATTTTTACCTCAATCCAATCGGCAATCTCAATTATCTGGGATCGGGAATTTGGATTTCTGAAAGAACTTCTGGTTGCGCCTGTGCCCCGCACGGCTATTGCCTTAGGCAAGGCATTTGCTGGTAGCACCTTAGCGGTGATTCAGGGTAGTATCATCTTAATCTTCTCCCTCTTTGTGAAAGTCCCGCTAACCTGGTATAAAATCTTAGCATTACTGCCGGCGATGTTTCTCATCTCTTTTGCCCTGACCAATATCGGCATCATCATCGCCGCCCGAATGACCTCATTTGAAGGCTTTGGCACAATTATGAATTTTATCATTATGCCGATGTTCTTTTTAAGCGGGGCGATGTTTCCAATAGCCGGCTTACCAAAAACCCTGAAATTAGTGATGCTGATTAACCCATTAACCTATGGGGTTGACCTCTTACGAAAAATAATATTAGAGGTCTCGGCACTTCCCCTAATCACCAGCCTGGGATTTTTGCTCACCTTCAGCCTCGGTGCCCTCCTTTTAGCCATCTTCTTTTTTAACCAGGGCGAGTATTAAACCAAAATAAAAGATTAACTACCTAATCTTGCACCTACCCAAATGCCCGAAAAATATTACTGACAGTAATATTTTTTAAGCCCGATTTTTTGTACTAAGTCCTTGATTATACAAAACTTATCGGATTTTGCCTTAAAGATAGGGGGTGGTATAGGGGGTGCTATTGGGGATGGTATTAAAAGCCCTATTCTCTTTCCTATTTGGGGTTCTATTGTGGATTCTATTCTCTATCCTATGGAAAATTCTATTCCCTTCCCTATTCTCTTCTCTATTCTCTTTCCTATTTGGGATGCTATTTTTAGTCCTATACTGAATGCTATTGGGGATGCTATTCTCGGTCCTATAAAGAGTCCTATCCTGAGTCCTATTCCGAACTCTATTGAGAGAGGGGAGGGTGGAAACTATCTATTTGACAACGCCAGAAAATAAATTAAAATCAGTTATGGGTCATTTAAGAATAGGCAAGTGGCGGGACCAAAGGCTCCAATGGATAAGGAAGTAAAAATGATAGAAAAGCCAAAGGCTGATGAATTTATCCAAGTTGCTAAAATGAAATTAGCGGAAGTAGAAGATAGAAAATGCCAAGAATTTAGAAAGTTCATTGCTAGTGCGGAGAGTCTGAATAAGCGAAAATGTGAGGAATTTAAGAAATTTATCGGTACCGCTGAAGAAATAATTAAGAAAGAACAAAAAGGAAAGGATTTCAAAAATTTTATTCGTAATATAGAAAATAAAATAAGCGAAATTGTGGAAAAGTTTGATGAAAAGGAGAAGGAGTTATTTAGGTTATGGTGTAAATTTGAAGAAAGTGGGAAAACACTGAATATTTTTGATGCGTTTGGTTATGATGAAGGCCCCTATAGAGATTTCTTGGTCTGGTTATTAAGGAAAGAAGGTTCTCACGGGCTCGGTGATAAATTTGCTAAATCGTTTGTGAATTATATTGTAAAGAAGATAGGAGAAGAAGAATTTTCTGACGACGAATTTAGAAATTGTGAAGTAAAGAAAGAAGTTCCCTTAAAAGGAAAGAGTATTGATTTTATCATAACAGGCGAAAGTTTGAAAGGAGGTAAAATTATGAGGCGTCTAAAACAAGTCTTATTGGTGTTAATTGTTTTTTATCTGTCAGGATGTGCATGGACGACTCTGAATACTGTCAAAAATCCAGAATTATATCAAGTGAACTTTAGAAAACTTTTAGTCGTTGCCCCATTTTCAGATATAGGTTTAAGGAAGCAAACTGAAAATGCATTTATTGCGCAGTTTAATTTGTCAGGTGTTAATGCATTTTCTAGCATAGAGCTAATTCCACCAGTAAAAGAGTATAACGAGCAAGAGTTATTAAACATCTTGGAGCAAAATAATATAGATGGGGTTTTGGTGGTAGGATTGCAAGATTACTGGACCTCGCAGGCGTATATTCCTAAGAGTTCATCATCGCGAGGCAGTGCGTCGTTGTACGGTAACTCTCTTTATTATCAAAGCTATACTCAAGAATACGGTGGTTATTATATTTCCATGCCCAGAGTTAAATTTGAAATTCGCTTGTTTGATAGCAAATCTGGACAAGTTGCTTGGCTAGCAACATCATTCACAAGAGGTAATGCTTTTGCAAATTACAATACTTTAGTTAACTCACTTGCAAAAGAAGTTGTTAAAAAACTTATAGAAGAAAATGTCATTAGGAAATGATAAACTTCGCTTAACAGTGGATAAAGGGCTTCGTTTTACTTCGCCTTAATGGTACCTACCAATATGCCGTGCCTGATAAAATATATATTTGGAGATAGTTGACAAAAAGAAAAAAACCTGTATAATATATAAGGAGATATTAATATGGACAGCATTCAAAAATTTCAGGATTTGCTTAAAAGGCTTTTTCAGTTTGAAGCCTCTGACTTGGATTTTGGGATTTATCGCATCCTAAACTACAAACGAGATAGGATTGAGAAATTTATTCAAGAGGATCTTAAAAATAAGGTTGAGAGTGCCTTTGCTAAGCATAAGGA
>Ga0129301_1001116_pt1 | contig 13754 bp, 7 predicted proteins | sample ConPoolayeHmetaG_FD_94489 | JGI IMG/M metagenome (GOLD analysis project Ga0129301, IMG submission 94489) | Hot spring microbial mat communities from California, USA to study Microbial Dark Matter (Phase II) - Cone Pool mat layer H metaG ...
CAAGGTCTCCTGGCAGACTCATAAAGAACTGACGCAGGAGGAAAGTGCCATAGGCGGTGAATAGCCCCGGGATGATCAGGGCTTTGTAAGTATCAATCCAGCCAATCAGTTTTAAGAGGATAAAGGTGGGAATCATCGTTACCGCACCTGGCAGCATCATCGTCGCTAAATAGAGAAAGAAGAGTTTGTCTCTACCCGGGAACTCCAGCCGGGCAAAGGCATAAGCAGCCAGCGAACTTGTTAAGAGGACACCGAGGGTCTGAGAGACCGCAATAAATATTGAGTTTAGGTAGAACCGGCCAAAAGGGACCGCCCTCCAGGCGTCAAGGTAGTTGCGCCAGACGATGGGTTTGGGAATCCACTGGGGAGGAAAGGTAAAGACCGCACCCGGCTCTTTCAGGGAGGTGGAGAGCATCCAGAAGAAGGGGATAAGCATAGTGACCGCACCAATGGTTAAAATAAGGTACCAGACGGCTTTCCATGCCCTTTCTTTTATTCGCCGGCGGCGCTTGGATTCTGCCAGGGTCAACACCGTTCTCTTTTTAGACATACTTTACCCTCCTTCCGCCATAGCGCCAGTTGAGTAAGGTGGCTCCAAAGACCAGCAGGAAGAGCACCCAGGCGATGGCTGAGGCATACCCCATCTTAAACCACTGGTAAGCGTTATTGTATATGTAGTAATCAATGGTGGTGGTGGCACCGGCTGGTCCCCCTCCGGTCATTATGTAAGCGGACATAAAGCCTCCCTGGAATCCGCCGATGACACTCATCACAAAGATAAAAAAGGTCGTAGGAGTGATAGAGGGCAGGGTGATATAACGGAACTTCTGCCAGTAATTGGCACCATCCACTTCTGCGGCCTCATAGAGATGACGCGGAACACCCTGGAGCGCTGCCAGATAAAGAATGGTATTGAATCCACCCAACCCTCCCCACAGCCCCATAAAGGCGATAGCCGGTTTTGCCCACTTGGTGCTGGAGAGCCACTCTGGGCCGTCAATCCCTATCTTTGCCAGCAGGGCGTTTATTAACCCGAAGTCAGGGTTGTACAACCACCTCCACAAAAGCGCCAGCGCTACTCCAGAACAGACAGTGGGCAAAAAGTAGATGGTCCGATAGACAATAACCCCTCTTATCTTTTGATTGAGGAGCAGTGCCATCACCAAGGAAAGGCCCATACCTACCGGGATGAAGAGCATATAGAAGATGGTATTCCACAGGTAATACCAGAAATAAGGGTCGTTGGGAGCAAAACCACCGGTAGCGGTGCGGTGAAACCCAAGGAGTTTTACAAAGTTGGCAAAACCAACAAACCTTAAAGGGGTGAGGATGTCCCAGTCAGTGAAGGAGAGAAGAAGAGACCACAAGGTGGGCCCTACCGTAAAGGCAAGGAACCCTAAAAAGTTAGGCAGTAGAAAAAGATAAGAACCAAGATATGAGACCAACCCCCTTCTCTTTTTTACGCTTCTGACCGCTTCTGAGCCTCCCATCGTTATCTAATATATTCTATTATATTCTATCCTATCTTTTTAAGCCAAACCTTGTCAATCTTTTTAGGGGATTATGTAGATTTCGGTCTATTGACACCGAAATTTTTGATGTGATAAACTGTTGACGTGAACAGGCATAAACCCACCAAAGAAGAGGTTGCTGCCGCGGCTGGAGTCTCCCATATGACGGTCAGCCGTGTTTTGGATAACTTCCCTTACGTGCGACCTGCAACCAGAAAGAGGGTCTTGGAAGCCTGCCGGAAATTAGGCTACCGCCGCAATCTTACCGCTGCTGCCCTCCGCTGGAAAAGAAGTCTGGCAATCGGTGTTGTCGTCCCCACCTTCCAGCACGGATATTATACCCGGCTGCTGGCTTCTATTGAGGAGACCTGCCGGAAGAGCGGTTACCACATAATCCTCATCCAACCGCGCGGGGTGACAAAGTATAATCCCCATATTACCCGTGAGGAATTAGAATTTCTCTTAGAGAGGCAGGTTGATGGTTTGATTATTGACATCAAACTGGAAAGGCCACTGGTCCGTTTTCTCAAAAGAGAAGGGATTCCGGTGGTATTTATCGATTTGCCTCCAGCCTTTGGTTCCTTCTCTTTTGTGGGCACCGCCAACCAGGAAAGCGTTGCTGAGATAACCAATTACCTTATCGGTATGGGCCACCAAAGAATTGCCTTCCTTGCCGGACCGCGGGGCTCCTTTACCAGCAACGAAAGGCTGGCTGGTTACCAAAAAACACTGAAGAAAGCCGGCCTGAAACTGGATAAAGGGCTGATTCGTTATACGGATTACCACAGCGACGGTGGCTTTACCGCTACCGGGAAGTTGCTTTCCGAAAGGGAGAAGTCTTTTTCCGCCATCGTCTGCGCTAATGACGCCATCGCTATGGGAGCCCTTGGGGCCATTGCTCAAAAAGGGCTAAAGGTTCCACAAGATATTTCGGTGGTTGGTTTCTCTGGAGACGAAGCCGCCGCCTACACGGTGCCACCTTTGACGACAATGGTTCAGCCAGCGGAAGAGATAGGCAGAAAGGCAGTGGAAATCGTTCTGGCAGAGATTAAAGAGCCTGGTCGGAAGAAAGAAAAGGTTCTTCTGCCGGCAAAATTTCTGGCGCGGTCCTCTGTCGCTCCACCCAAAACTACCTGAGTTACCTTATATTTTGATTTTGTAGATAAAAAGCATGGAGGAATAGTCATGATGGACTCTTCAAAAAAGAAGGAAAGTCGAAAAGGTGAAAAGGGGTTGCCATCTGTCTGGAATAGGCCGATTGACCCAACCTCCCATCCCGATTTTGAAAGTAGGAAGATAAAACCGGTTACCGTAGAGGAACTGGGCGGCCATTATCTTACCGCTGGAATGCGCAATTTTGAACGGAAGGGAGATCAAATAGATATGGAGATACTTGAAGAAGACCTTAACCGCTGGTACTCTCCCCAACTTCTGCCTGGAAAATCGGCACCAGACCTGATGCACCACAACTTCGGCAAAGCCCTCTGGCTCAACTTAGGGTTCTTAAAAGCCTCTAATTGGCAGGAGGCGATGAAGGAAATAAAGAGGCGCGGACTTTATATCTATGACTGCTGGGGAACTATACCTGGCTGCCGGGATTTCAAGGAGGGTGGGCTTTCAGCTTATATTCCGGAAGAGGTTCACCGCCAGATGATTGAAATCTTAGGACCCAACTTCCTCGGCTGGGATAATGGTGAAAACGATGGTCGGTGGTTCTGGCAGGTGATGAGGGTATCACCGGCAGTGACCGACCGAAAAGAAGCCTATCAATATTTTTTGGGCTGGTTTCAGCGTTTCTTTTCCGAATACCTCCATAATTATGTAACCTCTCTCTGTGGTCTTACCTATCCCCATTACTTTGCCAAGATGGACGGCCAGCGTCTGATCGGCGCGGAATTTGTCCAGGGATTGCCCAGTATCCCTATGTGGTCTGCTTTTGTGCGTGGTGCTGCCCGCCAGTATCAGATGCTTTGGTTTTCCGGCACCAGCATCTGGACCTATTTTGGGTATAAGAGTTTTGAAGCGGATGCCTACAATAAGATCAATTACTGGACAGACCTTGGCCTGGGGCTGGGCAACCCCAGCGCCCAGGGCGGACCAGACAGGGGACCAACCATCTCCTTACTGAAACGTGTCTGGTATCTTCTGTTTATGTATGGAACCAATATCCAGACGATGGAGACCTCCCAGTTTTACCGGCCAGCCGGACCTATTCAACCCTCCATTCCCCAGGCTGACCGAACGAAGGAAGACCTGATTGCACCGGAAGCCAAAAAAGAGTTTCTCAGCCCTTTAGGCAAGATGCAACTGGATGCGACCGCCTTCTGCGAGCAGTACAAGGAGAGAAGGGGTGTGCAGTATTGTCCAGTAGCAGCCCTGCTTGACTTTTACAGCGGCTGGTCTCCGCCCCGGCATATGTATACCGATTCCTTCTACCTGGTTTGGGGTGGCATCCCTTATCAACCCGGCGACCACCAGATAGACCTCTTCTTCCGGGAAATCTTCCCTGGCTATCAGGATTGCCCCTACTTTCGGGATGAAAGAGGCTTTTTGACACCTACCCCTTACGGAGATATCGTTGATCTCCTCCTTTCCGATGTCCACCCAAAGATACTGGACCGCTATCCTCTCACCTGGGTGCTGGGTGAGATAAAGGTGGAGGGTAGCCTTTTTCAAAGACTGAAGCGTTATGTAGAAAGAGGCAGAACCATTATCTGGTCCATTAACCAGTTGAGCAGAGAGGGCCTTGATTTCAGTGGGGTGGTCCCTTCGGAGAAGAGGATAAAGGCGAAAGAGACCAGAGCTCCTGCCACCGGAAGAGTCTACCAAGAGCCTTCTTTTACCCTGCCCTTGGTCCGGATAAAAGGAGCAAAGGTGTTGCTGGAGACGAAATCAGGCCACCCGGTTATCGTTAAAAAGAGAAGAGGAAAGGGTGAGGTCATTACCATTATTCCTCCTTTCGGATTGAGCGATCGGATACCCGAGAACCACCCACTCATCGGCGGAGACCCACAATTTGACACCCACACTTTTACCTTTTTTGATAAACCAATCGGTTCGCCCTACCGATTTCTGACAGGTGTAAAGGATATTATCTTTCCTTATCTTTCAAAATTAAATCTGATAGAGGTAACCGCTTCTCTTGACCCATTTACCAGTGAGAGTCAACCGAAAAGGCCGATCCCCATCCAGTATCTTACCAACCTTACCAGCGACCCTGATAGAATCCTGGTAACCCTGGTAAATAATGAGCCGGTGATTGCTTATACGAGACTGAAGGTTAAAAAGGCGAAGATTGAGAGGGCGATTGACCTTCTTCACGGAGAAAGAGAAGTTTGTGGACAAAAAACTGAGTTTGTAGATCTGACCCTCTTCCCCTCCGACAGTGCCGATTTCCATCTCTATATTCTGGAGCTGAAGGTTGACCGTCCTATTGTCCATTTTATGGAGGGATAAGATGACCAGAGATTTAACAGTCAACGTAGGTTATTTTTCTTCCGACACTCCACTAAAAGCGGTCAGGCGTCTTTCTGACTGTGAGATAAAAAAAGTGGAATTTAACGGCTTACCCCTTTTGGCTCTCTCTAACCGGTTGCGTAAGGAATTAAAAGGGATCATGGTTGGAGAAGGGATTGAGGCTGTGTCCATTTCGGCAGTGACTGATCTGGTGCCGGTGAACTTAGGGAATCTGGCTTCTTTGAATAAGGATGAAAGGCGCCGTGGCATTGACCATGTGAAAAGGTGCGTGGAACTTGCCGATTACTTTGGAGCCACCCGGATTGTCTGCGATACCGGAACCACCTGCGAAGACTTTGTAGAAACAGAGATTAACGATGCTGCCCTTGGAGAGTCGTTAGAAGAGATTCTCCAATTCGCCACACCCCAAGGATTGAAAGTCGTGCTCCTCAACGTTCCGGGCCGGCGCTGGATTGTCTGGGATGGCCTACCGCCAGATAGGTGGCGGGTGGTAGAAAGACACGTCTGGCCCTGGCGCGCCTGGCCTGATCGGGAAGAGATAGTAAATAACCTTAACCAGCGCCTTTCCGGTAGGGTCTGGTGGGCATTTGACACCGCTAATGAAGTAGTGGCGCACGGCACCCATCCTTTCCATCTAAGTGAGGTAGCCAGTTTTTATTTAGAGAATAGACTGGAGATTATCTACCTTGCCAACCACCCTGGACCTTTTAACAAAGTATGGCACCGCACTCTGCTTCATCAACATCTTTACGAGGGCCACTACACCCGCGCCGACTTCCAAGAGATGCTGAAGGTCCTGGAAAAGGAAAGGTTTTCGGGGGAACTGATTTTGCAGATACGAGAGAAAGAGCCTGGTGAGGAGGCGCTTAGAAAGAGTATCAGACTTTTTCAAAGGCTTTAAAAATGGAGGTTCTTATGAAAAGGTGGTTAGCATCCTTCTTAGTAGTCGTCCTTTCTGCCGGGATATGTGGACTTTCTGGCTGCCGCCGGAACAGAGAGACACAGGGTCCTGGCAAGCGGGTTACCCTGCGCTATGTCAGTTACGAATACCTGCCCAGTCAGGTGGCTGTCCAACGTGCGATTATTGATGCCTTCAATAAAAGCCAGGATAGGGTCTTTGTCAAGTTTGAGACCGCAGAGAAGGCTGGGACGGAAAAGATTCTCACCCAAATAGCCGGTGGTACAGCCCCAGATGTCTTCCTCTGGTTCAACGCCAATGTCTACGACCTGGCTAAAAAAGGCGCTATCTTGAGATTAGACCCGTTTATTAAAGAATCTGGGATAGACCTTAACGACTATTTTCCTTTCCTCTTTAACATTCTGCGGACAAACCTTGATGGCCTTTACGCCTTTCCCACTGCCTGGGGTGCAGAGGCTCTTGCTTACAACAAAGACCTCTTTGATAAGGCGGGTCTACCCTATCCCAATGAGAACTGGACCTGGGATGACTTTGTCAGGGCGGCGCAGAAGTTGACCATCAAAAAGGAAGGCCGGGTAGTCCAGTACGGCACCACCCTACCTCCTTCCCACATTGTGGAACTCAGTTTTGGTGCCAAACGGTTTGACGAAGGATTAACCCAGTGTGTCATCAACAGCCCTGAGGCTAAAAAGGCTTTTCAATTTCTGGTTGACCTGGGCAACAAATACAAAGTCATCCCTTCAGTCTCCTCTCTGCCCAGGAATGAGCAGTACCAGACCGCCTTGGATATGTTTATGACCGGTAGGGTGGCAATGTTCATTATTACCTCGTTCCAGTTAGAGGCGTTAAGTAAGGTTAAGAACATCCGGTGGGATGTGGCTCCCATACCCAGGTATGACCAAAGACCCAGAACCGCTGCCCCAGGAATCAACACCCTGGTCATCTACTCCAAAACCAAATACCCCAGAGAATGCTGGGAGTTTATTAAGTTCTTCTGTGGCCCAGAAGGGCAAAAACTTTTAGGCAGAAACTGTGTACCGGCTCACAAGGGAGTAACCTACCAATACTTTCTGAGCCCTCCTCCGGAGCACCTGAGAGTAATGATTGACCAGTACGAAAGATGGACCACCTTTTCGGAAGGCTACACTTCTTGGGGAAGAGAGTATCTGGAGACTGTCTACACCCGGGAACTGGACAAGATGCTCTTAGGATTGGAGACGGTTGAGCAGGGAACAGATATCATGTACCGGGAAGGAGAAAAGTTTTTGAAGGCGAATCAATAGCCAATTTTATCGCAGGAGGGGTTATGAGAAAGAATGGTTTGCAAAATATCTTCCTCTTTTTAGGCTTCTTCTTATGCTTCAAGGTTCAACCCGCCTTTGCCTCCACCTTCCAGTTCTTTGAGGATGACGAAAGTTTCATTCTCAAAAACCGTGTTGGAAAGGAATGGACTGACTTCTCCGGCAATGTCATGCTGGACAAGGACGACTATTACACCGGTAAGGCGTCCCTGCGGGTAACGCCAAACCAGGTTCTGGTCGGCAAGGGATTCGTGATTCCGGTGCGGAAAGATCCAAAAGAAGGCGAATACCGGTACCTGACCATGGCTTGGAAGAAGAAAGGCGGAAAGTATCTTATCCTACAACTCCACTGGCGCGACCAGGAAGGCAAGGATAGGCACTTCAACTACCGTGCTGGTGCCGAAGCCTGGGTTCCGAACCGGGCACTGGCACAAAGTCCGCCTTCCGAATGGGCCGCTTACGAAGGAGAGAATTGCCTTGACCTTTTTCAGGATATCGGACAGGAAGTAGAGATCACTGCGGTAATCTTTTCCACCCTGGACGGCGAGTATGCCCTCTTTGACCACCTCTACTTCACCAGCACCATAGAAGAGGCCAAGGCTCTGGTGGAGCCACTGCCTGCCTTACGCAGTCGCCTCCAGAAAGTGCAGACAGAACTTAACCTGGCTGCGGAACGGCTGGACTCTTTTGACCAAGAGGCAAAAGAGGTGGTTGCGGCTCAGAAGAGAATGTCCGAAATAGCCAAGGAAGTTAAAATACTTATCACGAGGTTTACCGTCTCTGATGGCTCATTTTCCGAGACAGAACTGGCATCAGCCAGCGCTCAGGTTTCTACCTACGAAAGGGAATTAAGAGAGAAGATTATCCCCCTGGCAGGGAAGAACCCCTGGGAATTGGAGTAGACTAAATTTCCGGAGGTATTATGAAGAAAAGAGCAGCAGGAATTGCGGTATTTTTTGGTCTTTCCTTTCTCTGGGCTTCGGCGCTTAAGGCGGATGTTCCGAAAGGGTTTGCCGCTTTGGGGAGCAGTCTCCCTTCAGACTGGGGTATGCTCAAAGATCTTCCTAAACTTATCAAGGAGCATAACCTGACCGAGTTTGTCTGGGAAGGAGACCTGAGTAAGGAAAGGTGGGGTACCAAGATTGAGCCGGTTGACGAAGAAAGGGGTTATATCGTCTTTTCCCGACACTATCTGGATGATATCTTCTGGTTTAGTGTGCCGAATAATAAGATAAAAAAGTTATCACTCTTTGCCAGTCAAGGTGAATATGAGCCGGTCTCTTTCGCTATCTATCCTTTAAGAGAGATTGAAGGGTTAGAGGTCTCTCTCACGGACCTGATAAATGAAAAAGGGGGCGTGATTAAAAGAGAGAATCTGGAGATAAGGATGGTTAGACTCCTGCCCTTTATAAAGGACGAAAAGACCTACCGGTTAGAACCAACCATCTTAGAAAGGTTTAACAAGGTGAACCTTTCGAAAGAGAAGACAGTCCAATTCTGGATTACTCTCTATGTCCCAAAAGGAACTCCAGCTGGTCTTTATACCGGCAAGATTAAGATAGCAAGTCCATCAACTCAACCCTGCGAGATAGAATTGTCCTGTAGGGTGCTCCCGATAAGACTGGAAGAGCCTGATATTCTTTATGGATTCTGCTTTCTCATCCCTAACCGCTCCTATCTCTATCCGGAAAACCTGGATAAGTACTTTGTTGATATGCGGGAGCATAATCTAAATAGTATGGCTACCTTTCCGGACGCGGGTGTTAAAAGAGAGGGCGATAAGATTATTTATGACTTTGCTCAATTTGGCTTCTGCCGGCAGGAAGTTAACTATTTTAGCCACAGCCTGGAACAGATAATGACCTCTTACCTGAAGAACGGTTTCACCAAACCCTGGGTCTGCGGAATGGGTGACATTTTAAGAGACCTAATTCCTGTCCAATTAGGCTATAGACCCCTTGCTCCGGAATTTGACCAGGCATATGTGGAGTTCATCAAACAGCTCCTTCAGAAAATAGAAGAGAAGAGATGGCCTCCTTTTGCCGCCTTCCATGTGGTTGATGAACCAGCAGGCCATGCTATGGATTATGCCAAATATTATTATAGCCTGGTAGAGAAGCACTTCCCCCAGATTAAGACTATCGCCAATGTAGGACCTTGGGATGTTCCGGGCGAGAAAGAGAAAGATGATGTAATTTTAACTCCGTACGTTGACATTTTGTGGTATAACAACTCCTCTTTGGGAGGCGTGGACCGAGCGAAAAAAGCCGGTAAAGAGGTCTGGTCAATCAATCAGGGTGGTTGGGGTAGAGACCCAAAACTTGACCGATATTGCTGGGGGTTACTCAACTGGAAGGTGCAATATAAAGGCTGTTTTCACTGGGTCTATACCTGGTGGATAGAACCGAAGGTTCCACCTTTCTGGCACCCTTCCTTTGTCTATGTGGTTCCGGCTCCTGATGGGCCACTACCCACCCGTGCCTGGGAGGCGGTCAGGGAAGGGATTGATGATATTCGGTATCTTACCACCTTAAACTTGTTGATGGAAAAAGCTAAAACCTCGGGTAAGAAGGAGTTGATTCAAGCAACCGAGGAGATTCAGGAAAAGATTGATAAAATCTTGGCTACTGTCCCTGTGGAATGGAAAGATAGGGAGAAGGTCTCCACCACTCCTTCCCGAGATTGGGATTTGCAACGGTGGGAGATAGCCCGTTCTATCCTGAAATTGGAGGGTTTACTTTCCGGAAAAGAATAAAGGAGGAGAATTATGCGTGAAAGAAAGAGATTGGTGGCTGTAGTTTCAGGCTTGGTGGTGGGAACCGTTCTTTTTCTCCCATTGAGGTTAACTGCCGCAACTAACCCGCAGATACCCACTGGTTTCACCTGTCTGGGTTCCGCACTACCGGATGACTTAGGGATGTTGAGAGAAGTTCCGAAACTGATTGAACAATACAAGCTGACGGAGACCGATTATCCGGAACTGAAAGCAAAAGAGAAGCGGGGTGTGGAGATCACTGGTCAGGAACAGGAAAGGGGTTATATCGTCTTTTCCCGACACTACCTTGACAATGTCTATTATTTCAGCCTTCCCAACAACCGCATTGATAAGCTCTCCGTCTTCGCCAGTCCCGAGGAATACGAACCGGTCACCTTTGCGATTTACGGCCTAAAAGATATTAAGGATTTCAAGATAACGATTTCTGACCTTGCCGACAATAGCGGAAACGTAATCAAAAGTGGCAACATTGATATTAGGGTGGTCCGTTCCCTACCCTTCATCAGGGATGAAAAACACTACGGCTTAGAGCCGATCCTTCTGGAAAAGCCAAAGGTTATTCCGGTAGAAAAGGATAAATCGACCTGGGTCTGGTTAACCCTTTACGTTCCCAAAGGGACCCCACCCGGAACCTACCAGGCCAGGATAACCCTCTCTGCCCCGGAAACAAAACCCAGTCATCTGGGATTGTCTTTAAAGGTTCTGCCCATCAGATTAGAGGAACCTGATGTGTTGAACGGTATGTGTTTTCTCATTCCCAACAGAGAATACCTCCATCCAGAAAACCTTTCCAAGTACTTTGCTGATATGAAGGCGCACGGTATGAACAGCATCTGGACCTGGCCCGATTTTGAAGTCAAAAAAGTGGGTGAGAAGATTATCTGCGATTTCTCCAAGTTTGGGTTGACCCGAAAGGATTTGCAATACTTTGGCCACAGCCTGGATACAATTCTTTCCGAATATCAAAAAGCAGGTTTCAGCAAGCTCTGGATTTGCGGAAGCGCGGAACCGCTCAATGACCTCCTTTCTCAGATGGGATACCACCATTTCACGCCGGAGTTTGACCAAAGTTATATTGAGTGCGCCAGACAGCTGGTAGCCCATGCCCGGCAGAAGGGCTGGCCAGAATTTGCCTGGCACCCTATAGACGAACCAAACTACAACCGGGAAGGCTCTATGGAATACGCTCTTTACTACTATAAACTCTTAAAAGAACACTTCCCGGAGATAAAGACCTTTGCCGATATCGGACCCTGGACCGGCGAGGATGAGAAACTCTTTCCTTATGTAGACCTTATGACCTACGCCTGCCAGAAGAAAGAGAATATTGAAAAGTGTAAAGAGGCAGGCTGTACCTTCTGGATTTACAACCATGGTGGCTGGGGCCGGTTCAATAAGATTGACCGGCTAAACCGGGGTATCTATACCTGGAAGACCGGCGCCAAAGGTAACTACGATTGGGTCTATACCTGGTGGATAGAACCGAAGGTTCCGCCTTCCTGGCACCCTTCCTTTGTCTATGTGGTTCCGGCTCCTGATGGACCGTTGCCCACGGTTGCCTGGGAGGGGATCCGGGAAGGGATTGATGACCTGAGGTACATCTATACGCTTCATCAGTTGATAGAGAAGGCAAAGGCATCAAAGGATTCGGCTTTAATGGCAGAGGCAGCCAAGGCAGAAGAGGTCTTAAACGATATTATGAAAGACGTTCCCTTTGAGTGGCTGGACAGAGAACCCTATCTGGAGCGGACACCTGGTGTAGAGTTTGACCTCAAACGGTGGAAGATAGCCCAGCAGATTATAGCGTTGGAGAAGGCTACTGGAGATTGTCCAAAAGAGGGAGAGGTCTTTTGGGAAGAAGAGTTCAAAGAGGCACCCCTTACCCGCTGGAAGGTATGGGCTAAATCCATGATAGTTGAGGGGTCTGTCCGTGGAGTAGTAATTGAAGATGGGGTTCTTACCCTTAAAGAGAAGGAGGCTGATCTCCGTGCTACCTCCCTTGACCGTTTTTTATACGGAACCGCAGAATTCCGGGTGCGGTTGACCGGCTCCCAAAACGCCGATTATTACCTGGGGCTGATGGACCGCGAAAAATGGGGTTACAACGCCCTACTCCTGATGACTTCCCGCAATCATGCCTTTTCTCTGGGCACGACCAAAGACGGAAAGTACACCGGCGAAATAGCCAACACCGGCATTCTGGAGAATAACCGATGGTATACCATAAAGATTGTCTGGGAGCCGGAACGGGTAGCACTCTTTCTGGATGAGAAATTGCTCGGCTCTACCGAAGACCCTGCCCGAATTCCCAATGCTTACCTGCCTGTGGTCTTTGACCTGGTTACCTTTCTGGAGGAAGCCGGAATGGATATTGACTGGATAAGGGTAAGGAGCGAAAAGATGGCTTCTGAGGTTCCAGTCCAGACCCAGGTCTCCCTGCCTGCCAACAGACATCTGGACCATCCGATGCCAACTCTGGTAAAGGTCAAACCCAGGGTAATAGTCTCCACCAATTCCGCAATTCTGGAGAATACTTATTACCAGATAAGCCTTTCCTGGGAGAAAAGGTTTCTCCTCTCTCAGATATTCCACAAGTCCATCAGAGAAGACTGCCTTAAAGAACCCAGCCAGAGGTTCTTCAGTGTCACGGTCAATGGGAAAAGGTTTGATGCCTCAGACTTTGTGGTTCAGAAGGCAGAGAAGAAGAGAATAAAAGGAGGAGAGTCCCTTCTGCTGGACCTGCTACTGCCAGTGGAAAAGATTACCGCAAGGCTAAAGATGGATGTCACAGACTCTCCAGAACTCTCCTGTGACCTCTCTTTTCGCAATATCGGAAGCGAAAAAGTAACCTTTTCCGCCTTTTTTCCTCTGATAGAGAATATAGATATTGGCAATGACTTAAGAGAGAACTACTATTACTTTCCCTTTGAGAGCGGTTATTGCGGCAATGCCGTCTTTGACCTGCGCTGCGAGTATGGCGGAGCGGCGCAGATGCAGGTATTGGATGTCTTTAACCGAGAGATCGGTGGTGGGCTTTATCTCTATCCCCGGGATAGTACCGGCTCTTTTAAGACCCTGATTTTACGCAAGATTGAAAAGGAGAATACCATCCCGCCAGCGTATACCGTTACTCTCTGTCCGCAGAACAACCCTGGTGCCATCTTCCCTTTCAAGCCTGGTGTGGTGGTGGGTATAAACTATCTGGAAGACTCTCTGCCCGCTGGCGAAACCTACCATTTGCCCGAAACAATCATCGGAATCCACCATGGTGACTGGCGCACAGCCCTGGAAAATTACAGCCAATGGGTCCATACCTGGTACCAACCGGTTGTTTCGCCACGCTGGTTCAAGGACTTCTTCAACTATATGTCAGTCCACCCCTATCAGGGGAATTATGGCTTTGAAAGAGGTTTTTACTCCAAAGAGGAAGGACGCTACATCTTTGTAGACCAGATGGTCTCAGACCGGGAGGACCAGGTCTCTGAGTGGTCATTGTGGTGGGACTATCCGGAAGATGAATCGATACCGGCCATCGCACTCCTTCGGAAATACAGAATGGGAGATTATTACTATCCGAGCAAAAGAGGGGGCCTGCAGCCGCTTAAAGAGGAGATTAAAAGGGTTCATGAGAGAGGGGGTAGAGTAATCCTCTATATGGAGATTACCCAGTTATGGAAGGATACCGACATCGGCAAAGCCCACGGCAAAGAATGGGCAAGGATGGATGCTCCTGGGGTCTATAACCGCGACTACTGTGTGGAACCGGATGA
>Ga0129301_1001119_pt1 | contig 13735 bp, 13 predicted proteins | sample ConPoolayeHmetaG_FD_94489 | JGI IMG/M metagenome (GOLD analysis project Ga0129301, IMG submission 94489) | Hot spring microbial mat communities from California, USA to study Microbial Dark Matter (Phase II) - Cone Pool mat layer H metaG ...
AATCTTGTTCAGAATATTCTGAGTAAACTACAAAACGGTCTTGCGCAAATTAACCACCATAAGACCAATACTTATAGTTTTGGGAAAATAAGCCTTCCAGGCTGATGGAAAGTATCGGTGTATCCTGTAAGCGGGCGTTGCATTTATAAATGGGTCCTAGGCCGGCCATTATCTAAGATGCTTGGAACTTGAAGAACCTAAAGAATTCGATGATGCTTCTGATCGTGGTCCTGATATGGGGTGCCAACTGGGTGAACATGAAGATAGGTCTCTACTATGCTACTCCCCTAAATTACCTGTTTCAAAGGCTCTTCTTCTCAAGCTTCATGATCGCCCCATTTCTCTTCTTCGCCAAAAATGGAATCAAAAGAGATCCTAGAGTCTTCGCGAACGTAGTCATATTATGTGTTATCTATGCTGTCAGTGTCATCTTCTTGATGGTTGGCTTAGAGCATGAAAGTGCTGGCATAAGTTCGGTGGTTACATTCACACAGCCACTGTTCGTCTTCGCATTATCGGCGATCTTCCTAAAAAACGAGATCACAAAAGTCAGGATTGTAGGCGTTCTTGTCGGCTTTGGAGGTATCATAACGATATATCTTGAGAAGATTGGGGGCGTAGAATATGCTACGATGTCGATCTCCTTCCTGTTGGCCAGCGCATTTCTCTGGGCTGTCACAATAGTCTATTACAAGATGATCTCTGAGGAGGTTCACCCTTACTGGATAGGCTTCTTTCAGGCCGCAATCGGCTCTATCGTCGTATATCCTTTCGCCCTCGGAACAGGAGGTGTCGTCTTTATATCCGACCTACCGTACCTGCTCTCTCTCGCGTATGTGACGGTCTTATCGACTGTGGTAGCGTTCTCTCTATGGTTCTACCTGCTGAGGAGCGAAGATGCTGCAAAGGTGTCCTCTTCAAGCTTCATGATCCCCGTGGTCGCTCTTGTTTCAAGCAACCTGTTGCTTGGGGAAACCATCAACCTTCCCCAGATGGCTGGTGTCTTCATGGTTCTAGCTGGGGTCTACCTTGTAAACAGAAAGGGTTAACCCTGCTCACATGTTTCCTATTCTTGTATATTGATCAATCTTTGAAAGCTGAATCAGCTCTTTCTTGACCACATGTGAACAGAAATGTTAAGCAAGGGTATGGCTCGAACTGGAGAGCAGAGTCTACACATGCCGAGCGAATCATTTGATTATGTGAAGTAGCTTAAAGACGAGATAGAAAGAATGCGTCCACGGTCTAGATGGAAATAGCTGAAATCGAAGAACAAGCATACATGATACTCAAGGAAGTCGGAGAAAGCTAGCCGAAACCATACTCTAGCCCTTAGGAGAACAACTTGACATGGAAGTTGGCACTATCAACCGACATTCAGGCATAATTAGAATTGTGCTCGAAAATTTCAAAAGAAAAAAATAAAGAAACAAAAAAGAGGGACAGCATGCAAAAGGGCGTCTAATACCTTCTGTGCTTTTGATAACATTCCCTACAATATACTGGCTTCCCTTCTGTCGGCTTGAACGGTACCTCAGCTTCCTTACCACAGTCACTACAAGTTATCTTGTACATTTCTCTTGGTCCGGTTCGATATCCTCCTCTTGGCCTGCCTCTGTAACTATCATATCCCAATCTATTTCACCTCCATTTTTGGTTTAGAGCGGATAAATTTCGGTTAGAAATATACCCTAAAAGATGTCCCACAAGATGTCGTTATAAAGGTTACGCCTCAGGATCTAGATCGTCTATGCTCCTCCATATTTGGAATAGAAAGGGATTAATAAGAGTTGAGCGCACTAAACTCAAAATGGATACTTCAGGAAGACTGAGGAAGTACGTTGTCTCAAGGAGGCATCTAATAGGGCTTTCCACAATTGCTGCGGCCACGGCTGCGGGCACATGCCTCTACCTTGGTACATTGCCAAAGCCAACCATTTCGACTTCAAGCACATTGACGACATCTGCATTGACTGGTTCTACAACCTCGAGCCCGAACAGCTCGAGCACGTCGAATATGACGGGCCCCACATCCACTACTTCAACGACAACACAAGGCGACGTCGTGAATCTTGCACTTCAAAGCAGTCAAGCTAAGACTCAGCCTTCATCCGACATCTTTGTCGTTAACGGGACAACAGGACACGACAACGGCTTCAAAGCATTATTGGATGTCATGGCCAAAAATAGCCTTCGATTCTTCAAATCTTACAAACAGGGAACTACACAAGGACCAGATGGATTGATTGCCAAAGATGACGTCATAATCGTGAAGGTTAATAGCCAATGGAATGAAAGGGGAGGCACAAACACCGACCTGCTTAGAAAGATAATAGAGTCGATCATAGCCCATCCCGAAGGATTCATAGGAGAGATTATAGTTGCCGATAATGGGCAGGGTCGAGGACGCGGGTCCCTAGGTACAGGTGGACATTTAGACTATGAAAAGAACAACGCGGAAGATGTTTCCCAGTCTGTCCAGAAGGTGATTGATTCTCTGGCAGGCTACTATAGAATTTCGACCTATCTTTGGGATAACATAACATACAAAGGTGTAGAAGAATATTCCGAAGGAGATTTTGAAGATGGCTACATCGTATATGAGAATGTCGACGAAAAGACAGGTATTCAGGTTTCCTATCCAAAGTTTAAGACAAAGTTCGAGTCATATATAAGCTTCAAGAAGGGATTGTGGAGCTCGGAAACCAGATCCTATGATGGAGAGAGGCTGAAGGTGATCAATGTACCGGTCTTGAAGACACACTCAGTCTATGGAGTTACAGCGTGCATGAAACATTATATGGGAGTTCCATCTGATCGACTCACAGGCGGCGCTTCTGGATCTTTTGGCAATAGCCATCTATCTGTTGGAAAAGGTGGAATGGGGACTTTGATGGCTGAAACCAGAATACCGACCTTGAACATCCTTGACGCGATATGGGTAAACGCAAGACCTCTAAGGGGACCACAATCATACTATGAGACTGCTACAAGAGTGAATGTAGTCATGGCCAGCAAAGACCCGGTAGCCCTAGACTACTGGGCCTCAAAATATGTGCTCCTACAAGTAGCCAAGACAAGGGGTTACAGTTCTCAGCATACAGTAGACCCTGACTTTGTCCCGGACACACCCAACCCGAGCATATTTTCGACATGGATAGTTTCGTCTATGGAAGAAATAAGAGAAACTGGTTATCAGACCACACTCAAAGAGGACGAAATGAATGTGCATGTGTTCAACCTGTAGACGTTTCCAGAGTGAAGCGGGAACGGCTGCTGCTTGTCTCCAAGACTGACACTTTGAATCCAAAGCAGCCGAATATGGGGAAGTAGTGTATGGACTATGTTCGCCCATATATGGTATGTTTGATCTCAATCGCTTCTGAGAGTCAAGGCTATAAGGGATCCAGCAAACGCCAACAGGGCCATTCCTATGCATGTGATTAGAAACGAATTGGTTACGTCAACAATATATCCGACCAAGAGCGCAGAGAAGGTGATTCCACCATTCTGGCAGAGGGTTACAATACCATATCCTATTCCAGTCCTCTTCTTCGACTGGCTTTCACCTGTGATGGTGTAGACGATCGGCATGGTTGTAGACGAGATGATGCCAAGAGACAGAACGGACAGCGCTAGAATAGGACCTGAGGCATATACCATTAAGATCAGCACTGGAACCAATAGCACTTGGCCAATAACTAGAAAAGGCTTCCGCCTTCTGAACCTGTCAGAAAGAAGGCCGACGACAGGCATAGAGAAGATGCTCGAGTATGTGAAGATGCTCGCAAGAAAGCTGGCATAAAGCGGATCTGCTCCCTTAAAATTCTGAAATAGGGTTGGAGCCCACGAGAGAAAAGCTGACATGACGGCCGTAGAAAAAAAGAAAACCACACCGGCCTTCCACATGTCAGTGTTCTTGAGCACTTCCTTCAGTCCTTCTTCAACTGCATCACCTTTGTTTGTCGGCCGTCGCTTAACAGTCAACCTGTATACTGCAGCGGTGACGAGAGCTGCTCCGAAGCCTAACAGGAAAGGGTACCGCCATCCATAAGTCTGAGCAAGCAAGACGACCAAGGGATACGTTATGACAGTTCCACACGCGAAACTTGTTGCAAAGATGCCCATCGCCTTACCTAACTCCTCGTGAGCATGCCATTGAGAGATAACGGTTGGAAGACCGACCGTGATCAAGACGCCTGCTACGCCCAAGATAACTCTTCCTGATAAAATCGCTAAGAAGTTGTCTGCAAATGCAACCATAATATTTGAGACACCTACTAGGATCATCGCTAAGGCTCCAGTCAAATAGAAGCCATATCTGTCTATCGCCAAGCCTACAGGTATTGACAGGATCGCACCTGACATCGAAAATACTGCCAGCAGCATCCCAAGTCCAGTATTATCCAGACTAAACTCTCGTCCGACAATAGTCAAAAGCGGAGGAAGAGATTGGATGGCATAGACGTAGACTACTTGAGTGAGATAGCAGAAGACCAAGATAGCCCATCGGTATCTTAAAGCCTCAGATTCCATGGCGTTAGATGTGAATAAACCGCTTAATTTATGTTCCAAACAAGAGTGTCGTCTCACAACATTGTTTGACCGGCTGTCTTCACCAGATCGTGTATCCGCCATCTATTATGATATTTGCGCCGGTAACATAGCTGGATGCTTCAGAGGCCAAGAATACTGCGGCACCGGCCATCTCAAACGGGTCCGCGATCCTGTTCATCGGAATATTTGACCTCCAGAATTCTTCAAGTTCGGGGTTGGTCTTGAACCTACGCTCAAGCATCGGGGTCAAAGTATACCCTGGGCTAATGCAGTTGACGGTCACATTATACTTAGCCCACTCCGAAGCCAAACATTTTGTCAAAGTGAGAACACCGGCTTTAGCTGCATTATAGTGAGCTTGGGCCTGCGGCTTATTGGCTATGACGCCAGATATCGATGCGATATTCACGATCTTACCGTATCTGTTCTTGATCATGTGCCGACCTACAGCCTGGCACATTATGAAGACACCCTTCAAGTTGATACCTATCATCTTATCCCAGTCTTCTTCCTTCAAGTCTTCGGCCTTCACCCATTGGCCGATGCCATGACTGTTTACCAAGATGTCGATGCGGCCTAGATGGCCTATAGCCTCAGTGACCGAATTTTCCACTTGACGTGGGTCCAGTACGTCTCCGGGGACCACGAACGCGTCAACCTTAAACCTGTCCTTTATTTCTCCTCTAACATTTTTCAGCCTTTCTTCGGTGCGGCCCATTAACGCGACATCTACGCCATATTCTGCAAACCCTAATGCGATAGCCCTGCCAATACCACTTCCACCACCAGTTATCAGAGCCTTCTTTCCTTCTAACTTGAACATGTCCCTAATAGACCTAAATTTTGCAGCCATTATCGATCATTTGGGGTATGGTATTCGAGCGCTTATTAAATATTCCAGTGTTACAATAGAAAGTTGGGAAATCTATAGGGTGCCAGACAGGCTTCCCAAAACCATCTCATCGAATTCAACGCCGTGTCCTCCTATTTCAGGTGCTATGGCATATCCGTCTTCTATGGCCAGACTTTTCTTGAATAGTGGGGTAAGCCATGCCATATGCTCTATTGTTAAACCGTTAGGAAAGGCGCATGTCAGATGAACGTGGAGGTCCATGACAAAGTGTGGAGCCAAAGGCACATCATACTCTTCTGCGAACTTGGCTATCTTGATCCATTCTGTTACACCCTTTACTCTACACACATCTGGCTGAACAATATCAACTGCTCTTCCTCGGATAAGCTTCTCGAAGATGTCAAAATGGTATATCCACTCACCTGCAGCGACATACATCTCAAGTGCGGAGGCGACCCTCGAGTAGTCTTCAACGGATTCGCCGACAACCGGCTCCTCGAACCAATAGATGTCATATTTCTCGTACGCCTTTCCTCTTCTGATCGCCTCCTCGACTCCAAACGCCTGATTTGCATCAACCATCAACCTGAGGCTGTCACCTACCGCATTTCGTACAGATCTGATCCTTTCCAGGTCCTCCTCAAGAGTCTTCTTTCCAACCTTTATCTTGAAACCTTTAAAGCCTTGTTGAACAAGCTTTACAGCGTTTTCAGCAAGCTCTTTTGGGCTATAGTGAAGCCAACCTGAATCAGTATCATATATTGGTATCCTGTTTCTCTTGCCTCCGAGCAGCCGGTAAAGGGGCTCACCTCGCACCTTTCCTATTATGTCCCAAAGTGCGATATCGACAGCTGCTATCGCGTTCGTGGACAGCCCGCCATGCGTCCTTGCATCCGTCTTCACGCATAGGTCATTCCATATCTTCTCTGTTTCCATGGGATCCATGCCTTCGACAAGCTTACCTATTTCGGTGTCGATGACCGCTTTGATTCCCTCTCCCCCTCTCAAAGCATACGTGAAACCTGTGCCAACGATACCACTGCTTGTGGTAATCTCTACGACAATCAGCTGTATTCTATCCAGTCTTCTCGCTGAGTCAGATATGAGCTTCCCACAAGGGGCAGCTAGAATATATGATTTCAAATCTGTTATCTTCATATCTTAGACATTACGGGCTGTATATGTCCTATTTATAACTATCATCGATCAACGATGGGAAGATTGAGGCAGGCAGCCTCCAAATGCCGAATCTTTGAAAGATCGAGCTTGGAAAGGTGAAGGCAATCGTCGACAGCTGGACGACGGCTCGGAGAATACATGAATTAAGCATGAGTAAGGATATGTTTTCAGGCGAGACCTTAAGGCGGGAGATTCAATAGGCAACAATGTGGACGTCCGCTTCAGAGAACAGTTAGAAAGGTATATGCAAGCATACGCTCTCTACCAGTCATATTTCCAAAACAGGAGTCTTCTAAACCTAAAAATAGGCGGAAGAACCAACTGTTTTAATATATCGTCCTAAACGGGAACTCAGGTGGCAGATTGGGAAACCCCCTCTCACCTCTCCCTGAAAGAATAAGAGAACTTAAGATGAAGAGAAACGCGATCATACTAGCTCACAACTATCAGTCAGCCGAAGTCCAGGATGTAGCCGACTTTGTAGGAGACTCACTGGAGCTAAGTCAGAAGGCAGCCAAGAGTGAAGCTGGCATAATCGTATTCTGTGGAGTACATTTTATGGCTGAGACAGCCGCCATACTGTGTCCTGAAAAAAAGGTGCTGATGCCAGAAGTGAATGCCGGATGCCCCATGGCGAACATGATTACAGTAGACACCTTGAACTCCTTAAAGGAAAAGCATGCGAATGCAAAGGTAGTGTGTTATGTTAACACAACAGCAGCGGTCAAAGCGGAAAGCGATATATGCTGCACGTCTTCCAATGCTGTAAAGGTTGTTGAATTCATCAAAGGCCATGAAATCATCTTTATCCCCGATAGATATCTCGCACAATATGTATCCACGAAAACAGGGAAGAAGGTCATATCGTGGTACGGCTACTGTCCAACCCACGCGAAAATTCTGCCAGAGCATGTGATGAGACAAAAAAGGCTTCATCCTAAAGCAGAAGTCATAGTCCACCCGGAATGTATTCCAGCCACAATCGCATTAGCCGACAGGGTGCTTTCAACAGGAGGCATGTGTAGATATGCCAAAGAGTCCAAAGCAGACGAAATGATCGTTGGCACGGAAACAGGCATACTCCATAGATTGAAAAAAGAAAATCCTGAGAAAGAGTTCTATGCCGCATCAGAGTTAGCGGTATGCCCAAACATGAAGATGACAACCCTAGAAAAGATTTTATGGTCTCTGCAGGACATGAGTACTGAAATCAAGGTACCATGTGATATTCGACTGAAAGCTAGAATAGCCATAGATAGAATGTTAGAGTTATCTTGACAGGACCAAGCAACCTCGGCGTAAGAGCCTATGACCGATTGGACTAGATGCGGAGTCCACACACCACAGGTTGATCTTTTACAAAGAAGACCGGGCCATCTACATCTAAGGCAAAGATGGAAATAGTTCATCCATCCAAGGTTTGTATGGCCAAGCTTAAATAGTGCTGTATGCATTCAAAAGCCCAACTTGGATATGATGATTCAAATCAAGAATCTTCAGCTGGAAAGCGGGGAGGTTGCGATTTGGTGGCTCGGTCAAAACTTCTTCATAATTAAGACGTCGACTGGAAAGAGGTTGGCAGTTGATCCCTATCTGTCCAGACAGGCCAAATACGTCTATGTTCATCCAAAAGCACCCATGGAGCCTGAAGAGCTGGAGGTCGACTACATACTTTGCACGCACGATCATCTTGACCATACAGACCCAATCACACTTCCAATCGTTTCAAAGAACTTCCCACATACAGTCTTCGCAGGTCCCCCAGAATCCTGTAGACATCTCCAGTCACTTGGCATAGAGAAGCGGCGCCTGATCTCATTCAAAATAGGTGGGTCCTACAGCCTTGGAGAATATGGTGTTAGAGTCTATTCTTCAGCCACACCAGAAGAAGCCAACACAAGCCACTATGGATACATCATAGAATGTGAAGACACAAAGATATATGTTATGGGCGACAGTTTCAAGACAGCGGTAACAAGCCCGGAAACGATATTGAATCCGGTGAGAAAGGCAGCTCCAGATATTGCAGTAGTGCCAATCGTAGGAGACATACCCGACAGGAAGCCCGGTGACGCGCTAAAATGGTGCATGTACATTAAGCCCAAGGTCGTCATACCAAGCCACTATGGCTGTTTCGCAGATCGAACAATAGACCCTCAAGAATTCGTCAAATTATTCAAAAACATCACTGACGTGAAACCTGTCGTCATCCCATACATGGGCTGCTTCATCTATCGACTTTAAGAGATGGCAGTGAACCTGTCGCAGGCTGCTTTATAAAATGTTATAACCGTTCAGGCATTGGCACCTCAAGATCCCTTCCAACCTCAGACAATCTACTCCAAGGTTCCTCATAGACAGGTATCCCCTCTTCCAGACGAATCCGGTAAGTTCTTGACTCAATTTCTCCTGGAAGTAAGACTTCCTTGAAGCCTTCAGCAGGCGGGCAAGACTTGATCAACCTAATCAATTCGATCATTTCACTCCTATATTCTTCATAAGGCCTCAAGAAACTGACGTCGACAGCCTGAGCAATAAATCCTCCTTGAGTCGCCCAGCCACCTGGTACTCCTAAACTGTTCGGGGAACCTGTCAATATTCCAGCCAAGATATCCACGCTCAAACATAAACCATACCCCTTGTAGCCTCCAAAAGGCAGCAGCATACCTCCATCAAGATATGCCTGAGGGTCAGTAGTGGTTTTGCCGAACTTATCTAAAGCCCATCCCTCTGGCATTCTTTCCCCCTTTGATGCATAAACCACTATCTTGCCAGCGGCAACCACGCTGGTTGCCATATCTAAGATTATTGACAAGTCTCCGTCAACAGGAAAGCCTATCGAGAAGGGATTGGTTCCAAGGACTGGCTTAGATCCTCCCCAAGGAACTACACATGCCGCTGAATTAGTAGCAGCCAAACCGACAACCTTATCCTGCACCATTTTCTGTGTATAGTATGCCAACATGCCGACGTGGCTGAGGTTCTTTACACCAACGATGCAGGTACCATATTTTTTTGCCCTGCTTATCGCCAGATCTGTGGCCTTCATGGCGATTACGAGACCGAACCCCCTATCACCATCCAAGAGTGCCATGCTTGGGCTGTCCTTAACAAGCTCAACTCTTGGCTTAAGGTTTATCGAGCCTTCCCTTACGGCTGTCACATAATGGGGTATTCGAACAAAGGCACCGTGTGAATCAACACCTCGAAGGTTAGCGGTAACAAGATGGCTTGCGATCACCTTCGCATCATTTTCTTCTACACCAAGTTTTCGGAACAGATCAAAACAGAATTTGTAAAGGCTTATGTGGGAAATTTTACCGTGAAGTCTGGGCATTGAGTCACATAATAAAAGTGCTCACTTATAAGATTTCGTGTGGAGTGCTTGGCGTCATTTGGCAATATCCCTCTCTTTTGCTTTGTACCATATTAGAGCCCGCCCTCGAAATTTATGCTTTTAGCTCAGTGGCGACCTCATACGTCTCCTGTTATGTGCTGAGGTTAGACTTCTTTGGCTGGAACAGCAACTAAGGTTTCGACTGTGTATTGAGTGGTAAACGCTAGGTCCATCACGAACTTCATGGCCTCCTTTTCACTTGAAGCCTCAAAGATTAGTACGCCATCGTATCTACCAAAAGTAAACATGACGTCCTTGACCTTTATTCCCTCAGGCGTCTTCATTTCCTTGATGTACTTTATTGCATCCATTCCCTTTCCCTTAGGCTGCAGCAGACTCACAAACAGCATTCTTTTCACCATCATGTCATCTTGGATGCTTAAAAAGGTTTTAGCGCATAAAGAATAAAAAGCTTATATCTCTTCCTACAGCGTCCTTTTTGGCTCAGTTTGAACATGTTTACATGAAAGCTCGACAAGAAAGCCTACGGTTTTAACCATGGGATGAATTGTCGATAAATTTAAATAATGGTTGTTGCTACTAATGTAGTTTGATGTAGCATGTCGATGCCCATCAGAATAAGGAAGGATACGATTGAGGAGCTTAAACGGCTGAAGGTTCATCCCAGGGAAACCTATGACGATGTGATCAAGAGGCTGATTGAAGCGTGGAAAGAGCGAACACGTTCATAGTTGAAGACCATCCCACCCTATGGGAGCTCGCGGACAACTGCGCCAGACTATATAATGAAGTGAACTTCGAGAGGAGGCAGGCGTACATCCGCTACAAGCGTTTTAAATGGTATCCTAAACACCTCTACAAGAAATATGCTCCGCTGATAGGCTCAGCAACAGCACAGCAGACCATAAACAAGAACAACGAGGCATGGAAAAGCTTCCTGGCGTTGAAGAAGCTTGAGGCTGAAGGAAAACTTCCACAACACATAGCCAGAGTTTCAATGCCTAAATACTGGAAGAAGAACGGCAGAAGAGAGCTTAGAATCATAATTAGAAACGACTGCTACAGGATCGACGATAAATACCTGCACCTCCCAAAAGGTCTCAGGCTGAAGTACAAGGGTGAGCTGAAGTGGAATGGTAAACAGGGAAGGCTGGAAATAATATACGATAAAGTGGATGAAGTGTGGAGTGGCTTTATGACCATTAAAGTCGACAAGCTTCCCTTCAGAGGAGGCAGCAAACCCCTCTACATAGACCTAGGCATAGTGAACCTCGCAACCATATGGTTTGAAGGCCTAAGACAACCAATAGCATTTTCAGGCAAAAGCGTTCTATCTGACTGGTGGTACTGGACGGAGCGAATAGCCAAGGAGCAGAGCATGTTAGCCAAAATCAACAGGGTTAAAACGTCCAAAAGGCTTAGGAAGCTGTACAGAATCCGCCAGAGAAGGTTTAGGCATGCTGTGAACGCCATGATAAAGACCATAGCTGAAGACGCCCATCGGTTCGAAATCTCAAAGATAGTCCTCGGAAAATTGAAGGGCATAAGAGACGATAACAAAAACGGTAAAGCAAACGCCATGATAAACAACTTCTGGAGCTTCAACCACATAGTCAGAAGGTTTAAAGAAAAGGCGGAGGAGTATGGAATAAAAGTCGTTGAAGTGAGCGAGCACAAGACATCGAGTAGGTGCCCATTCTGCACCTCTGAGAATATAACAACTAATGGAAGATTCTTCAAATGTTTAGACTGCGGGTTAGAGGCGAATAGGGATGCGGTAGGGGTATTAAATATAGGCTGCCTCAACGGAGGTAGCGTTAACTGGGTGGTGGCACACCCAACGCTTCTAGTGTGGGATGGGATGAGGTGGGAGCCTAAAAGGGCAGTGAACAACCAACCAATGAACACCCTAGAAGCAAGAATCTCCCGACTTCAGTCGAGGAGAGTGTCAATGGTTGGATGAAAGCATCCATTTTGGGGAGCTTGCAAAGTTCATTGTCAAGGTTCCAACTGGAAACCTTACCATATATGTCGTTCAGGAGAGGGTTGGCTCGCCTGATAAGATTATTGCAGTATACTATGGTAGCGGCCTAGTTTCTGGGGAGTTTAGCCTTCCTGAGCCTTCAGGAGGAAATGTTGTAGGCTATTATATCAGAGTTGTTCTCGAGGATGGCGTCGTCTGGGATCAGCCATCTGGATATCCTCCTAGGTTAAAGGCTGAATGAGCAAATCATAAAATGAAAGAGCCTATCTGCCGCTATCGGCATCTGAGCTTCTTTTCGATGGCCTTAACCTTGTCAGCCCTTCCTAGTCGACGATATGCTCGAAGCTCGCATTCAAGTGCAAGAACAGGTATAGCCATCCCTTCAACGTCAAAGGTCTGCTTGTATCGTATGATGTCAGGCGGATCATCCCATCTGCCATCTTCGAGCAAGTGTTGCACATCGCCCATTATTTCGACCTTAAGTCCTTCCATTGTAAGCTCTCCAAAGAACGAGCGCATCTCACTTGAGGAAGAGAATGTGGCCGTTCTCGAAGCGTATTCGGAGAATATTTTCTCGAATGCATATGCACCTCTCTTATCTGTCTGTATGTCTATGTCATGAACTTGGACAGGAATTCCTCTTAGAGCTAGACCAAGGCTTCCGGTAACAACCCAGACTACTTCCTTCCCCTTCATCCTGCCATAGATCTTCTTTAGAACAGCAATATGATTGCGTGGTATCATTTTAGGCTCTGCCTTCTACGTGATGATTGTTCCATAAGAATCTTTCCTAGCGGACAGACTTGATCTTCCAAAAGAAGACCTTTCCATCAACAAGATACTGTAGGCGAATGCCGCAGTCTATGTGCGATCTTTAGGAGATGAGAGGTGAAGACCTGTTTCCTTCTTTGGCAGATTTGGCATGTAGGTTGCCTTCTTGATCTCTAAGCAGGAGTCTACATGAACATTGTTGTTAAAGTTCCTCTAACTTCTTGTACACAAAATACATTTTGTCTCTTACATATCTGAGGAATATTCCATGGTGTCTACTAAGGTCCGATGACATAATCAATGTCGGAGACTTAACCTTTCCTGGGCATATTTCATCCTCTTCTGACACTTTAACTAATCCTACTTTTGACGGCTGATACCATAGTTTGCCAACCTTATCTTGGAAAAGATGGTGTGGCAGACAGTTTTCATCTAAGATCACATCTACACATCTCAATTCAGGCTCCTTTGGAACTGGTACAAAATAGTTAACTATCTCAACTTTTTTCATAACGTTTAGAATATGGGCGTTCAATCTATGCCCCTCTAATGTTAGATAATGTAGGGCTAAAATCCTCTCTTATGTCAGATCTTCCTCACAACATTTAATTTCTCTCATATTGGTAGGTGATCTGATGGCCAGCAATCGGACTCTAATATGGTTATCTCTGTCTGCAGACCTCTTCCTCTGGGGGATAGTAAGTAACCTATTTGGGCCATCCTCTCTCAGAATAATGGACGAGTTCAAAATAGACTTTGCCTTGGCAGGGATCGCGGTTTCAGCTTTGTCTTTTGGTGGCATGTTCTCGGCTTACACCGGCAAGTTCGCGGACACATATGGTTCCCTGTATGTAACTCGGCTGAGCCTACTCTTCATGGGCCTTCTTACAGCTCTAACAGGCCTATCAGACAGCGTCTACTCACTCTTCCTTCTCTCATTTCTGACTGGCATTTCGATCGGAACCTTTCAGGCATCCTTCAGCCAGGCCGTAATGGACCTATATCCTGAGGCAAAGATCAAGATGCTGACTCT
>Ga0129301_1001120_pt1 | contig 13729 bp, 14 predicted proteins | sample ConPoolayeHmetaG_FD_94489 | JGI IMG/M metagenome (GOLD analysis project Ga0129301, IMG submission 94489) | Hot spring microbial mat communities from California, USA to study Microbial Dark Matter (Phase II) - Cone Pool mat layer H metaG ...
GATCCACGACGTAGACCTTGAACCGGCCCAGCGCGGGCTGGAGGTAGGCGTCCTGCAGCAGGGGCCGCGGCGTCTGATAGGGCTGCTTGGGATCCTGGCGGATCTGGTGGATGCTGATCTCGGTGCGCAGCTTCCCATCCTGCCCGACCTCGAGCCCGATGGCCCTGAGGTCGGGGTGGTTGCCGCGGGCGGCGAGCCGGCAGGAGGCACACTGGCCGCAGGCGTCGCCGGAGGCGGCGAGGGACTCGTCAGTGCAGTTGAGGGCCTGCGCGAAGGCGAGCGCGGCCGATGACTTGCCGAGCCCCTCGGGGCCATGGAACAGGTAGGCGTGGGCGACGCGGCCGCGGCGGATGGCGTTGCGGAGCACGGCCACGGCGCGCGGCTGGCCGATGATCTCGTCGAGTCTCACGGCACCAGTGCGGGCCTCAGAGTTTGGCGAAGCGCTCCACGTCGAGCACGAACACGGTGGCCCCGCCCACCTGAACCTTCACCGGGCTTGGGATGCACGTGCCGATGGGCTCGATGGTGGGCGGGAAGACGTTGACGAGCTGCTCGCGCGTCTTGGAGTGCGCGCCGAGGACCTGGATCACGTCGTCCACCTGGTCCTCCTCGACGCCGATCAGGAAGGTCACGTTACCCTCCCGCAGCAGCCCGCCCGTGGTCGCGATGTTGGTGAACTGGTAGCCGCGCTCGAGCAGCGCGTCGGTCACCTTGCGCTGGTCCTTGTCCTGGACGACCGCGATGATCAGCTTCATGGGCCCTCCCTTGGCTCGCTGTGCCCAAGCGGCCTTCTCCGCAGCAACTCTGCCACCAGCCCAGCAACCTTCTCGTGCACGACACCCACCTCGGCCGCCCCGTCCACGAGCTTCACCCGCTGCGGCTCCTCCTCCGCCAGACGGCGGAAGGCCGCCGCGACGCGCCCGCGGAACTGCCTGCCCTCCGATTCTAGCCTATCCAGCCGGCCCTCGTCCAGTCGCGCCTGACCGGGGGCCACGTCGAGCACCACCGTGAGGTCAGGGACGAGGCCCCCGGTCGCCAGCTCGTTGAGCTGGCGCACCAGTTCGGCGCCCAGGCCGCGCCCGGCTCCCTGGTAGGCGAGGGTGGAGTCGGTGTAGCGCTCACAGACCACCACGCGGCCCTGCGCGAGTGCGGGGCGGATCACCTCGGCGACGTGGATCGCCCGGTCGGCGAGGTAGAGGAACAGCTCGGCCGCCGCGGGGACCCGCCCCTCGGGGGCGAGCAGCAGCGCCCGCAGGCCCTCGCCGGCCCTCGTGCCCCCCGGCTCGTGGGTGAGCACCACGTGGTGGCCCAGGCCGCGCAGCCACTCGGCGAGCAGCCGCGCCTGGGTTGACTTGCCGCAGCCGTCTATGCCCTCCAGGGTGATGAAGAGGCCGGCCATCCTACCACCCCATCTCGAGCTGGGTCTCGGAGGCGTTGGCCACCGGCCTGCCGTAGCGTCCGCCCCCGCCGGACAGCAGCGGGAGCTCGCCCGCGCGGGCCTGCACGACGAGCTGGGCCAGCCGCGCGCCCACGACCATCTCGAGGTCGGCCTGGCTCGCCTCGTGCAGGACGCGCATCTCGGTCTGGAAGCGGTTCAGCAGCTTCCCCAGCGCGACGGCGCCCAGGCCCGGCAGGAACTGGAGCGGCACCTGGTATCGGTAGGGTGGCCGGTGGTCGGGGGGCCGGGGCTCGTGGTAGTCAGCGATCTCGGCGATGCGGTCGAGGACCCCCTTCACCACCTCCGCCTTGCCACACAGCGGGCAGGCGAGGACGGGCGGTGGGAGGCTGGAGGCGATGTGGTCGCAGCCCGGGCAGTGGGTGCGGTGGTACTTGCCCAGACGCGGGTCGAGCCCGTAGTTCGCGAGTACCCGGCGGCCTTGCGCCCGCCTCAGCGCGAGGACGACCTCGGAGAAGCTCGCCTCCTCCACCTGCAGGACATTGTACTCCCGCGCGATGCGGGGCAGGGAGTGGGCGTCCGAGTTGGAGGTGAATGTCAGCGGGGCGAGCTCGGCGATGCGATCGGCGAGGGCGCTGTCGGCGCTGAGGCCGAGCTCGACGGCGAGCAACTGGTCCATCCCGCCGGGGCCGAACACGTCGCTGAGGCGGCGCGCGCAGCTTCCATAGGGGCTCTTGTGGGGCGTGAAGGCGTGGGCGGGCATGAAGACGCCGCCGGCTGACTGGGTGAGTCGCAGGAGCTTGCGGGCCGGGAGGCGGCAGCGCTGGGAGCTGAGCTCGAGGTTGGTCACGAGCCCGCGCAGCATCCCCACAAAGCCGCGAAGGTCCTCCAGGGTGGGGAAGTAGGAGACGTGGTGGGAGGGCGCTCCGTCGTCCTCGACGGTCTCGAGCTCACACCCCGGCAGAATGGTGGTGGCCCCGCGGTAGCGAAGCCCGCCGCCGGGCAGCTCGACCATCTCGCCGCCGGCGAGGAGGTGCTCGATGTCCTCGATCACGGCCGGGGAGCCGCAGTCCACGACGCCGGCGATCTCGATGCCCTTGCGGGCGGCGCACTCGCGGGCGATGTTCTCGAGGGTGAGGTCGCGGGCGGCGGTGATCTTGACGGGCCGGCCGGCGCGGGTGCGCCCGATGTGGATGTGGAGATCGGCGTAGAGAGCTCTCATGGCTCGGCGGCGCGCTGGCGGGCGGTCTCGACGGGCGCGGCTCGCAGGGCGCGCCGGCGAACCTCCTCGAGCACCTGCTCGGTGCGCTCGGGCTCGTCGCGGCCGGCGGGCAGGATGAGGTCGGCGTGCGCGCGCGTGGGTTCGCAGAACTCGCGGTGTCGGTAGCGCACCGAGTCGAGGTAGAACTCACAGGCCTCCGCGAAGTCGCAGCCGGCGGCGACGTTGCGAAGCAGGCGGCGCAGCACCCGCTCGTCGGCCTCACAGTCCACGAAGACGCGCAGATCCATGAGGGCGCGCAAGGCGGGGTCGTGCAGGGCGAGGATGCCCTCGACGATCACCACGTCGGCGTCCCCCTGGCGGGCGGCGCGCAGGTCGGTGCGCAGGCGGGCGAAGTCGAAGGAGTCGGGGTGGTTGTGGTCGGGCCAGACGCGGCCGCTGCGGCGGGCCCGGTGTGTGGGCAAGGCGGAGGCGGGCAGGAAGTAGGCGTCCTGGTTGATGACCCGGACGCGCAGGGGATGGAGCCGCGCGCGCAGCCGCTGGGCCAGCTCGGACTTGCCCGAGCCTGAGCCCCCGCCGATGCCGATGACGTAGGCGCGAGGCATCTCCGCTCACCGGCCAGTGTGGCCGAAGCCGCCGTCGCCGCGCGCGGTGGCCTCCAGCGCGGTGACGAGCGCCACCGTCACGTGCGCCACGGGCGCGATGACGAGCTGGGCGATGCGGTCCCCGCGGCGGATGAGGAAGGGCTCCCGCCCGTGGTTCACAAGCACGACGGACACCTCGCCCCGGTAGTCCGCGTCTATGGTGCCGGGGGCATTGAGGACGGTTACCTTGTGGTGGACGGCGAGCCCGCTGCGGGGCCGCACCTGTCCCTCGTAGCCCGGCGGGACGGCGATGCGGATGCCGGTGGGGATCACCGCGCGTTCCCCCGGGGCGAGGGTGAGGGAGGTGGGCACGGCCGCGTACAGGTCGAGGCCGGAGGCCTGCTGGCTCATGTAGGCGGGCGCCGGCAGATCGGAGGCGCCGGGAAGCTGCTCGACATGGAGGATCAGGTCGCCCACTGCGCTCTCACCCTGCGAAGGCCTGGGTGGGGAGCTTCGCTCCGGCGGGCCCAATCCCTCTGGGAGGAGGGGCCGTCAGTTGACGCGGCGGGCGCCGACGTAGCGTTGCCGGTAGTACCCGGTGTCGAGGCGGTCTATGCGCACGCCGCCGCCGCGGCTGGAGGCGTGGATGAAGCGGTTTCCGCCGATGTAGATGCCCACGTGGGAGACGCCCGCGCGCACGGTGGAGAAGAAGACCAGATCGCCGGGCTCGAGGTCGGCCTTCGACACAGGGGTGCCGATGCCATAGAGCGCCCGCGAGGTCCGGGGAGCGTCAATCCCATGCCGGCCGAGCACGCGCGCGACGAGGCCCGAGCAGTCCATCCCGCGGGTGGTCATGCCGCCGTAGCGGTACCTGACGCCCTGGTACTCGAGGGCCGTCTCCACGAAGTCGTGCTGGGGCTCTCCCGGCTCTGCGCTCTCCGTCGCCGCGGCCGGAGCGCCCGGCACCTCCAGCCGGCGGCCCACCGGCAGCACGGCCTCCGGGCGGATCCCGTTGGCGGCGGCCAGCGCGGAGACGGTGGTGCCATAGCGACGCGCGATGAGCCACAGGCTCTCGCCGCTGCGGACGACGTGGACGGCGCGGGGCCCGTCGTCAGGTGGTGGCGAGCCGGCACGCTGCCCTCCGCTTGCGCCCAACGGCACGCGCAGGCGCGCTCCGACGGACAGCACGCGGTGGGGGTCGAGATCGTTCGCGGCGGCCAGCGCGGAGACGGTGGTGCCATAGCGACGCGCGATGAGCCACAGGCTCTCGCCCTCGGCGACGACGTGGATGACCTCCTCGGCCGGCTCGGGCTCACCCTCCTGCGCGCCCACGCCCGGGATGGTGAGGACGCGGCCGGGCCGGATGATGTCGTCCTCGGCGAGGCCGTTGGCCGCGAGTACCGAGCGGTGGGATACGCCGAAGGCGCGGGCGATGGACCAGACCGAGTCGCCCTCTCTTACCGTGTACTGAGTGTCGGCGGCCGCGGGATACGAGAGCAGCAAGATGCCCGCGAGAACTCCCAACCCACCCCACGGGAGTCTTCGATGATCGCGCATGATAGCCTGCATCCCCGTTGGCTGCCGCGGCGGACACGCACACTCGGCCCGCGCGGGAGGTGCGTCACGCGCCGCGGTCTTGTCTGTGAAGCAGCACTGGGCGCCGCGCGGGTCGCAACACCCTAGCACAAAGCCGCCTCCAGTGCAACCCCTCTTTCAGCGCGCGATGGCTGGGCTCGCGAGCGCCCCCGCGATCTCCAGGGCCGGCTGCGGGCACAGGCCCAGGAGGCAGACGGCCGCGATGAGCGCCACGGCGATGGCCGCCCGCAGCGCCCCCGCAGGCCCCGCAGCCCCCGGGCGGATCGCCCACAGGGCTGGGGCCAGCGCGGCTACGCTCGCCGCCCCCGCCAGCACAGCAAGCCAGCCCCAGCCGGCCGCCAGCAGCGCGCGGTACACCAGTATCTTTCCATGAAACCCAACCGTGGGGGGGAGGCCGATCACGGTCAGCCAGGCGACCGCTCGCCCGATTGACCAGACGTGGCTCGCCTGAACGGCGCCCTCCGCCGGGCCCCCGTGACAGAGCGCGCCGAGCGCCGCCGCGAGGAGCACGGCGAGGAGCTGGAGCCCGGCCCCGCGCAGGCCGTCGCTAACCGGGGCCGCGAGGCCGGCAGCGGCCGCGAGTACGCTGGAGCCGCAGGCGGCCGCGACCGCCCAGCCGAAGCTCGCCCGCGGGGCGGGCCGGGCGCGGATGGAGAGGGCGGTCCCGGCGGCGATCGCGCCGCCGCCGAGCAGGATGGCGATGATGGTCAGGGAGGGGGTCATGGGGCGATGGTGAGGGCGGCGCGGGACACAGCCTCGCTCCAGCGAAGGGCGGGGCTCGCCAGGAGGCCGGAGGCGAGCAGCGCGGAGAGGCCGACGAGGAGCTGGGCGCTGGCCCAGCGGGAGGCGCGGGTCAGCGCAGGCGGAGGCTCGCGGCGCAGGAACGCCTGCCGGAAGGCGTCGGCGACCGCGAGCGCGACGAAGAGGCTCCCGATCAAGACCATGGCCGCGAGGGCGGGCCGGCCGGAGGCGAACAGCCCCGAGACGAGCAGGCGCTGGACCTGATAGCCGGGCAGCGGGGGGACGCCCGCAAGCGAGAGGCCCCCGGCCAGGAAGGCCAGCGCCTCAATGGGAGCGCGGCGCAGCAGGCCGCTGAGCCCGGCGAGCGCATCCGCGCCCGCGCGCGCCGCCAGGCCGGCCGCGGCCGACCACATGACCACCAGCGCCAGCGGCGCCCAGAGCAGGTGCAGGGCGGCGGCGCGCGTCAGCTCGGGCGCGCCGCCGCCTGGGCCCGCGAGGCCGGCCAGCGCGATCAGCAGATAGCCCGACTGCGCGACCGCCAGCCACACCGGGACGTGGCGCAGGGCCCTCGCGAACCAGGCCCGCAGCGCGCCCCAGCCCAGGGAGGCCACCCCGAGGAAGAGCGCGAGGTCGCTAACCGCCGGGATGGCAGGGAGGACGAAGGAGCTGGTGAGCAGCCGCAGCAGCACGGAGCCGCCCACCGGCAGCAGGAGGACGGCCGGCGCCAGCGCGCCGCCCGCACGGTCGGCCTCCAGCACGGGAACCCACCCATGGCCAGGGACCGCGGCCAGGCGCGGGAGCAGCCCGACGAGCGCCAACACGCCCATGAGCCGCAGCGCCCCGGCGTCCCGCGAGATGAGGAGCAGCGCGAGGTCAGGCTGGAAGGTCTCGCCGGAGGCGACCCAGATGAGCGCGACGCCGCCCAGGAAGGCGACGCTGCCCGCGTAGGCCGTCGCGAGCAGGCGGTCGGCCGGCGCGCGGGCATCGAGCGCGCAGAGCCCCCACAGGCAGAGCAGCATCAGATCGAGGAAGAAGGCGATCGCGACCAGGTCGGCCGCCAGCACGGCCGCCGCGCCGCAGCCCTGGGCGCACAGGAGCAGCGCGGCCCGCCGATGGGCCCGCCCTCTGTCGGGCAGGCCCAGCAGACGCAGGTGCAGCAGCAGGCCCAGCGCGTGGACGGCGACGAGGATGCCGGCCGCGTACGCATCGGCGCGGAACTGGAGCTGGTGGAGGTCGCGCGTCCACCAGTAGTCGGCAGACACCCGCCCGCCGAGGCCCGCCGCGGGCAGCAGCGAGACGCCGAGGCTGAGCGCCATGAGCGAGGCGAAGGCCCCCAGGTAGAAAGGACTGCGGGCGAGCGCCTCCTGCTCTCGGGCGAGGCTAGGGCGGCGGGAGAGAAGCGGGAGCAGCGCGGCGCAGGCGGCCGCGAAGAAGGGAAGAAGCAGTAGCCAGTTGAGCAAGACGATGTCTGGGCTTATCGGGGCCACTATCGCCTTCCCGCTCGCCTCACTCGCCCGCGATCGAGGGTATCGCCCCGCTGCCCGCGGGGCCTACAGGTCGTCGGCCGGCTCGGTCGCTGCGCCCGGCTCTACTATGTAAGCGCTAACCTGGTTAGCGAGCAAGAGATCCCCATCGCCCAGCACGCGCACGCCCACCAGATGGACCCCCGGCTCGAGTCCCGAGGTGTCCCAGCGGTAGCTGTAGGGCGGCGAGTCCATGACGGCGCGCGCGCGGCCGGCGACGCTGAAGATCACCACCTTCGCTGGCGGCCCGGAGTAGCTCGCCACCAGGTCCACGATTCCGCTCACAGTCGCGCCTGGCTCGGGCAGGACGCCTAGCCGTGGCAGCTGAGGCTCCGCTGCGGCGGCGACGGGCTCCTCGCTCTCCAGCCAGTTCAGCTCCTCCCCTTCCTCCCACCACCCCATGGTCTCCTCCTCCGGCCCCTCGTAGCCCACCACCGGGGCCAGCTGGGCCGCGGCGACCCAGGAGGGCGGGGGAGCGTAGTGGGGCAGGAAGACCCAGTCGTACAGCCCACCTTCGTGGTAGGCGTACTGGATGCAGATCGCCAGCCCGCCGAGGTACTCGGCGGCCGAGAGCCGCTGGCCATCCACCCAGACCGCGGTGGGCACCACGCCCAGCCGGTCCACCCACCGCACCGTGGCCTCCGCCTGGGCGAGGAAGGCCTGGGTGGGCACCTCGCGGCCCGTCTCCGGATCGAAGTCACCGGCCGGCAGGTCCTCGGGGTCAACGACGGGCGGGCGGACCTCCTCGGGGGTGATGGGCACGGTCTCCGGCAGGTAGCCGAGGGTATCCCACAGGTACACGGTGCGCGCGAGCAGAGCGAAGGCCTGGGCCGCAGACAGCGCCCTGATGGCGCCCCCGGCGGTCTGCACCTGCACCCAGTCGGGCACGCGGCCCACCTCCGCGAGGGTGGCCGAGACGAACTCGGCGAGCTGCACGACCGACTCGCCCAGGGCGGCCGCAGCAGGACGCGCCGCGGGGGCCGGGGCAGGCTCCCCAGGTGCGGCGGCCGGCGAGGGGGCGCTCGCCAGGCCCAGCAGCAGCGTGAGGGCGACTGTCACGGGGCGGCGCATATGGGCTCACCTCTCCGGGCCGAGGCCGGGGTCGAGGGGACGGCCCTCGTCGCAGTAGACCCGCGCCACGCGCCGGCCGATCGCGGTGGTACAGGCGTGGACCACCGTGCCGGCCCATCGCGCGAGGTGGTTCGCCGTGACGCGGCTCCTCCCCTGTCGGCCGATGAGGACCGCTTCGTCGCCCATCCGGGCGCCTGGCGCGTCGGTGATGTCCACGATCACGTGGTCCATGCAGACCATGCCCACCACGGGGCAAGGGGTCCCCCGCACCAGCACATGGGCGCGATTCGAGGCCTGCCGGGGGTAGCCGTCTGCATAGCCCAGGGGCAGCACCGCGAGTCGCGACGGGCGCCTGGTCACGAACGTCCGGCCATAGGAGACGGAGGCGCCGGCGGGCGCCTCGCGCACGAAGGCCAGGCGTGTCCTCCAGGTGAGGGCCGGCCGCAGATCAAGGGGCGCGAGCTCGGGCGCGTCGGGCGTCAAGCCGTACACCAGCAGGCCCACCCGTACCGCGTCGAGGCGCATGGCGGGGAACCGGAGGGCGGCGGCGCTGTTGGCGAGGTGGCGCATACCGGGGTCCAGGCCGGCCGCCCTGAGCTGGACCAGCGCATCCTCGAGGCGCCGCATCTGCTCCCAGGCGAATGAGGGGTCAGGGTCCTCCGCGGTCGCCAGGTGGGAGAAGACGCCCTCCATCTGCAGCCCCGGCCGCGAGAGGTGCGACTGCGCGAAGGCGGCCGCCTCCTCCGCGGGGACGCCGAGGCGGCTCATGCCGGTGTCGAGCTTGAGGTGAACGCGAGCAGGCCGGCCGAGGGCGACGGCGGCGGCGGAGAGGGCCTCCACCATCGCTGGCTCGCAGGCGGCCTGGATCAGGTCGCGCCGTACCACCTCCTCGGCGCGGTGCGGCTCGCCGGCCGAGAGCAGCAGCACCGGGGCCTGGAGGCCCGCCTCCCGCAGCGCGAGGGCCTCCTCCAGGGAGGCGACAGCGAGCCCAAGGGCGCCGCCCTCGAGCGCGGCCCTCGCCACAGGAGCGGCCCCGTGGCCGTAGGCGTCGGCCTTGACCACCGCCCAGGCGTCGCACCGGGGGCCGAGCAGCGCGGCCAGCGCACGCAAGTTGTGGCGGACAGCGGCGAGGTCTACCTCGACCCAGGAGGGGGCGGCGGGGTGGTCGCTCATCCGACCGGCACGGTGAAGGTGAAGGTGGACCCGACGCCGGGCGTGCTCTCGGCGGAGACCTGTCCGCCGTGGGCCTCGACGATGGAGCGCACGATGGCGAGGCCCAGGCCGGTTCCGCCCTCGCTTCGGGCGCGGGAGGCGTCGGCCCGGTGAAACCGCTCCCAGATGTGGGGCAGCTCGACGGCCGGGATGCCCGGCCCCGTGTCGCTCACCTCGACGCGGATGAACCCGTTCTCGCAGCGCGCGCCGATGGTGATCCGGCCCTGGTCGCGGTTGAAGCGCAGCGCGTTCGAGAGCAGATTGACGAGCACCTGGTAGAGGCGGTCGGAGTCGCCCCGCGCCCTGGGCAGGTCGTCCGGCACGACGACGTCCACCTCGATGTCGCGCTCGCGGCTCTGGGTCTCGAAGGCCTCCACGGCGGAGCGGATGAGGTCGGGGACGTCCACCTCCTCCAGGTCGAGCTGGACCGCCCCAGACTCGATGCGGGACAAATCGAGCAGGTCGTTGACGAGGCGGTTGAGGCGCTCGACCTCACGGACGATGAGGGTGGCGCTGCGGATACGCTGCTCGGGGGTGGCGGCAGTGCCGTCGGCGATGGCGGAGGCGAAGCCGCCGATGGCGGTGAGGGGGGTCTTGATCTCGTGGGAGGCGTCGCTGATGAAGCGCCGACGCATCTGCTCGAGGCGGCGCCCCTCGGTGACGTCGCGCAGGACGCCGACCGCGCCCCAGCCCTCCGGTGTGGGGGGCCGCACGGGGGCGACGTGCAGGACATACTGGCGCTCGGGCGCGCCGGCGTGGAACTCCACCTCGCAGGCCTGGCCGCTCTCAACGCACTGAAGGAAGCGCGCCACCGGCGCCTGAGGCAGGCCGAGCTCGCCGATGTGCCGGCCCAGGCAGGAATCCTGGTCCAGCCGCAGGAGCGCCGCCGCCTGGGGGTTGAGCAGCGTCACGCGGCCCTTCGCGTCCACGGCGACGATCCCGTCGCCGACGGAGGCGAGGATGGAGCGCAGGCGCCCCTGCTCCTCCTGGAGCTCGGCGAGGGTCCGAGCGAGGCTGTCGGCCAGGCTATCGAAGGAGCGGCCGAGCGCGCCCACCTCGTCGCCGGCGCGGATGCGGAGGCGCTGGCTGAAGTCGCCGGAGGCCATCTGGGTGGCCAGCCGGGTCATGCGCCGCAGCGGCCCGGAGATGCGCTCGGAGAGTGCCAGCGCGACGAGCAGGGAGAGCGCGGCCGCCACCACCCCCGCATAGAAGACGATTCTGCGCACCCGCGCCACGTCGTCGGCGATCGCCGCCGCGACGCTCGCCCCCACCAACAGCGCCCCCTTGTTTCCCGGCAGGGGCCAGTGCGCCACCAGGAAGTCCTCCGTGCAGCGGAACACCCCCGCTCGCGCCACCGTCGTCTCACCCGCCGGCAGCCGGCCGGCCACCGGCCCCGGCTGGTCCACCCGCCGGCCGGAGGGGTCTTGGACGAGCGACTCCGCGTCGGTCCCCGGCGACACCAGACAGAGGCGCAGCCCGGTGGTGGCGGAGATGCTTCGGATGGCACGCCGGAGCTCCTCGGCTCGCTCGGGCTCGCCTGCGAGGGGCTCGATGGCGCCGGCGATGTGCTCGGCATCCGCCAGCAGCCGGCCGGAGGCGGCCTGCATGTACAGGGGGGAGAGCACCCGCTGGAGGGCAGAGGGCAGCAGAAGGCTGACCACCCCGAGCGCGATGAGCAGGGTGAGGAGATGGGCCAGGAACAGCTTGGCGAAGAGGGTGCGCATCACCCGGCGCGGGTCTCGAACTTGTAGCCGATCCCCCAGACGGTGGTGATGGCGAAGGGCCTGCCGGCGGCGGCGCCGGTCTTCTGCCGCAGCCGCTTCACGTGCACATCCACGGTGCGGGCGTCAGACTCGGAGTCGTAGCCCCAGATGCGGTCCAGCAGCTCCCCCCGACTGAAGACCCGTCCGGGGTGGCTGGCGAGGCACCACAGCAGGCGGAACTCGGTGGGCGTGAGGTGGACCTCCTCGCCGTCCACCAGCACGCGGTGCTGGACGCGGTCCACCCGCAGACCCGGGAAGGTGAGCGTCTCCGCCTCCTCGGCGGCGGAGACGCCTCGGCGCAGCACAGCCTTGACGCGGGCGACCAGCTCACGGGGGCTGAAGGGCTTGACGACGTAGTCGTCGGCGCCCAGCTCCAGGCCCACGATGCGGTCCACCTCCTCGGAGCGGGCGGTGAGCATGATGATCGGCACCCGGGAGCTGGAGCGAATCTGCCGGCAGACCTCCCATCCATCCAGGCCCGGGAGCATGAGGTCCAGCACCACCAGGTCGGGGTGGTGTTCCCCGTTGACGCGGAGGGCCTCTCGCCCATCGCGGGCGTGCAGCACCTCGAAGCCCTCCTTCGTCAGATAGAGCTCCATTAGCTCTCTGACGGAGTCTTCGTCGTCAACCACCAGGACCTTGCGGCCCTGCCCGAAGCTCTCCTTCTCCCTCTCCTTAGCGGTCACCGCGGGCCCGTCAGTCCTTTCTCTGCCCCGCTGCGGGGTCGGCGGCCGCGCCCAGCTCCTCCTCGAGGGCCCTGCGGACGCGGCTGCGCACCAGCACCCGGCCCATGAGCTTCAGGTTCCCGTTCACCACCAGCGCGGGCGGGTTGACCACACCGTACTCCAGCAGTTCTCCCACGTCCTGGACGCTCTCTATGGTGGCATCCTGTATGTTCAGCTCGGCGACAAGGCCCTCGACAATGGTGCGAAGCTGGTCACAGAAGAAGCATCCTTTACCGATGATCCGGATCTGAACGGCCATTGCCGAGCGCTCTCGTATGGGATTATAGCACCCTGCTAGGGCCGGAGCAAGCGCCGCGGCCGCCCGCCGCCCTCAGGGCTTGCGCGCCACCGCCATGAGGGAGACCCCGGCGGGTAGATCGCGGCCGAGCACCCACCGGCTCTCCACGCGCAGCAGCAAGGTGAGCAGGCGGTTGACCGGACGGGGCGGGACGATGAAGGCCGTCTGCGGGGCGCCGCGGCGTCGGGGCAGGAGGCGCTGGGCGAAGCGGAGCACGGCGATGGGGGGTAGCAGGGCGGTGATGAGCGGCGACAGGCGCACCACGCGCAGGCCGGCCGCCTCGAGCAGGCTGCGGAGGCGCCGGGCGCGGTAGCGGCGGCGGTGCTCGAGGGCCTCGTCGTGTTCGCTCCAAAGCGCAGGCAGCGCGGGGACCGTCAGCACGAGCAGCCCGCCGGGGCGCAGCGCGCGCGCCAGCTCGGCCGCGGCCGCGGCGTCGTCGGGTACGTGTTCCAGGAGGTCGAGCGCGGCGATGACATCCACCGATGCGGAGGCGATGGGGAGCTGCTCGACGCGGGCGCGCACGAGGCCCTGGTGGTCGCGGCGGCGGCAGTAGCGCAGGGCCTCCGGGGAGCGGTCCAGCCCGACCACGAGGCCGAAGGCCTGTAGCCGCCCGAGAGTGGCCCCGGTGCCGCAGCCTACGTCGAGCAGCCTCAGCGGCCCTGGGCGGGGCCGGTGGCGGGCGATAAGGTCGGCGACGAGCTGGCGCCGGGCGGCGAACCACCAGTAGGTGTCCTCGAGCTCGAACATCTTGGCCAGCTCGGCGGCCCGCACGGTCCCTCCTCGCGGCGCTCACAGGATGAGCATCGAGTCCCCGAAGCTGAGGAAGCGGTAGCGCCGCGCGATTGCCTCCTGATAGGCGCCCAGGACGGCCTCCCGGCCGGCGAAGGCGCACACGAGCACCAACACCGTCGAGCGGGGCAGGTGAAAGTTGGTCACCAGTGCGCCGACGACGCCGAACCGGTAGCCGGGGCGGATGAAGAGGTCGGTTCTGCCCGCGCCGGGGCGCACCTGCCCCCCCTCGGCCGCCGCCTCCAGCGCGCGGGCGGTGCTGGTGCCGACGGCGACCACCCGGCGGCCCTCCGCCAGGGCCCGGCTCACGGCGTCCGCGGTCTGCTGGGGGATGAGGTAAGACTCCGAGTGCATGTCGTGGTCTTCGACGCGCTGGGTGCGGATGGGCCGGAAGGTACCCGGGCCGATATGGAGGGTGAGAGTGACGAGGGCCCGGACGCGGCCGCGCACCGCGTCGAGGACCTCCGGGGTGAAGTGGAGCCCTGCCGTCGGCGCGGCGCTGGAGCCCGGTTCCCGGGCGTAGACGGTCTGGTAGTCGGACTCGCTGTGGAGCGGCCCCTGTATGTAGGGCGGCAAGGGGAGCTCCCCCTGTTGGGCGACCAGCGCGGCCACGTCGCCTTCGCCCCGGAAGCGCAGCAGACGGCCGCCGGTGGGGGTGCGGGCGACGATCTCGGCCTCAAGCTCACCCTCGCCGAAGACGACGCTGCGCCCCGGGGGGAGCCGCCGGCCAGGGCTGACGAGCGCCTCCCAGAGCCCATCCGCGCGCGGCTCCAGCAGAAGCACCTCCGCCCTGCCGCCGCCCGGGCGGCGGC
>Ga0129301_1001121_pt1 | contig 13713 bp, 14 predicted proteins | sample ConPoolayeHmetaG_FD_94489 | JGI IMG/M metagenome (GOLD analysis project Ga0129301, IMG submission 94489) | Hot spring microbial mat communities from California, USA to study Microbial Dark Matter (Phase II) - Cone Pool mat layer H metaG ...
CTTAATACCACTTTCAAAGTCACTACGGTAATCCAACCCCTCATAGCATTGATAGCGTTTGCCTTTGCCGGCGCCGTTGGAATATTCTTTGGATTCTACCCGGCGCGTAAGGCGGCAAACCTCAATCCAATTGATGCTTTGCGATACGAATAAGGAATGAGGGATGGAGAGATTAAGGGATGATGTAGGGACAACCCCCTGGGGTTTTCCTGTATTGTTAGGGTAGACCACGGTCTAGTCTACTTTCTCCCTTCATCACTTCTGTTGAGGGGAAGGTGAGGGTGAAAGGGCGAGTGGTAACTAATGATTAAGGGCAGAAGGACAGCGGCAACTAAAAATCTATAGGCAAAAGAGCAACCGACGCCGAAAGGACCTGCCTTGAGCGTAGCCGAAAGGATGCTACGAAACGCAAGGCTAAAAACTCGCCCTACACCGGACAATGCAGAAGCTGTTTCCTAACGGCGAATCCGTGGTCGCGAAGACAGTATCGCGACTTAGAAGTCGCTCCCACATTCCTCACCGGATAATGTAGGGCAAACCTTCAGGTTTGCTTCCGGAACGCCCAATTTGTGCGAGAGTGATGGTCGCAATGACAAGAGTAAGGAAGCCTAAGCCGGAGCCTCTTCCTCAATCAGGGCAACATCAACCACCGCATCGCCCTTTTCTACCGCCATTACCTTGACACCAGTTGTTGCCCGGCCGCACTTGCGGATATCCGCACACTTGACCCTTATCACCACGCCCTGCCTTGATGTAATAATAATCTCGGATGAGTCGCTCACCGCCTTAGCGCAGGCAAGTTTACCGGACTTTTCCACCGGCTTGGCAGCAATTACACCCTTTCCGCCCCGGCGCTGAGTTGGAAACAGTTCAAAATCGGTCCTCTTCCCAAACCCGTTGTCAAAAACGGTCAAAAGCGAACTTCCCGGAGTGCAGACAACCGCGCCAATCACCTCATCACCCTTGCCCAGCCTGATACCGTGCACACCTGCCGCGGTTCTGCCCATCACCCTGACATCACCCTCATTGAACTTTATCCCCATCCCGTTTCGCGTCACCAAGAGAATCTCATCCTTGCCTGAAGTCACAAGCGTGGCAATCAAGTCATCATTCTTATCCACGGTCATTGCGATGATTCCCTTGCGTCTGGGATTAGAAAAAGCCTCAAGGCTGGTCCTTTTCACAATCCCCTGCCTCGTGACAAAAAAGACAAACCGGTCTTTGGCAAACTCCCTTACCGCTACATAGGAAGAGGTGACCTCATCCTTCTCCATCTCCACCAGGTTGGCAATTGAACGCCCCTTTGACGCATATGAGCCCTCAGGAATCTCGTAAACCTTCTGCCAGTAGCATCTGCCCTTGTCAGTGAAAAACATCATATAGTCATGGGTTGAGGCGATGAACAGCCCTTCAACAAAATCCTCCTCTGCAACCGGCACACCGGTTCTGCCCTGTCCGCCCCGGTTCTGCCTGCGGTAAACGCTCACCGCCATCCGCTTGATATAGCCCCGGTGTGTAACCGTGACCGCCATATCCTCCTCCTTAATCAAATCTTCAATTGAGACATCCTTCGGCTCCTCAAGAAGAATCTCGGTCCGCCTTTCATCCGCAAACCGCTTCTTCAATTGCAAAAGTTCGTTCCTGATTTCACCCATCATCAGCTTCTTTGACTCCAAAAGGCTCTTCAACCGGGCAATCTCCTTTATCAGTCCCTTATACTCCTCATCAATCCTCTCCCTTTCCAGACCGGTCAGCCTAGCCAGCCTCATCTCTAAAATCGCATCTGCCTGACGTTGCGAAAGCTTGAAACGCTGCATCAAACCCTGCCTTGCGGTCTCGGTATCCTTTGACTTCTTGATTAACTCAATCACCGCATCAATATTACTTAGGGCAACCTTCAACCCCTCAAGGATGTGCGCCCGGTCACTAGCCTTTGCCAGTTCAAACCTCGTCCTTCTTGTAACCGTCTCCAGCCTGAACTCAAGAAACCTCTCTAAAATTCCTTTCAGACCCAACACCTTCGGCTCATTATTAACCAAGACCAAAAGGATTGCGCCAAAACTGCTCTCTAAGGGCGTCCACTTATAGAGCTGATTCAGAATCACCTCCTTTGGTGTCTCCTTTTTCAGCTCCAGGACAATCCTCATCCCATCCCTATCCGACTCATCCCGCAAATCCGCCACACCCTGAATCTTCTTCTCCCGCACCAGTTCGGCAATCCGCTCAACCAGACTCGCCTTGTTCACCTGATAGGGAATCTCGGTGATAACCAGCCGGTCCCTGCCCGCCTTCACCTCCTCAAAAACAACCCTGCCCCTGACAGTAAAACTGCCCCTGCCGGTCTCATAAGCCTGCCTGATACCCTCCAGCCCGACAATACTCCCTCCGGTCGGAAAATCCGGACCCCTGACACACTTAATAAGTTCGCTGATGCTCACCTGCGGATTGTCAATCAATGCCACCAGCCCGTCAATCAGTTCACCCAAATTGTGCGGCGGAATGCTCGTCGCCATCCCGACCGCAATCCCGGTTGCCCCGTTTGCCAAAAGATTGGGAAATGCTGCGGGCAGAACCACGGGCTCATTCAGTCTGCCGTCAAAATTGGGCTGAAACTCAACCGTTTCCTTGTCAATATCCCGCAAAAGTTCCAGGGCCAAAGGAGCCAGCCTTGCCTCGGTATAACGATACGCCGCCGGTGCATCGCCATCAATTGAGCCGAAATTCCCCTGACCCTGAACTAAAGGGTAACGCATGGAAAACTCCTGCGCCATCCGCACCATCGCATCATAAACCGCGGCATCACCATGCGGGTGATACTTGCCCAAAACATCACCCACAACCGCTGCTGACTTACGGAAAGGACGATTCGGCAAAAGCCCCATCTCATTCATTGTCCAGAGAATCCGGCGCTGAACCGGCTTCAGCCCGTCCCGCACATCAGGCAGGGCCCGGGCAACGATAACCGACATCGCATAGTCCAGAAAGGACCTGCGAACCTCATCCTCAATATAAACTGGAACTACTGATTCATCACGCACTTATTAAAATATACCTTTCCATAACCAGAAGTCAAACATTGGTATCACTCAAACCCGCCCCATTTCTAAAAAAGAGCCAGAACGATTGCTTCGGGCTTTGCCCTCGCAATGACGTGGAGGGGCTTAAAACCCACACCCTTTCTCAAAAAGAGCCAGAACCACACGCAACAATTTATCTCCTGCCTTCTTCCCGCTCGCAAAAAACAAGGTCAAGGTTTAAACCCTAAACCTCGGCATCAACCTTAACTTAGGGGTAATCCCCCGGCAAAAACAAAACTTCGGCTAACATACGCAACCCTGAAACTTAACTCAATTTCGCCCATCTGAATTTTGTGTATTTTTATATACACTTAGCCCCTGTCCATTTTTCCCAAAACCTTTAATCAAAAAACCCCTTTGTTCTATTGACAATAACCATTCTCCAATACGACACCCAAAATTAGTAAAGTTTTCTTGACAGAAGACCTTTCTTTGACATAACGCCAAATATGATGCCTGAGTCTCCTAATTTATTAATCAGAAATTCATATCTTTACTTTCTCCATTGACACCGAAACCGGACTTGGCTATACTTGTTTGACTGATTATCTAAGAAGGACATAAATGATCAATTTGCGCCGCTCGGTTTTGACCCCAATCACCGGGATTAAAAACCTCAATTTTGGCTTGACATCGTTAGAAAACTCTGTTAAATATTCTATCAAACAAAAGGAGGCTTTATGTGCCTGAAAGTTTCTTTGCTGGTGCTGGCGCTGGTTGTTGGTTTAGGTCTGAGCCAGAACCTATTGGTCAATGGCGACTTTGAACAGGAGTTGTCAGTTGGCTGGACCTATACTGACAGCGGCTCAGGCACCCATCAGGCTCTTCGTGATACCATCTATCAGCCGGACCCGGACTATGAAGCCTGGGTTTATCAGTATGATAATCCGGGCTGGACCCGGCTGAGCCAGATGATAGAAGTGCTGAGTCCTGCCCTGAGAGTCTCATTCTCGGCAAATTTCAGGGAAAGCGGTGGCTCCTCAACCTGCTGGCCTGCTGCCTGTTTTCAGGTCTGCTACTACAATAGCAATAATATCCTTCTCGGTGAAACCCGTTATTACTACTCAACCTATGCCAACTGGACCCCAACACCAACCTTAAACCTCTACCGCATCACCAATCCTGACTGGAACGATTACGAACTTGACATTGAGAGAGAAATCAACGACAACCTGCCTGGTGTCAATCCTGACTCTGTTGCCAAGGTGGAGGTGGCACTCTGGAGTTACACCTTTAGCGGCTGAGGCACGCCTGTGGCGGAGGTCTCCGCCGATGACATCTCGCTTGTCAATAACATCACCGGTCCTTACCTTGTCCTTGGAACCACAACTGTTCTGGATTCACCACCAGGCGGCAACGGCAACGGTAAGTTCGACCCGGGCGAAACTGGGAGCTTGGTTGTCGCCCTGCGCAATGTCGGCACTCAGACTGCGGGTGATGTCAACGCATTGCTGCGTTCCGGTGATACGCGGTTCGTTTTAACCGACTCAACTGCAAATTACGGCTCAATCCCTGCCTGCTCTACCCGTGCAAACGAAACCAACCCGTTTGTTGCTGCTGTTGACCCTTCTATTCCGAAGGAAACAAGGGTTCCACTTACCCTGTTTATCACCGGCACCGATTACTGTGACACCATTGACTTTACTATTCTGATTGGTGAACTGACCCAGACCGACCCGATTCCTGACAATGCTGAACCACCCCGTTACTGGGCTTATGATGATGTTGACACCCTTTATTCCGAACACCCGAACTTCTCCTGGATGGAGATAAACACCGTTGGCACCCAGCTTTCACTTTACGACGACCAGACGGTCCAGATTGACCTGCCTTTCACCTGGCAGTTCTACGACAGCAGTTTTAACCAGATTTCCATCTGCAGCAATGGCTGGGTTTCACCCGGCTACACCACCCAAACCAATATGGGCAATACCGTCCTGCCCAATAACTCAATGCCTTCATTGATAGCACTGAACTGGGATGACCTCTATCCGCCTGCTGGCAATAGTGTCTGGTACTATCACGATGCTGCCAATCACCGCTTCATTGTGGAATGGGATTCAGTCCATTACTACAGCCCGCGCGACAAATGGGAAAAGTTCCAAATCATCATCTATGACCAGACAATATCGACACCAACGGGTGATAACCTCATCATCGTCCAGTATCTAACAGCCAATCATTACGCCTCCAGCACCATTGGCATCCAGGACCCGACAAAGACAATTGCGATTCTCTGTCTCTTTAATAACAACTACCATCGTGCGTTTGCCCCTCTTTCTCCTTGCCGGGCTATCAAATATACGACCGTTGCGCCCACCGCAATCGCTGAAGAAAAACCCCGGTCAATTCTGCAGGCATCCCTGCGCGCATTTCCCAATCCGACAACCGGTGCTGTTAGGCTTAGTGCCGGCATCCAGACCAATACCCGACTTAACATCTATGATGCCGCCGGCAGGTTAATCCGCACACTTGAGGGTAAAGGCTCATGGCTCTGGGATGGCAAAGACCATAACGGTATTTGGGTTGCACCTGGTGTTTACTTCTGCCGGTTTAATTCAGAGATGAGCGAAACAAAACTGGTGCTCTTGAAGTAAAGAAAATCGCAAAGGGGCGGGAATTTTGCCGTTACCGCCCCTTTTTATTTAATGGAAAATTCGCAACCGCAGTAATGCTGGCGGTAAAGACCTAACTTCCGGGAAAGTTCCACACTCTGCCTGAAACCATCATTCTTCTTCCAGTCTGCCTCAAGAAAATCTATTCCCAAAGGCGCACACACCTCCTTGCCAATCCGGTTGATTACCTCCGCATTTTTATTAGGTCCAATTGTGAGGGTTGATGCCAGCAACGCGCAACCGAGTTCCTTTGCCTGCAGCGCACTTTTCTCGAGCCGGAGCCGAAAGCATATCTCGCACCTTTTGCCACCTTCGGGTTCATTTTCCAAGCCTCTAACCTCACTGAGAAAAACCCTGTGCTCGTATTCCCTGGTCAAAAGGTTAATCTTCCAATTCTGGACTACTTTTTGAGCTTCCTCCAACCGGCACTGGTACTCCTCTTCAGGGAAGATGTTCGGATTATAGAAAAATCCTGTGATTTCATAACCATCTTTCAGCCGTTTGATCACAGTAGTAGCACAGGGTCCGCAACAGATATGCAAAAGCAACCTGAGGCTTTTCACCTCAAAGTTGCGAGCGGAGCGAAGCAATCTAATGCACGGGATTGCTTCGGGCTTCGCCCTCGCAATGACGTGGGCCACTAAAAAGCGCCTGTTTTTTGTGCAGCAACTCCCACTGCTCATCAACAAAACGCTGCAACTCGCTGATGACCTTTGCCCCTTCTTCAGTCCCAAAGAGATGTCGGAATCTGCCTTGCGGTTTTAAAAACTCCTCTATTGGCAGTTTCTTCTGCGGTTCGTAGTTGATTTTATATCTGCCATTCTCAAACTCATACAAAGGCCAGTAACAGGTGTCAGCCGCAATCTTGGACAGTTTTAATGTGTCTGAGGGCTGATGACGCCAGCCCAAAGGGCAGGGAACAAGGACATTGAGAAAACTCGGTCCTGGTGCATCTAACGCCTTCTGCACCTTAGTAGCCAGATCCCGCCAGAAGAAAACGGTTGTCTGCCCGGCATAGGCAACATCATGGGCAATAACAATCTCCATTATATTTTTGCGATGCTCGCCCTTTCCGGGCAGAACCTTTCCGGCTGGTGAAGTGGTGGTATCCGCACCTAAGGGTGTTGCTGACGAGCGCTGAATCCCGGTGTTCATATATGCCTCGTTGTTTGTGCAGACATAGAGAAACCGGTGCCGGCGTTCAAGTGCGCCCGAAAGTCCCTGCAAGCCGATGTCATATGTGCCACCATCACCGGCAAAGGCGATGATTCTGATATCATCCTCAATCCTGCCCATCTTTTTATAAAACCGGTAAGCCGCCTCAACACCCGCCGCGGTCGATGCTGCGGTCTCAAAAGCGGTGTGAATCATCGGCACCTGCCAGGCGCTGTGCGGATAGATAGAAGAGAAAATCTCCAAACACCCGGTTGCCATTGTTGTCACCACTGGTCTGGGCTGAGCAGCTAAGAGAATTTGCCTTACTGCCAGAGCCTCACCGCAACCAGCGCACGCACGATGCCCCGATGAAAAAAGCTCTTTGTTCTTTGCCAAATCCTGCAGTTTCAACATAATCACCTCACCCCTATATAGGTTACCAGTTCATCCTTTTTGCCGGAAAGCACCTGCTCGAAAACCGTCATCGCATCCTCAGGTGCAAACTCCCTGCCACCCAGACCATAAACATAGGAAAAGAGCCTTGGACGTTCGGCAAGGTCATAGAGAACTGAACCAACCTCGGTAAACAAAGGACCGCCATAGGAGTTGACCGCATCCACCCGGTCAAGCACCCCTACCGCCTTGAATCTGCCCAGAATCTTTTTCAGCAGGGTATGGGCCAGGGGTCGGAAAACACGCAGCTTCACCATCCCCACCTTCTTGCCCTTCTCCCGCAACCGGTCAACCGCCACCCGGCAGGTTCCGCATGCCGAGCCCATCACCAAAAGCACCGCGTCCGCATCTTCACACCGGTACTCTTCAAGAACCGGATAACTCCTGCCGAATCTTTTTCCGAACTCCTCCTGAATTTCCTGAATTATCGGCAGTGTCCGGTTCATCCCTTCAATCTCACTGCGCTTGAACTCAAAATAATAGTCTTGTAGTGTTGCCGGGCCAATTAGTATCGGATTGCGCCAGTCCAAGAGATTGTAGTTAGGCTTTGGCTTGCCAAGGAATTCGCGCACATCCCTATCTGTAAATGTCTCAATCCGCTCCTGGCAATGGGAGAGGATAAAACCGTCAATCGCCACCAGCCCTGGCAGATAAGCCCTTTCAGCAATCTTCACCGCCTGAATCAGCGTGTCATAACCCTCCTGCACCGTCTCGCAGAAGAACTGCATCCAGCCCGAGTCCCGGGATGCTACCGAATCGGAATGGTCGCCGTGAATGTTTAAGGGTGAGGAAAGTGAACGGGAGGCAACCGCCATCACAATCGGCAGCCTTAAGCCCGCCGCAACGAAAAGCATCTCATGCATCAGCGCCAGACCCTGGGATGCGGTTGCGGTCATCACCCGACATCCGCACGCCGCCGCACCAATGCAGGCGGTCATTGCCGAATGCTCACTCTCCACCGCCACAAACTCGGTATCAACCTCACCATCACTCACATAACTGGAAAAAATCTGAACAATCTCGGTTGAAGGCGTAATCGGATATGCGGCCACCACATCCGGATTGATCTGCTTCATCGCATAGGCAAACGCCTCATTACCGGTCTTGGCAAGAATCATTTTCGCTCCTTTTCCATATCAATTACCTTTGCCGGACAGACTTGAGCGCAAATCCCGCACCCCTTGCAATAAGTATAATCAATCCCGACCATCTTGCCCTCTTTAACAGTAATTGCGCTATCAGGGCAGTAAATCCAGCAGACAAGACACTGGCGACACTTCTCCTTATTCCAAATCGGGCGCATACTGCGCCAGGCACCGGTCTTGTTCCCCTTAACCGCACCCATATCAGTAATAATCGCACCACAGGGCAACTCCTGCCAGCTCTTCAATTTCTTATCCATTATCACTCCCTTCAAGATAGACCCTTCACCTCTTCATAAGCCCGGCGAATACTCTTCAGGTTATCCTCAACCAGTTTCTCTCTACCCCGGAACTTCACGCTCAGCTTTGACCTTATCGCCTCAATCATCGGCTCCAGCTTCAAAACCCCGGTCACCCTTGCCAGTGCACCTAACATCGGCGTATTGGGCACATCCCTGCCAATTGTTGCCATTGCTATTGCCGATGCATCAACCGTATAAACCTTAACCGTTCCTGGCAGACCAAGCCTTTTGCGCAAATCCTCAGGGCTTTCAGCGGTATTCACCAGGATAATTCCGTCCGGCTTCAAACCATCTGTTACCTTTGCCGGTTCAATCAGCGAAGGGTCAAGGACCACCACAATATCAGGGTTCTTGATTCCTGAATGGCTCCAGATAAACTCATCACTAAGCCGGTTAAAAGCGGTAACCGGCGCACCCATCCTTTCCGGTCCATACTCAGGAAAAGCCTGAATGAACTTGCCGGTCTCAAGAGCCGCCTCGCCGAACAAAAGCGCTGCGGTCTTTGCTCCCTGGCCCCCGCGACCATGCCAGCGAACCTCAAGAACTTCTGCCATTAGACCTCCATATTCTCATTTTTTATTTAATCGGTCTAAAAATATACCAGAAAAAATATTAATGTCAAAAATAAATCACGCTGTTATCTGAAGTAGTACATTCCTTCAATTAAACCTGCTGGGGAAATTCTTTTGGTTTATCTGCTAATCAGGACCTTACGGGTGGTCTGGTGATTGCCCGTGAAGAGGTTGATGAAATAGGCACCTGGGCTCAAAGACTTTTTGTTTTTATCTTTACCATCCCAGGTGAGCGTGCAGATTCCCTGACTCTGTTTTTCCTGAACCAATATCCTAACCAGTCTGCCATCAGCGCTAAAGATTTTTATCTGGGTATCAGGGGGATTACCCCCCTGTCAAAAAGGAATTCTGGTTAAGATACGAAATTGCGAAACATAGCTCAATTCTACCTCTCTGAGTTTAGTATATTTTTATATACACTTACCTTTTTTTCGATGAAAAATCAGATGGTTGTTAGAAAACTTTAATTCGCGTTCGCCTTGAATCAGCCAAGCGCGGCAATCAAAGCCTGCGCAACAAAGGAAATCTCATCTTTGCGGATGGTGCGCAAGTCCAAAAGATACTCATCATTCTCCACCCTGCCAAATACCGGTGGACGGAAAAACCTCATCCTTTTGGACAGTTCATCAACGCTCAAATGTTTCGGCTTGACCGCCACCGCGATTGACCCAAGGCTTTCAGTTGCTAATGAACCCCCTCCCACCTCAGCCTTGACCATCCTAACAACAAAATCCGCTTGAGTGCTCAGTTTGTCTTTAACCTCTTTAATCAGCTCCTCTGCCTCATCCGCAATCTGTTCCAAAGGCTTCAAGAGAATCTGAAAAAGGCTATGCTCCTTAATCACCCGCTCTTCATCAAGGAAAAGCAAGAGGGTCCGTTCCAAAACCGCATAGGTAAGTTTATCACAGCGCAGGGCACGGGTTAATGGGTTTTTCTTCATTTGGCTAATCAAATCCTTTCTACCGACAATTATACCCGCCTGTCCTGCACCGATAAGCTTATCCCCGGAAAAGCAGACAACATCCGCACCGGTTGCGATGGACTCGCTCACCACCGGCTCCTTTGGCAGACCATATTTTGACAGGTCAATCAGTGCGCCCGAGCCTAAATCATCAATCACCGGAATTCTATGTCTTCTGCCCAGCGCAACAAGTTGGTCCAACGGCACCTCCTTGGTAAAACCGATAATCCGGTAATTGGAGGTATGGACACGCAGAATCGCTGCGGTCTCAGGTGTTATCGCATTTTCATAATCGCGCAGATGGGTGCGGTTGGTTGTGCCCACCTCCACCATCTTGCACCCGCTCTGGACCATGACCTCAGGAATCCTGAAAGAACCGCCAATCTCAATTAACTGCCCGCGCGAAACGACCACCTCTTTCCCCTTAGCAATCGTTGCCAGTATCAAGAGCGTTGCCGCACAGTTGTTGTTGACCACCATCCCTGCCTCTGCACCGGTCAGTTCGCACAAAAGCGGCTCAATGTGCTGATAACGGTTGCCCCGCCTGCCGTCCCAGAGATTGATTTCCAGAGAGGAAAAGTGCTTACTCACATCAACGAGTGCCTGCTGTGCCACCCGTGCCAACGGCGCCCTTCCCAGACCGGTATGCAAAACAACCCCCAGCCCGTTAATCGCCCTTGTCAAACTGGGCTGGCGCGCTGCCAAAAGCCTTGACCTCAACTCATCAATACTGAACTCTCCATTTTCACCAGCCATTATCCTTTCCCGCACCTCATCAAGATACTGCCGGATGACACGCTTTGCCATGCGTGGATGCAGCTCGGCAAAAAACGGCTTCAGTCGCCTGTCATTAACAACCTTTTCTACCTGGGGCAACTGCCTCAGTCTGACCTGTCTTTCTTCACTCAATCCCATGGCCTAACGCACCAATTTCTGCCGGATAAATGTTGCCCGGCGCTCATCCCGCTCTGCCGGCTCAAGTTTTTCACCCAAAATCGCCTCAAGGTTCGCCGGTCTGATTAAAATCAAAAGTGCGGAAACCTCACTCAGTTTCAACTCGTTAATAATCCCCAAACTCACCCCTAAACGCACCGTTGCCAAAAGGTTGGTCGCCTCTGCTGAAGAAAGAATTCTTGCCCCGCGCAGAATCCCCAATGACCGAAATACCTTATCCTCAACCTCAACCCGCAGATTGTGCATCAAGTATTCCCGCGCCTTGTGTTCGTAGTCAATTATCTGCCGGCAGATGCTCGTAATCACCTCAATTATCTCCGCCTCTGACTGACCCAAGGTCTTCTGATTGGAAATCTGAAACAGATTTCCCTTGGTTTCACTGCCTTCCCCATAAATCCCCCTTACCAAAAGCCCGACCGAATAAGCACCGCGCAGCACCTTCTCAATTTCCCTTGTCAAAACCAGACCCGGCAGATGCAGGAAAACCGAAACCCGCATCCCGGTGCCGACATTTGTTGGACACGAGGTAAGAAAACCGAAATCCGGTGAAAAGGCATACGCAACCTGACTCTCAAGTTTTTCCTCCAGTTCACCTGCCAAACCAAAAGCGGTAGCGAAATCAAACCCTGATGCCAGCCCCTGAAAACGCAGATGGTCCTCCTCATTAATCATCAGGCTCAGGGTCTCATCCTCTGAGACATAAAGCCCCTTTTTGTTCTTGGCAGCAACGAAATCAGGCGAGGCCAGATGCCTTTCCACAAAATAAATACCCTCAGGTTCATTCAAAAACCCGTCTTCATAAAACTGCCCCTTGTTCAAAAAACCGGTCTCGGTCAAAGCCCAGCGCATCGTCTCCAAAACCAGTTCCTGCTCCTCGGGCTTCATCCTTATTGGAAAAGACACATCAAGAAGGTTGCGGGCAAAGCGCACACGGGTGGAAACAACCACATCCGATTCCGGTCCCCTCCCGCTCAGCCAGGCACCGACCTTTTCAGTTCCCAGGCTCATCACCCGCCTGCCTCAAACGGTCGCGCAGGGCTGCTGCCCGCTCATAATCCTCTGCCTTTATCGCCGCCTGCAGTTCGGCGCGTAAACGCTGAATCTGCAAACGCTCCTGCGCCTTTTTCTTCCCCTGGTGCGGAGATTTACCAATGTGCTGAACCGAACCATGCAGCCGTCTGATTAAAGGTTGCAACTGCTCGCCAAATTGAGAATAGCAACCCGCACAACCCAGCCTGCCGACACGCTTGAATTCAGCAAAACTCATACCGCACTTTGGACAGACAACCTTTTTATCCTTCTCATCAATCCGCGCCTTCAATTCTGCCAACAATTCTGCCGCACCCTTTTTTAAATCCTCAACACTGGTAAAGCCCTTCTTCTTGGCGCACTCTGCACAGATGGAAATCTCTGTCGCCTTGCCCTCTTTATCCAACTGCTGCAATTTCAAAACCGCTTCGTTCTTTCCGCACAGGTCACATCGTTTCATTTTCCAATCTCCCGTCTCTCAAAACCAGGCGCCGTTCTGCCTTACTGGCAACATACTCGTTATGGGTCACCACTAAAATCGTTCTTCCCTTCTCATTGCTTAACCTTACCAAGAGTGCCATCAGCGCCTCGGTTGACCTTGAATCCAGATTACCCGTCGGCTCATCGGCAAAAACAACCGCCGGTGAATTTGCCAGTGCCCTTGCCACCGCAACCAGCGCCCTTTCCCCGCCTGAGAGTTCTGCCGGCTTATGTCTCAGCCGGGAAGTAAAACCAACCTCGGCTAAAACCTCTTCAGCACGGGCAAACGCCTTACTCTTTTCCATACCGGCAATCAATAAGGGCACTCCCACATTTTCCAATACCGTGAACTCGCTCAGCAGGTGGTGAAACTGAAATACAAAACCCACCTTCTGATTACGCAGTTCCGGCAATCTATATTCAGGATAACTGAAGATGTCCCAGGAATCAAGAATAACCCTGCCCTTATCTGGTCGGTCCAGTCCACCCAAGATATGCAAGAGAGTTGACTTTCCAGAACCTGACGGTCCAACAATCGCCACCAGTTCCCCTTTGCTTACCGTGAGATTTACCCCTTTTAACACCTTCAGTTTTTCCGGTCCGGTCTGAAATGAACGCCAGACATCCTCAGCCACCAGTACCGCATCACTCATAGCGAATCGCCTCCACCGGCTGCAGTTTAGCCGCGCGCCACGCAGGATATAATGTGGCGACAAAGGTAATAACCAGGGCCGAGGCGCAGACAACGAGAAAGTCCTGCCATTGCATCTCGACCGGCAGGTTCTTGATAAAGTAAACATCACCGGGCAGGCTCACAAACCGGTAACGGTTCAAAAGGAATGAAACCATAAACCCGAAAACTGCCCCTGTCACTGTTCCAATTCCACCTATCAGTAGCCCTACGAACATAAAAACCCGGGTAATGCTCTTTGACTTCGCACCGATTGTCTTCAAAATGCCAATCTCCCTGGTC
>Ga0129301_1001123_pt1 | contig 13687 bp, 15 predicted proteins | sample ConPoolayeHmetaG_FD_94489 | JGI IMG/M metagenome (GOLD analysis project Ga0129301, IMG submission 94489) | Hot spring microbial mat communities from California, USA to study Microbial Dark Matter (Phase II) - Cone Pool mat layer H metaG ...
CTGATTGAGCTGCTCGTGGTCATTGCGATCATCGGGATACTGGCAGCGATGGTGTTCCCGGTTTTCGCACGCGCGCGGGATTCCGCGCGCAGGGCGGTGTGCCTCTCCAACGTCAAGAACCTCGCCCTGGCCATCAACATGTACATCGCCGACTACGACGACACGTTTCCTCCGTCCGAGCACCGGTCAGGACGTGAGGGACTGGCTGATCGCCAACCCGGGCGGCGGCACCAAGACCTGCTGCTGCGCCGACCGGGTTACGTCGGCCAACCCCTACCTGAGGTGGCCAGTGGTCCTCGACCCCTATGTGCGCAACCGCGACGTGTGGCGGTGCCCGGCCAACAAGTACGTAAACACCTTCACCGTGTTCAGCAACCACTCGCCCCAGGCTGAGGGCGACTGGTTCAAGGCCATGGTGGCCGCCTGGGGCAACTGCCCGCATCCCCGCCCCTGCAACACGCCCTTCCCGCCCGGCTGGGGAGGCACCGTGACCGACACCATCGTCCAGGGATGGGACGGGTGCGCCGGCCCGGGCACAGGCTGGTTCGACCAGTCCATCGGCACCGCCCCGCGCTGGGCGCTCGACGCCAAGCTGGCCCACCTCGATGACGCCACGAAGTACCCGGTGGCATACGACTCCGGCCCGATGGTGTCGGGCGCCGACCGCACCTCCTGGCTCGCCTACCCCGACCACTGCCGGCTGGACGGCGTCGCCTGCACCAGTCAGGGCTGGCAGTGCGGGGCCGACTGGGAGGCCTGCCCGTGGTCGGTGGACTGCGGTGTGCCCAAGGGTGTCGTCCAGTACGCCCTGGACCCGCAGTACCGCAAGGACCACCTGGGCACCCGCCACCTCGGCGGCAGCAACATCGGCTTCGCTGACGGCCACGCCAAGTGGTTCAGCGCCGAGGCGCTTCTGTTCGGCGGTGAGAACTGGTCCGGCTGGGGCAGCGACACCGAGCTGATCCTGGGCTTCGGCGTCTGCATCTCCCCGACCACCGAGTGCTGCGGCGGCAAGCTCTAGCCGATGCGCACGGCCGGTCTCCCCGACCGGCCCTGAGAGTGCAGCAGTGATGGGCGGGGCGCCCCTCCTGAGGGGGCGCCTCGCCCGCTTCAGCGCGGCGCCGGCTCGCCCAAGCCCGCCGCCAGGTCGCGCCTGAGCGCCCGCCCCGGGCCGGCTGCCCGCCTGCACCACCACGGCCGTGGACGCCGTGCCCGACGACCCGGCGACGGGGCAGACCGCGGAGCGCCACACCTACTGGTACGGCAGCTCGCCCTCGACGCCGCTCGATCCGGCGGCGCACGCCGCGGACGGCCACGCGAGCAATGACCAGAACTACTTCATGCCCGACTGGTACGGCGTGGACAACCCCGAGGCCTACATCTGCAACAGCAAGAACAAGCGCTTCACTGTCACCTTCGGCAAGCAGCAGTCGGCCTCCGGCGTCTACACCGGCAACTACTTCGTCCACGGCGACATCTACGTGAAGCAGAACGCGAAGATCCGGGGGACCCTCATCGCCACCGGAGACGTGATCTTCTTCGGCGTGGCCAACGTCGAGATCACCCCGGAGGCCATCAACCCCGAGGCGCCCTGTGAGGAGCGGGTGTACTACCCCGCCATCATCGCCGGCGGCAACGTCCTCATCCGCGACCTGGGCGTGGACCCCGGCGATACCTCGCCCTCCCGCCTGCGCGTCTCGGGGGTGATCTGGGCCGGCGGCAGCTACCAAGGCGCCGCCTCGCAGGTCGAGGGATGTGTGGTGTCGCCCAGCGTCCGGCTCGACGGCTGTGGTGGAGGAGGGTAGTTGACGGTGTGGGCGCGGGGTTTGGAGCGCTATTTGGCAGGGGGACTGCGGTGGCGGGGACTGAAATAAGGTCTTTGGGGGGATATCTGTCAGCAGCGCTGCGGCCGCAGTGCGGCGGGCATTGACAGATGAGCTGTCAAAAACCCTCTCTCAACGCGCGCCAGGAAAAGCTTGCTTCGGCGTCGCCGGGCCGGCAGACGGCGCACTCCCATCGGCTGGCGAGAGGGTCGTGGTTGATGCTGCGATGGTGAGAAACCTGCCCCGGCGGTAGATGACGCGCTGGGTGTACAGAGGACAGACGAAGGCGTACTCGGTCGCGGCGCTGTCGTACGGCGTGGCGGTGATCTGGGCGGCGCAGTATGGACAGGGTCCCATGACCGTCGCCGCAGCAGCTCGGCGGGCCTGGCGAGCCCCATAGATCGGGCCGATGATCGGACAGAAGAGGATCATCGCCCCGCCGATCACCACGGCGGGGATGCCCAGGAGCGCTCCCACGCCGGTGAGGCAGAGCAGCCAGCCGACGCCGAAGCAGATCATACCCACCACGGCCATCACACCTATGCCGCCCATCGCTGCGCCCCCCACCCCGGCCCCCCAGGATGCGCCCACGCCTGAGGCCTCCGAGCCCCGCCCCGTCGGACCGCCCGAGGGCCTGCGCGTCACCGGCATCATCGTCGGCCAGCCTACGGTGGCCGTCCTGCGCGCCGGGCGGGATCACTACGTGGTGAACGAGGGCGACTGGCTCGACGGGCGTCTGCGCGTCCAGCGCATCACCGCGACCACGGTTACCCTCAACGACGGCGATCGCGCGTATCTGCTGCGCCTGGGCCGGGAGGGCTAGCTCGCCCTCCCGGCGGCGCACTCACAGCGCGCTCAGCCCCCAGAGGTGGTAGGCGACCACGCCCGCCATCAGCAGCGTTGACGACCAGGCGACCAGGTAGGCCCGGCCCCGCCGGTAGACCACCGCGATGAGGACGGCGGCGAGCGCGGTCAGCAGCGCCTTCACCGGGACGAACAGGCCTCGCGCCGCGCACCAGGCGAGCACCGGGTTCGCCTCCGCCACACCCAGCCCGAAGGCGGCCAGCGACAGCAGCATGTCCAGCAGGCTCAGCGCCAGGTAGACGACCGCGACGGAGACGCCGCTCGCGTTTCTGATCCAGCTCAGCACCACTGCCCCCCTTGCCCCGGCGCCAGGGCTGTCCGCGGGCTTCGGGCTTCCACGGCCTCCGGGCTCCCCCCTTCCGCCCTGGCCGGCCCGCCGCGCGGCAGGACTCCGGCCCGGGCGGCGGAAACCAGGAGGCAGCAGACGCGCCGGTTGGGGACGATGCTCAGAGCGCTCCGCAGCGCCGCCATCCTCGCAGTCGTGCCGCTCGTGTACCTGGGCTTCACGCGCGGGCAGTGGCGGCCCCCTGACGACGGCCGGGTGCACATCTCCTATTGGGAGAAGTGGACCGGCTTCGAGGGCGAGGCCATGCGGGCCGTGGTTGAGGAGTTCAACCGCAGCCAGGACCGCATCCACGTCGAGCTGCTCACCATCAGCCAGGTGGACCAGAAGCTCCTGCTCGCCACCGCCGGCGGCGTGCCCCCCGACGTGGTGGGGCTGTGGTCCAGCAACCTCGCCGCCTTCGCCGACCGCCAGGTGCTCCTCCCCCTGGATGATCGCCTCCGGGAGCACGGCATCACCCGCGACCACTATATCCCCGCCTACTGGGACCTGTGCGAGTACCAGGGCCGCATGTACGCGCTCCCGACCACGCCCGCCTCCCTCGCCCTGCACTGGAACCGGGCGCTCTTTCGCGAGGCCGGCCTCGACCCAGACCGCCCCCCGCGCACCATCGAGGAGCTGGACGAGTACTCCGCGCGCCTCACGAAGCGGGACGAGCGCGGCCGACTGCTCCAGATGGGCTTCATGCCCACCGAGCCTGGCTGGTGGAACTACGCCTGGGGATACTACTTTGGCGGCGCGCTCTGGAACGGCCGGGACCGCGTCACCGCGCACTCGCCCGAGAACATCCGCGCCTTCACCTGGGCGCGCTCCTACTCCGAGCAGTACGGCGTGGGCGCGCTGCAACTGTTCCAGAGCGGGTTCGGGAGCTTCTCCTCGCCGCAGAACGCCTTTCTGTCCGGCAAGGTGGCGATGGTGCTGCAGGGGGTGTGGATGGGCAACTTCATTGACCGCTACGCGCCCCACCTCGAGTGGTCGGCGGCGCCCTTCCCATACCCCGCCGGCGACCCCGAGCTCGCCGAGGTCGCCTTCGTGGAGGCCGACGTGATCGCCATCCCCGTGGGCGCGCGGCACCCCGACGAGGCCTTCGAGTTCATCCGCTTCGTCAACTCCCAGCGGGGCATGGAGCTCCTGTGCATGGGCCAGCGCAAGCACAGCCCGCTGGCGGAGGTGAGCCGGGAGTTCATCGAGACCCACCCCAACCCTTACATCGAGGTCTTCATCGAGGTCGCCAAGCGGGAACGCACCTTCAGCGCGCCGAAGACCCCCATCTGGTCCGAGTACGCCAGCGAGATGAACGCCGCCTTCGATGAGATATGGCTCGGCCAGCGCTCCGCCGATGAGGCCCTGCGCCGGGTCAACGAGCGCATGCAGCGGGCCCTGGACCGCTGGCTCGAGTCGGTCGCCCGGCGGCGGATGGAGCCCTGATGAGGGGCCGACGCGAGATGCGCGCCGGTCTGGCGTTCGTGTCCCCCTGGCTGGTGGGGATGGGGCTGTTCATGCTCTACCCCGTCGCCGCCTCGCTCTACTACAGCTTCTGCGAGTACTCGGTGCTCGATCGCGCCCGCCCCATCGGGCTCGCCAACTACGCCGACCTCGCCCGCGACGCGCTCTTCTGGCGGTCCCTGCTCAACACGCTCTACTACGCAGTCCTCGCCGTCCCCCTGGGGCTGGTGCTAGCCCTCTCCCTCGCCCTCCTGCTCAACAGCGGCGTGCGCGGACTCACCTTCTATCGGACCATCTTCTTCCTGCCCGCCCTCGTGCCCATGGTGGGGCTGGCGGTGCTCTGGTTGTGGATCTTCAACGGCGAGTACGGCGTCCTGAACGTCTTCCTCTCTCGCCTCGGCATCCCCGCCCCCGGGTGGCTCACCGACCCCGCCTGGAGCAAGCCCGCCCTCATCCTGCTCTCCCTCTGGGGCGTCGGCCACGCCATGGTCATCTTCCTCGCCGGGCTCCAGGACGTCCCCGTCCACCTCTACGAGGCCGCCGACCTCGACGGCGCCATGTGGTGGCACAAGATCCGCCACGTCACCCTCCCCATGGTCTCCCCGATCCTGCTCTTCAACGGCATTATGGGGATCATCGGCAGCCTCCAGTTCTTCGCCATCCCCTACATCATGACGCCCAACGGCCAGCCCGCCCGCTCGGCCTACTTCTACGCGATGTATCTCTACGACAATGCGTTCCTGTACCTGCGCATGGGCTACGCGAGCGCGATGGCCTGGATCCTCTTCATCATCATCCTCACTCTCACGCTGCTGTCGCTTCGGCTCGCCGCGCGCTACGTTCACTACGAGGCTGGATGATGCAGGCCAAGCGCCCCTTCGCCAGACTCATCATCCACCTGGTCCTGATCGGCGGGTCCCTCGTCTTCCTCTTTCCCCTCTTCTGGATGGTCTCGACCTCGCTCAAGCCCCTCGAGCAGACGATGGTCTCCCCGCCCCAGTGGATTCCCTCCGAGTGGCGCTTCGAGAACTACGTCAAGGCCGTCACCCACGGCAGCGAGACCCTCGGCTACATCCCGTTCCTCGAGTACGCGAAGAACACCGTCCTGCTCTGCTTGCTCGTGGTGACGGGCGCCGTTATCTCCAACGCCCTGATCGCTTACGGCTTCGCCCGTCTCCAGTGGCCCGGCCGCAACGCCCTCTTCGGCGTCACCCTCGCCACCATGATGATCCCCTTCCCCGTGCTCATGGTCCCCATGTTCGTCCTCTTCCGGCACCTCGGCTGGGTGGGCACCTTCCGGCCGCTGTGGGTGCCCGCGTGGTTCGGGTCGGCCTTCAACATCTTTCTGCTGCGGCAGTTCTTCCTCACCATCCCCCGGGAGCTCTCCGACGCCGCGGTGGTGGATGGCTGTTCCGAGCTTCAGGTGTTCCGGCACATCATCGTGCCGCTCTCGAGGCCGGCGCTCGCGGTCGTCGCCCTGTTCTCATTCCTCTACACCTGGAACGATTTCCTCGGCCCCCTCATCTACCTGACCGACCAGCGCATGTTCACCCTCTCCCTGGGCCTTCAGTTCTACCAGAGTCAGCACGGCGGCACCGAGTGGCACCTGCTGATGGCCGCCGCCACCATCGTCGTCGCGCCCATCATCGTGCTGTTCTTCTTCGCCCAGCGCACCTTCATCCAGGGCATCGCCCTCACTGGCATGAAGGGGTGAGTCCGCCGATGCGCTCCCCCGATCCCGAGATCGTAGTCCGCCTCTCCGGCGCGCTCGCGGCGGCGGCCGGGGGGCAGCGTGCGGTCTCGCTCCGGGCGGCGACGGTGGGGCAGGCTCTCTCCGCGCTGGAGGACCGCTATCCGGCCTTGCGGCCGCGCCTGCGCGGCCCCGACGGCCGGCTCCGCCCGCACATCCTCCTCTTCCTGGACTCCGCGGAAATCCGGGCCCGCGGGGGCGAGGAAACCCCCGTCTCGCCCGGCGATGAGCTGCTCGTCCTCGCCGTCCTCGAGGGCGGCTGAGGCGCGCCTCAGCCCACCCGACCCCGCCGCACCGCGATCAGCTCCGCGACGATGCTCACGGCGATCTCCTCCACCGTCTCCGAGCCGATGTCCAGGCCGATGGGCGCGTGGAGCCGCGCCAGGTCCTCCTCGCTGAAGCCCCGCGCCCGCAGCCGATCCCTCACCACGCCCACCTTGCGCTTGCTCCCGATCATGCCGATGTAGCGCGCCGCCGTGCGCAGCGCGCGGGCCGCCACCTCCTCGTCGAGCGCGTGGCCCCGCGTCACCGACACGATGTAGGTCTGCTCGCCGATGGTCATGTGAGCGAATGCCCCCTCGACCTCTGACACGACGACCTGCTCGGCGGCCGGGAAGCGCGCCCGGCTGGCGAAGTCGGCCCGGTCGTCCACCACCGTCACCCGAAAGCCCACGAGCGCCGCCAGATGCACGAGCGGCACTGCGATGTGCCCGGCGCCAAAGACGATCAGCCGCGGCCGCGCCAGCACGGGGTCGAGCACGACCGGCGGCGGACCCGGCAGAAAGCGCGCCGCCCCCTCCTGGAGGCAGAGCCGGGCCGCCTCCTCGATCTGCTCCGCCTCCCCGGCCTCCGCGGGCCGGCCCGCCAGGCCGCGGTCGGGCAGGAAGGCCAGCAGCCGCGGCGCCTGCTCCGAGGCCACGCTGACCACCACGACCGTCAGGCCGCCGGCCTCCGCCTCCGCTACCGCAGCAAGGGCTTCCCGATCTTCTCTGGCGGCCAGCGGCTGCAGGAGCACCGCGCACCGCCCCCCGCAGATCATGCCCTCCTCGGCCGCTTGCTCCTGAGTCAAGTCGAACTCCAGCAGGCGCGGCCGGCCGGTCGCCAGCACCTCCCGCGCCGCGGCCAGCGCTTTCGCCTCCAGCCGGCCCCCGCCGATGGCGCCCCGCGCGCTCCCGTCCTCCCGCACCAGGAGCCGCGCCCCCGCCCCGAAGGGCACCGAGCCCCGCCACCAGGCCGGCGTCGCCAGGACGGCTCGGTCCAGGCGCGCCGCCTCCCCGAACAGGCCGGCGCTATCCGTCTCTGTCCGCCCGCCGCAGCTCATGCTCATAGTCGGTGCGCGTGTCTATGTCGCGAAGCACCACGTCCGAGGGGAAGGGGACCTCGACCACGTCTTCGCGGTGCGCGTGGATGAGGTCGCGCAGCGTCTCGTCATCCCCCAGGGCCAGCACCGCCTCCCGGTAGCGCCCGGCCAGCACCACGGGGTGGCCGCGCTTGCCCTCGTGCGCCGGCAGCGCGATCCCCTTGCCGGAGCGCGCCGCCGCGCGCACCAGCCTCGTCACATCGTCGGCGCCGACCTGGGGCTGGTCGCCCAGGGCCACCAAGAAGCGCGCCACATCCGCGGGCAACGCTGCCGCGCCCACGCGCAGCGAGGACACCATCCCCCGCTCCGGCGCGGGGTTCACCACCACCTTGGCTGGCAGCTCGGCTAGAGAGCGCTCGATCACACCTGGCTCCCGCCCCGCCACCACGATGATCGGCCGCAGGCCTGCGCCGGAGAGCGCGGAGACGACCGCGCCCAGCACGGTGGTCCCGCCATAGGGCATGAGCAGCTTGCCGCCTCCGAAGCGCCGACCCTCCCCGGCTGCCAGGACGACCGCCGCCGCCGGGCCGCCGCTTGCGCCCTCAGCCCCCACGCTCCAGCTCCGCGTGCAGCCGCTCCGGGGTGATGGGCAGGCGACGAACCCGCACCCCCACGGCATCGGCGACGGCGTTGGCGATGGCCGGCGCGGTGGGCACCAGGGGCGGCTCCCCAACCCCCTTGGCGCCGAAGGGGCCGGCATCGCGGCGCTCCTCGAGCAGCCTGATCGCCACCTCGGGATGGTCGGGCGCGATGGGCAGCCGGAAGTCCATGAGATCGGGATTGAGCAGCCGGCCCTCGCCATCGTAGATGTACTGCTCGCTCAGCGCGTAGCCCATCCCCTGTGACATCGCGCCCTCGATCTGCCCCTCGACGCTCATGGGGTTGATGGCGAAGCCGACATCCTGGGCACACACCAGCCGCCTCACCCTCACTCGCCCTGTCTCCCGGTCCACCTCCACCTCCGCCACCTGGGCCGCCACCGCCAGCCCGAAGGGCAGGTCGTCCAGCGCCGCCCGGCCCGCCACCGGTCCCGCCCGTTGCGCCGCCTCCGCCAGCGAGAGCGACCGGCGCCGCCCCTTGATGCTGACGCGACCCGCGGCCACCTCGATGCGGTCCGGTGGCGCATGTAGCTCAGCGCTCAGCGCCTGCACTAACTGGCGCTTGGCATCCTCGGCCGCGCGGCGCACCGCCTCGCCCACCCCGAAGAGCACCCGGCTCCCCCAGGTGCCGTCGTTGCGCGGGCTGGAGTCGGTATCGCCCTGGTGCACCGTCACCCGCTCCACCGGCACCCCGAAGCACTCGGCCGCGATCTGCGCGAACGAGGTGTCTGTCCCCGTGAGGTTGATCGCCCCGGTCAGGACCGAGATCGTCCCATCCTCGTTGAGCTGCACCCACGCGCTCGACATCCCGGCCCAGATGGACCAGTGCCCGGCCGCCAGGCCCCAGCCCCGCACCCTGGGGCCGCGCCCGCGTCGGCCCTCCCCCCGCCGGCCGGCCCAGCCGGCGGCCTGGGCCGCTGCGCGCAGGACCTTCTCGACACTGCTGTAAGGGGCCTCCAGCCCGCCCATGACCGGGTCGCCCTTTCGCAGCGCGTTGCGCAGCCGGATGTCCAGGGGGTCCAGCCCCAGGTCCCGCGCCATGATGTCCATCAGGCTCTCAATCGCGAAGTGCACGTGGGGCGAGGTCAGCGCCCGCCGCGCGCCGGCCGGCGGCCGGTTCGTGTAGATCGCGTACGACTTCACCGCCAGATTCGGGACGCGATAGGGCCCCTGCAAGAGCACCGCACCGGTGCTGTGCTGCGCGCCCTCGTAGGCGCCAGTGTCGAAGAGCAGCCGCGCCTCCAGGGCCACCAGCGTCCCGTCCGCCTTGACGCCCGCCTTCAGCTCCAGCACCGAGCCCCCGCAAGGCCGCGTGGCCCAGAAGTCGTCCCGCCGGCTCACCACCACCTTCACCGGCCGGCCCGCGCGCCGCGACAGCTCAGCGGCGATCGCCTCCACGCACAGCGCGATCTTCCCGCCGAAGGCCCCGCCCACCGGCATCCCCACCACCCGCAGCCGGCTCATCGGCACCCCGAGCACGTGGGCCAGCTCCGCCCGCTGGTTGAACTGCGCCTGCGTCGCCGTCCAGAGGGTGATCCGCCCCGTGCCCGGCTCCGCGCTGGCGACGCTGGCGTGCGGCTCGATGAACCCCTGGTGAGTCCAGGGCGTCTCGAAGGTCTCCTCGAAGATGCGGTCCGCGGCCGCGAAGCCGGCCTTCACGTCGCCCCGTTTCACCTCCACCACCCCGCACACGTTCGGCAGCTGCGGGTCCTCGCTCGCCTCGTGGATGCGCACCGCGCCCGGCCGCATCGCCTCCCGCACCTCCATCACCGCCGGCAGCGCCGCGTACTCCACCTCCACCACCCTCAGCGCCGCCTCCGCCTGTTCCCGCGTGTGGGCCGCCACCGCGGCCACCGCCTCCCCCTGGTAGCGGACGCGCTCCCGGGCCAGCACTCCCTCGCGGACGTCGCGCCCGGTGATCACCGCCAACACCCCGGGCATCCGCGCCGCCCTATCGGTGTTCACCCGCCGGATACGCGCGTGGGCGTGGGGCGAGCGCAGCACCGCGCCCCACACCATCCCCGGCAGCGTCAGGTCGGCGACATACTGGGTTCGCCCAGTCACCTTCTCGACGCCGTCGAGCCTCGGGATGCGCTTGCCGACCGCGATGTGCGTCATCGCCGGCCCCCCCGCTGCCCTTGGCTGCCGCCGGCCGCCGCGGCCTGGATCGCCTCCACGATCTTGCGGTAGCCCGTGCATCGGCACAGGTTCCCGGCGAGCGCCCGCGCGATCTCCTCGGGGCGCGGGCGCGGGTTCTCATCCAGGAGCGCCTTCGCGGTCAGCACCATCGCCGGGGTGCAGAAGCCGCACTGCACCGCGCCGTGATCGAGGAACGCTTGCTGCAGTGGGTGCAGCTCGCCGGGCGGGGCAAGCCCCTCGATCGTGGTAATCTCTCGCCCCACCGCATCCCCGGCCAACACCAGGCACGAGGTGACCGGCCGGCCGTCGAGCAGCACTGTGCAGGCGCCGCACTGGCCTGTCCCACAGCCCTCCTTCGCGCCCGTGAGCCCGAGGCGCTCCCGCAGCACGTCGAGAAGCCGCTCCGAGGGGTGGGCCGCGGTCTCGTACACCCGCCCGTTCACCTGCAGCTCCAGCGTCGGCCTCCCGCTCATCCCCTTCGCTCCTTCCCGGCGCGGACAAGGGCCGCCGCCAGTGTGCGCCGGGCCAGCACGCGCACCATCGCGCGGCGGTACTCCGCCGAGGCGCGCAGATCGGAGATGGGCTGGCACTCGCCGGCCGCCGCCCGGGCGGCCTCCTCGAGGGCGGCCTTGGTGATGGGCCGGCCCTCCAGCACCGCCTCCGCCTGCCGCGCCCTCATGGGGGTCGGCGCCACCGCGCCCAGCGCCAGCCGCGCCCGCCGGCAGCGGCGCCCCTCGGGCGTCAACTCGATCAGCGCCGCCGCGCCAACCATCGCCAGGTCCATCGCCCCGCGGCTCATCAGCTTCGCATAGGAGCCGCCCGCGCGGCCGCGCGGCCGCGGCAGATGCACCGCCGCGAGCACCTCCCCCCGCGCCAGGGCCGTCCGGTTCACCCCTCGGAAGAAGTCGGCCAGCGGGACCTCGCGGGCGCCGCGGGGTCCGTGGACCTCGGCCCACGCCTCCAGCGCCAGCAGCGGAAGCGCCAGGTCGGCGGAGGGGGCGGCATTGCACAGGTTGCCGCCGATGGTCGCCAGATTGCGGATCTGCACGGAGGCGAAAGCGCTCGCCGTATCGACAAGTAAGGGATAGCTTTGCGCCACGGCCGGGTCCGCGAGCAGCTCCCATAGCCGCGTGGTCGCCCCGATCCGCAGGCCCCGCCGGGTGCGCCGCACCCCGCGCAGCTCCGGGATCCGCTTCAGGTTCACCAGCACCCGCGGGCTGATCTCGCCCCGCTGCATCGCCGGGATCACGTCCGTCCCCCCGGCCAGCGCCCGCGCCCCGCGCGCCCTGAGCGCGGCGAGGGCGGCCTCGATCGTCTCCGGGAACACCATCTCCGGCCGGTCCATGACCCATGCTCCCAGGAAGTGCCTCCGTTGCTTCTCGCGCCCTGCCCCCCTATCCTGCCGCCCTTCTGCCCCCGCCGCACCGGGCGGGAACACGCGGGCCGGCGTAGAAGGCTCCCGGGAGATGAGCAAGCACCGGCGGAGACAGCGGCCGCAGCGCATCCTCGGGGGCATGCTCCTGGCGGCCCTGGCCGCGCTGGTCGCGGTCGGCCTCTGGCGGACCGGCGGGCAGCCCGCGCGCCCCGGGGTCGTCTCGCGGCGCCCGGTCGGCATCATGGGTACCACCGCTCGGCTGATCGCCGTCGGCCCGCCCAGGGAGGCGGAGGCGGCGCTCCGGGAGGCGGAGGCCGTCCTGCGCGCCACCGAAGCGCGCATGAGCGCGTGGCTGGAGGACTCCGAGGTCGCGCGCCTCAACGCCGCTCCCGCGGCCCAGGAGGTCCCCCTCAGCGCCGAGGTCCGCCGCGTCCTCGAGCTCGCCCAGCGGGCCGCCGAGGACACCGGCGGCGCCTTCGACATCACCTGCCGGCCGCTCCTGGAGCTGTGGCGGGAGGCGGGCGCGCGGGGGCGACTCCCAGCCCAGGAGGAGATCGCCGCCGCGCGGACCGCCTCAAGTTGGGGCCTGCTGGCGCTGACCGAAGCGGGCGCGGTCAAGCACGCCCCCGGGGTGCGCATTGACCTGGGGGGGATCGCGAAGGGCTATGGCATAGACCGCGCGCTGGAGGCGCTGCAGGCCGCGGGCGTGAGGGGGGGGCTGGTCGAGGTGGGCGGCGACCTGCGCTGCTTCGGCGAGCCCCCCGACGGCGAGGCGTGGCGGGTGGAGCTGCGCGACCCCTTCGGCGGCAAGGCCCCGGGGCGGTTGGCGCTGAGGGAGGGCGCGGTCTGCACGAGCGGCAACTACGCGCGCTTCGTCGAGATCGAGGGCCGCCGCTACAGCCACATCGTGGACCCGCGTACCGGCCGGCCCGCCGACGCCGTCCCCTCCGCCACCGTCGTCGCGCCAAGCGCGGTGAGCGCCGATGTGTGGGCCACCGCGCTCAGCGTCCTCGGTGACCAGGGCTTGCGGATGCGGCCCGAGGGCGTCGAGGCCCTGCTCGTCGTGGGCGAGGCCCCAGGGAAGCTGGTCTGCACATCGGGCTTCGCGAGCCTACTCGAGGAGGCGCCCGCCGGCCTTCAGGTGGTCCGGTAGGACGGCGGCCCCGCCCCCGCCGGCTCAGCCCCGCCACTCCGTATCGTCAACGGTGGTCTTGAAGTCCGCCTGCACAGGTTCGGGCATCTCCTCGGCGGCGACCGCGGCAAGCTCTTCCTCGGTGGGCTTGCCGACGTAGAGGAGGCGCTTGCGGGGGCATCTCTCGATCACCTTCTCGAGAAGGTCGTCGGTGGGATCGTAGTTATCGTAGTTGATGCTGGGCAGCGCGCCGTCCATGGTGATGAGGTCGGGGGCCACTCGCGTGCAGGCCTTGCACCCCACGCACCCGACCAGGCACACCGCGCGCACGTCGGCCGCCGAGTCCTGGTTGGAGCAGGCCACCACGAGCATACGCTCGCTCTTGAAGGGCACGATGGTGATGATGTTCCGGGGGCAGGCCCGCGCGCAGGCCCCGCAGCCCACGCACTTGTCGTAGTCAATCGTCGAGAGGCCGTCCACGAGCTCGATGGCGTCGTACTGGCAGGCGCGCTGGCAGTCGCCCAGCCCCAGGCAGCCGTAGACACAGCCCTGCACTCCAGCCACCAGGTTGGCTGCCGCGCAGGTCTGCTCGCCCCGATACTGGCGCCGCTGGAGGCGCTGGCGCCAATGCGCCGAGCAGTGCACCACCGCGCGGTACGGGAACGACTCCTTGACCTCGGCCCCGAGAATGTCGGCGATCTCCCGCACGACCGCCTCCCCGCCGGGCGCGCACAGGCTCAGGTCGGCCTCCCCCCGCACCACCGCCTGCGCGTACTCCGCGCACCCCACGTACCCGCAGCCGCCGCAGTTCGCGCCGGGCAGTGCCGCTAGCACCGCCTCCACCCGCGGGTCCACC
>Ga0129301_1001125_pt1 | contig 13668 bp, 13 predicted proteins | sample ConPoolayeHmetaG_FD_94489 | JGI IMG/M metagenome (GOLD analysis project Ga0129301, IMG submission 94489) | Hot spring microbial mat communities from California, USA to study Microbial Dark Matter (Phase II) - Cone Pool mat layer H metaG ...
ACCTATAACGTCCTGGAAGCGATGCGGCTCAACAACATCAAAAAACTTGTCTTTGCCTCCAGCAGCACGGTCTACGGTGAAACTGCCCCAATTCCTATTCCGGAAGATTTCGGTCCGCTCTTGCCCATTTCGCTCTATGGCGCCGGGAAGCTCGCCTGCGAGGGTCTTATCAGCGCCTTCTGCCATAGCTTCAGTATGCAGGCATGGATTTTCCGCTTCGCCAACATTGTCGGCACGCGGCTTACCCATGGTGTTATCTATGATTTCACCAACAAACTGAGGCGCAATCCAAAAGAGCTGGAAATCCTGGGCGATGGTGAGCAGAGCAAACCTTACCTTCATGTTGATGACTGCGTTGATGGCATGCTTTTTGGAATCAAAAATGCCATGGATGTGGTCAATGTGTTCAATTTAGGCTGTGCTTCTGAAACTAAAGTGAAAGAAATTGCCCGGATGCTCGTGGCGGAAATGGAATTAAAGGGGGTTAAGTTAAGGTTCACCGGTGGTGAGAGGGGCTGGCGCGGCGATGTGCCTCAGGTCAAACTCAGCGTGGAGAAGATGAAGAAACTGGGCTGGCAGGCGCGCTACACCTCTGATGAGGCGGTAAAAAAAGCAATTAAGGAGATTGTCAGGGAGCGGTAACGTCATGCAGGCGGTGGTTCTGGCGGGCGGGCTCGGCACCAGACTGAAGCCTTTCACAGAAAAATTGCCGAAGGTGATGGTGCCGGTAAATGGCAAGCCCTTTCTCTTTCATCTGCTGAGGATGCTAAAGGATAGAGGCATTGATAATGTGGTCTTGTGCACCGGCTATCTGGGTGGAATGGTGCGGGACTTCTTCGGTGATGGGGCGATGCTCAGCATGAGGATACAGTATAGTGAAGAAAAAGAAAAGCTCCTGGGCACCGGGGGGGCTTTGAAACAGGCTCAGAGTTTGCTCCAGAGGTATTTTATGGTGATGAACGGTGATACCTATCTCCCGCTTAATTATCGTGATGTGGAAAGAGCGTTCATACGAAGCGATAAACAAGCCCTCATGGTGGTCTATGACAACAATGAAGATACCGGTGTGAAGAGTAACGTGACACTGGACGGCAAGCTCGTAAGCAGATATGATAAACAGGGCGGTGACCCACATTTGCGCTATGTTGAGGCGGGTGTGCTGGTGCTGAGCCGTGAGGTACTGGAACTGATACCGGAAGGGCAGGCTATTTCCCTGGAGAGAAGCATCTACCCCATTTTGATAGCAAGAAAACAGATGGCGGCATATGTCACGGCACAGCGTTTCTATGACATAGGCACACCTGAGCAATGGCAGGTGTTTGAAAATTATCTTCAGAAGGAAAGACCGTGATTATCACGCGCACCCCGTTCCGAATCAGCTTCGCCGGCGGCGGGACTGACCTCCCGGATTTTTACCGCCGTCAGGCGGGCGCGGTAGTCAGCACGGCAATTAACAAGTACATGTATGTCATCGTCAACAGGCGCTTCACTGATGCCATACGTGTAAGCTACTACGCGCGTACGGAGTTTGTGGACAATGTGGATGACATCCAGCATCCTCTGGTGAGGGAGGCGTTGAAGCTGACAGGCATAAGCAGGGGAATTGAAATCGCTTCTATCGCTGATGTTCATGCCGGAGCAGGACTGGGTTCTTCCGGTAGCTTCACCGTGGGTCTGCTCAACGCACTCTATGCTCTGAAAGGCTTTTCAAAATCAGCTGAGGAGCTGGCGCAGGAAGCCTGTCGTATTGAAATTGATATCCTCGGTGAGCCGGTGGGTAAGCAGGACCAGTATATTGCGGCGTATGGCGGTTTCCGTTTCATCCAGTTCAATCCGGATGAGTCTGTAAATACTGAGCCAATAGCCTGGTCAGAGGCAAAAAAGTCAGCGCTGAAGCAGAATTTGCTCATGCTGTATACCGGTGATGTGCGGGAAGCGCGTCACATCCTTCATGAGCAGAAAGAGAACATCAGTAAGCGCGGTGTGATGGCATCATTAATTAGACTGCGTGATATGGCACTGGATTTGAAGCAAAAACTGGACCATGATGCTTCACCGGACATCATCGGCGATGTTTTGCGTGAGGGCTGGCAACTTAAGAAAGGTCTTGCCAGCGGCATCAGCAACGACCGCATAGATGAAAGCTATGAAAAGGCGCTCAAGGCGGGCGCCACTGGTGGCAAGATTCTGGGTGCGGGTGGGGGAGGTTTTCTGCTCCTTTATTGCCCGCCGGAGAAGCGGGATGAGGTAAGGAAAATGCTGGGCGACTGGCGCGAGCTGGAGTTTGAATTTGAACCCGAAGGTAGCAAAGTCATCTACATGGTTTGAATTGCGGAGGCAGTTATGGTACAGGAATATATCGCAGGTGTCAAAGAAAGCCTGAGCGAGGTATCCGCAGAACAGGTGGAAGAAATAGTTGACATAATAGTTAACGCCTGGGTAAGACGGAAGAGAATCTTCGTCATGGGCAATGGTGGTAGCGCCACTACCGCCTCACACTTTGCCCGGGATTTACAGATAGGTACGGGCAGGGAAAACAAGCCGCGCATCAGGGCGGTCTGTCTGACTGATAGTGTCGCCCTCATTACTTCCCTGGCAAACGACAAGGACTATGCCTCAATCTTTAGTGAGCAACTTACTGACCAGTTGGAGCCCGGAGATGTCGTCATTGGCATCAGCGCTTCAGGAAACTCGCTCAACGTCCTTAAAGCTATTGAGTATGCCAGGGAAAAAGGGGCAATCACCATCGGGCTGGTGGGCTTTGGCGGCGGCAGACTCAAGGCATTGGCAGACAAGGCGATTGTTCTGTCAAAGAAGGACTACCGTCAGGTTGAAGATGTCCACATGGTCCTGGCTCACGTTATTTCCTGTCTCGTGGGAGAGAGAATAGCACATGGCAAGTAAGGCAGTCTTTTTAGACCGTGACGGCACGATGGCGATAGACGTGGTCTATTGTTCGCGTCCGGAAGACTTTCATCTTTTCCCGGAGACTGCGGACGCAATAAAGCTATTGCGAAAGCACGGGTTCAAAGTGATTGTTATCACCAATCAATCAGGTGTGGGGCGGGGTTATTTCACCGAGGAAGCTCTGCGGCGCATTCATGAAAAAATGGTCGGAGAGCTGGGAGCTAAAGGTGCCAAACTTGATGCTGTTTACTATTGCCCGCATCATCCTGATGACCACTGTGAATGCCGCAAGCCAAAGCCGGAAATGGTGCTCCGGGCAGCCAGAGAGCATGATATTGACTTGGCTCGTTCTTTTGTGGTGGGGAACTCTGCCGCGGATATTGGCTTGGGCAAGTCGGCAGGCTGCCGGACAGTTCTCGTGGCGCGCTCTCTATCTGAAGTAGAGGCAAACTTGCTGAAGGCAGATGCCGTGGCTACCACGGTGCTGGAAGCGGCAGAGATGATAGCAGGATGGAGCGCTGATGAGCGCTGAGTCTCCCGACAAAGTCAATCTTGCTCTCGTTACCCAGCCTCTGAGCAAGGGTGGTATATCCATTCTTAAAAATTACCTTGCCCTTATTGGCTCACTGGTGGGAAACATTTACTTTATTACTGATGGTTTTCCAGAAACGGAAAATAAGAAACTACACATTCTGAAAATAGCCGTAGCCGATACCGCTATGAAGTCAATCATTCTCCGGACTCTCCGCCTGCTGTGGATTCAAATCAAAATCTGCAGACACTTATTAAGAGTAGCCGGTGAGATAAAGGCGGTGTTTTTTCATATCGGCAGTGACTTGTATCTTCTGCCCATGGTGTTTGCCAAACTGCTGGGCAAAAAGACGGTCAGGTTTGTCGTCGGGCGGCACTCAAACTTCAGCAAGATAGAGTATGGCTGGATGGGTGGTGTCCTCGTGCCGATTTTCCGAATTATTGAGGGTATCAGCTTTCGCCTTGCTGACCGCATCAATGTGCTTTCTCCAACTGCCATCACTGCCATGGCGCTGGAAAGGTACAGGCATAAGATAACTGTCAGCGGCGCACAATTCATTGATGATAATGTGTTTCGGATAATAACGCCTTTCAAAGAAAGGAAAAACGTGGTCGGGCACATCGGCGGTCTCGGACCCAGAAAAGGTGCTTTGAACTTCGCCCGGGCAATACCTTTAGTGCTCAGAGAATGGAATGATGTTGAGTTCGTCATCGCCGGACCGGGTTCACCAGATGAGCGCCGGATGATTAAAGCAGAGCTTGAGAAAGGCGGGGTTTCTTCCAAGGTCCGGCTGGATAACTGGATTCCGGCTGAAGAGTTCCCGCTCAGACTGAACGAGCTAAAAATCTTTATCCTGGCATCTTATGAAGAAGGGCTCCCGGCAGTCCTCCAGCAGGCGATGGCGTGTGGAGCTGTCCCGGTGGCAACTGCCGTGGGTGGCATACCAGACCTGATAAAAGACAGGGAAACGGGCTTTCTTCTGGCGGATAATTCCCCGGCAACCATAGCGGCCACCCTGCTGAAAATCCTGAAGCATCCTGACCTGGAAAAGATTTCTGATAATGCCCGCCGGTATATTATGCAAGAATACAGCTATGAAAAATCAGTAGCCAGGTGCAGAGAAGCACTGTCTTTTTTGCAGGTTGAATAGTGATGTCCGGACGCATTATTAAAATAGTCAGCATTTCCAGTTTCATAGCTCTTACCACTGCCATCCTCATAGCACGTAGCGCACCGGCAGACGGCTATGAGATATCAATTTATACTGCAACTCCTTTTGTCGTGTGGGTGGTTCTGCTGGCGGGTATGCTATCCGGGATTGGTATTATCCTTTACTGGTTTACCGGCGGCGCAGAGGCAGACAGTTACCAGTGGAAAACGGGGCTTTTGCTCCTTTCCTTCAGCTTCATTACGCTCCTTTCCATTCACATTTTCCGCGGATATGCTTTCTACGGCAAGGCTGATAGCGTAACCCATCTGGCGTTCGTGCGTAATGTCATTCTAAATGGTCAGACATTTAGAGAGAATATCTATCCCGTTACCCATATTTACATTGCCCAGCTTTCACTCGTTAGCGGTATTTCACCTGAAAGGCTTTTCAGTCTTTTACCGGTCTTTTTCAATATGCTCTATATTCTCCTGGTTTATCTTTTCTCTCAAGCTTTATTGTCCAGGTCTGGCTCAATCGTGCTGGCGACGACTGCAGGCGTTTTGTTGCTTTCCGGGATTAGCGTAGGCTCAGTCTATGCGGACCCAAACTCCCTGGCTAATCTCATCTGGCCCCTGGCAGTATTGCTCTATGTTAGAGAATCGTCTGCAGATGAACCGTTGAGACTGCAAATTACATTTCTCCTTGTGATAATGCTTTTTCTCCTGCCGCCGTTCCATGTTATCTCTGCTTTTGCTCTCCTCATTGTGGTTGGTACTTTTTGGGCGCCGCCGTGGCTTTACGGTCTGTCAGGCAGAATAAAGCGCACAGTAATTGACTACCGGTTTGTGGCACCGGCTTTCTTTATTCTTCTAGTCTGGAGTTTTTCCTGGATAAGGTCATTTTATGTCTGGGAAGCTATGTTGAGAGCTATGCGCACTGCTCTGGTTGAGGGTGGTGATGCTGGTTGGGCGGGCCACCTGAGCAGTCAGATGGCAATGGCTGGTCAATTCGGCTACAGCGTGATTGAGTATGTCCTCAAGGCGTTTTATGCCGGCGCGGTCTATGGGCTTGTGGCAATGGCCGCGTTTCTCATACTGCTTTTTATACTTCCTTCAAATCCAGATTTCCGAAAATTGTTTTCACTCTATGGACCTATGCTGATGGTCTTGGTGGCGACAGCGGTTTTGTATCTGCTTCCTATCAGATTCAGTCCGCTGAGGATGTTATCTTATGCTTTACTACTGTGCGTCCCGCTGATGGGCTTCTTTTTCAGCCAAGTCAGGAGTGCTCTCAACAAGGGGATGGCTGTGAGGGCTGGTTATGCTTTGCTTATCATCTTTTTTATCCTGGTGGCGGTGAATGGCCTTTTGATTGCGTATCCATCTCCATATCGCCTTATTGCCAATGACCAGCCGGTTGACAGCGAGCCTAAAAGCTTTACCTGGCTCAATGACCACCGCAACCCGGAGCTAGGCCTGGCTGTTTTGACATTGCCTGTTGACCGCATGGCGACGCTCCTGCCAGAAGCCGATGAAATGAGAGAGGATGTTTCCCTGATTCCCTACCACTTCAATTATGATAAGAGTGCAAGGCTGGGCGAGTCATATTCTCGGGACCGTTACATGATAATAAACGAACTGGACCGCGTAATGTATATTGAGCTTTTTCCGGAGATTGCGCCGTTCCGGTTTTATCCTCATGATTTCACAAACCTGGAGAATGATTGGACTGTTGCGCGGGTATACACCAATCGTGATGTGGATGTCTGGTACATCTATGCTTTGAAGGCAGAGCTTTGACCCAGAAATGGTCTTAGTGCCTCCAGCATAATCTCACCGTTTCTTCTCCAGGTGAACTCTGAAAGGTCAGCTCTATTGACGATTGGAGCACTCAATGCTGTTTCCAGAGCGTGAGCGAAGTCTTCCGGAGCGGGCGGCGCAATGAAGATAAGGCCGCTTTTTGCCAGGGACGGCGGTGTCTCCATATCTGTCGTCCAGACCACCTTCTTATTAAAAGCCAGCGCCATGATGGGCGTGATATCAGCCTCAGCCCAGTCAGGGTGGGCGAAAACGTCGCATGAGGCATAATAGTCCGGAAGAACATCCTCAGGGATAAACCCGGCAAATATAATCCTATTCATGAGATTGAGTTCCTCTGCCAGCTTTTTCAGACGGACCTCGTCCGGACCGCGCCCACCGATAACCAGCACGGTATCGGCAAAGGGGGCGCCCAGCTTGCTGAAAGCCTTTATCAGCAGGTCCACCCTCTTTTTATCAGCAAGACGGCAGACGCTCAATATCATCCGTTTATCTGATATCCCCAGCGCGGATTTCACGTCTTGTTTTGGTTTGTAGGTGAGCATATCCTCAGAAATGCCGCCCCTGAGGACTATGGCGTCTTTACGGTATACTTCATTAATTTCACTCTTCATACTGTTGGAGTAAGCGAAGACTTTTTTTGCCTTTTTCACCGCAAGATATTCCATAAGTGCGCCTGCTTCAACAAAGAGCCGCTTCAATAAATTGGGCTTGGGCACTATGCGGTTGGCAAAATAGCGGTATGTGGGGGATGACTCTCTCAGTTTCCTGAAGGCTTTGCGGTAAATGAGCGCGTATTGACGGTGGTCACCCAGTGCCCAGATTGGTGTCTCATAAATGCAGGTCACGTAATTGAATGGGGTGAAAATGGTGGCAAAGAAGAGGTAAATGCAGCAGGTTGAAGTCCTTGCAACGATGACGTCCGGTTTAAGCTCTCTCAGTCTTTTCCTTAACGCCAGCACCTGGTAGGGGAAATAAATAAGCGCTTTTACGCCTGAATAAGGATAAACTGAAGGCTTACCTGTTTGCCTGATATCAGGATGATATTTGCCATTGAACAGGGCGTCAGGATGAAAATGGTAGGTGATAAAGTGTGTCTTGGCGCCCAGGCGTTCAAAAAAGGCGGCGGCTTCAAGCGCCACTTTTTCTGAGCCTCCGGGGTCAGTTAATTCATCATGAAAGAAGACGATTGTTTTTCCCTTAAGCTCAGGAATTCTGTTCATGAATGTCATAATTTGAGAATAAGTTAACAGGAAGATGCCGCTCTTGTCAATGAAGGGCTGACTATTTTGACATTTCAGTCTTTTAACATTACTATTCTTGATAGCAGTATGAGCGTCATTAAGAAGATTAAAGACTCTTTTGATTTATATCTGACGCTTGGTCTCTATTCCTTAAGGAATCCGCTACAGACTCCTGCCCTTGTGGAACAACTCCTTTTTGACCAGTTCACCCGGTTACACAAAAAACACCTCCAGGCGTATCAGGAACTCACTATGCCGTTAGAAAAGGCGCTGAGTCAAATTGCACCTAATAATGAATCTTCAAAAGATATGGCAGGAATAGCGCATGTGCTTAACTCATTCTGGGCAGAAGTGAAGGAGCTTGCTGGTCAGGATACCTCCTCAATTCCTGCCGCTTGGGATGCAGATAGGACATTGGGTTATGCTTCTTATATGGTATGCCGGTTGATTAAGCCCCGGGCGGTAATAGAAACCGGTGTGGCGCATGGTATTACCAGTGCCTTTATTTTGAAAGCTCTCGCGGAAAATAACACGGGGCATCTCTACAGTATTGATTTGCCCGCTTTTAAGCGAGGAAGCGAAAAATTCGTCGGTGTAGCTGTCCCTGAACGGCTTAAGGATAGGTGGACGCTGAGGCTAGCTCCAAGTAGCACTATGCTTCCCAGGTTGCTTTCTGAGGTTGGAGAAATTGGTATGTTTTTGCATGACTCCAACCATTCTTATCATAATCAGCTCAGGGAATACACTTTGGCTTGGAAATCTCTATCTCAAGGTGGAGTGCTTCTCTCAGATGATGTAAATGCCACTGATGCGTTCATGGAGTTTTCCGCTAGAGTGGGGCAAATTCCAGTTTGTATCCGTCAACAGACGAAGAGCTTGTTAATCGGTTTGCTTGCAAAGCCCTGAGAGGTCGGCGTGGCTGGATAATCTCAGGAGGAGACACCTCTCTGTCTGAGGTGTTTGAGAGTGAAATAGGTCCAGTCCGAGCCTGTGACCCAAGCTTGATAATCAAAGCTGTATGTATCGCATCGCCAGCTTCACCAGAGCCCGGTACTGGCAAGAAAGCTTTTATGAAATCTTTGTTATCAATTTAAAAAGGTTACTCAAAAATTTAACACTGATTCAACATATTTTTAACATGACCTTAACATATTCCTAACAAAACAGGGCTAAAATAATATATAGATGAGTGGTGATGAATGATAAAGGTTGATTTACACGTCCACTCTAAAATGTCAAAAAAGCTCCCATTCTCCCTTTTACATTTTCAAGAGCTGGTCAGGCAGGCTTGCAGTCAGGGACTCTCTGGCTTCGCTCTCACAGAGCACTTTCATTCCTATGACTTCTGGGATATTGTAAAAGAAATCACGCGCTACTACCCATATAAGAAAGGACAGCTAACTCTCCCCAATAATTTCACGGTTCTGACCGGAGCTGAGATAACGGTTGCTGATGGCGCAGATATCATTGCCATCGGACCTTTAGATGAGATTGCGAATTTAGATGGCAAGTTCCAGCCGCGGTTAAGTCAGGATTATCATCCTTACCTGGCAGATATCCTGGATGCCGCTAAAGGAAGCAGTATTATCTTCATCGGGGCTCATCCTACCAGGCCGATGAAGAAACTGGCTGAGCTGGATGGAAAGCTACTCTCTGCTCTCAATGCTCTTGAGTTAAACGGAAGAGATGTAGCTGATGGAATTGCCAATGGAAACATCAAGAAATTGGCTGCCGGTCTCAATCTACCCACCACGAGCGGCAGTGATGCCCATCTCCCACCTCAGGTTGGCGTACAATACAGTCTACTTCCGGTTTATGAGTTCAGTCTGGAAAGTCTGCGCTATTCACTTTCTTCAGGATTGATTCAAAATAGCAGCAGGCGTGGCTTAAGAAAGATTGTGGAAGAGTGTGTTACCCGGAAAAAAATAGAAATGGAGCGCCTCTTCCCAGGAAGAGTGAAGAGTGTAAACAAACAGCAGAACGGGGATGGCGTTCCAATACCAGGAAAGATTCTTGTGCCAGCATAAAAACTGGAATAGGAGGTTCATTTGAGCGAATCTCGTAAAAAGTCTGCCGCACCGATAACCGAAGACGTATCAGAAGTCAAAACAGAAGCAGTCCTGGAGGATATGAGCATGGCAGAAAAAGGTGAGTTTGATTATTCAATTCGCTGTGACCGGGCACAGGTAGCTGACCATCTGGAGATACTGGCTCGTTCTTTCCGTGAGGGGCAGGTGAAGCTTGCCGCAGGTGATAAATCCATTGCGCTGGTACCATCTCCCAGAGTGAAGCTGGAAGTGAAGGCTGAAACCAAGCCTGAAAAGAACAAGGGCGAGCTGAGGATAAAAGTTTCCTGGAAAGAAAATAACACGGCAAAATCTCTCAGCATCAGTCCGGTAGCATAGCGTAGAGACAGCAACTGCCGGCGGTTTGCCGTTTGCCACACCCACGAGACTTATCGCTCCGGGACCAAGAGAGAGAAACAATTGGAGGACGCAAATGAGTGAAAAAACAACCTTTGAGTACGCCGGAAAGATGACCAACAAGGTTGTGTCAGATTATTTATCTAGACTGGCAGAAGCGTTCCGTTATAAGGAATTTGAAATCCAGGGACTGGGGAAAAGGATACACTTCTCACTTGAGAAGACGGTGCGGTTTGAACTGAAAGCCTTAAGTAAGGAAAACGAAGGCGAAATTCAGTTGGAAATATCCTGGAAAGAGGACATGATGCCCGCTGAAAAGCTGGAGATAATTCCTTCTATTACCGAGTCCAATGAGAATAAAAGCTAGCTTGAAAATGACCCGCACTTATGTCAGTACAATCCATACAGAGCGTCCTGGACGATATATATCGGCTAGGGGCGCTGGCTTCAAGTCAGCTTAAAAGCTCAATTGAGGCTTTCAAAACACTGGACCTGAAGAAAAGCGAAAGAATCATTGAGACTGATGATATTTTTGATACTATCAATCTCTCCATTGAAGATAGGGCGTACACCTTAGTTTTCCGTGAACCAGAAGAAGATAAAATCCGTATTTTACGTTCGTCCGTTCGCGTCAGTCTCAATTTGGAGCGTATTGGCGATGCCGCCTGTCACATAGCTCGCCGAGTCAGTATCGCCTCACAGGAAAAAGCTGAGCCCGTACTGTTTGACCTGGGGGATATGGAGCTCATAGCCATGGCGGCAATACACGAGTCTGTTGAGGCATACCTTAATCAAGACCTCCAGCTCGTTGAGAGATCTTGCCTGCGTGAACCAGAACAAGATGAAATATTTAAGAGAAAAATCGTGGAGATTAGGCATAGAATGCTTGAGGACCCTGCCCATATTACATTCTGGCTATATTGGTACACTATACTGAAGTACCTTGAGAAGGTTTGTGACTATACTTTAAATATCAGCGAACAGGCACTGTATTTAATCACAGGGAGACGTCTGAATTTTATCCAATACCAGCAAATGAGTCATGTTTTTCCAAAAGAAACCTATCTCAATTCTCACTTTCAGCCGTATTACGATGGCATCAGCGGCGCCCTCACTGGGCGTGTTGAAAATGGAGAAAATAGAGTCATATATAAAGAAGGTAGCAAGAGAAAAATTGAGAGTGAGGTAGTCAAACTAAAACAATGGCAACAAGTGATGCCGGAGCTCACCCCGCGTGTAATTAACACCTACGTGATGAAAGACCGGGCAACTCTCGTCAGAGAATATGTTGCGGGAACGCTTCTTTCTGAACTCTATTTCTCAGAGCGGGACTTTGAGCTGAAGGAGATGGCAACTCGTCAGCTGGCTAAAATCATGATAGACGTCTGGCGCCTGACCATGAAACCGGTGAGTCCCCAGATAGAATATTCCAAAGAAATATGGCAACGTCTTGAAGAAGTTTATGTTTTGCACCCTCACCTTAAATGTGTGGCGGAACAGGAAAAACTAGAGCAACTCCTGGAAAAATTGAGTGAACAAGAAAAATTGCTGGCACCGCCGTTTTCAGTGTGGCTTCACGGAGATTATAACGTTAATAACATAATCTATGATAAGGGCCAGATAAAGTTCATTGATGTTCACCGTTCTCACTATGGAGACTACTTAAGCGATGTGGGAGTATTCTTCATATCCACCATCAGACCTCCCAACCTTTCTGAGAGCGTACGCCGGGATATGGAAAAGGTACGGTCAATAATAAGAGAAGCAATAGAAGAATTCAAAGAATCTACTTTGGATAAAAATCAGGCAAAGCGGTTTGAGATAAGCCTGGCTCGCAACTATATTACATCAGCCAGAATCATTGTGGACAAACCGCACGCCTCCTGGCTTTTCCAGCAGGGTGTGAATATCTTAAAGGCAGTGTAGGTTGATTCAAGTTTGGGTAGCGGGTATCCCGGGTGCCAAGTCAAGCTTACAAATGGAAGAAGCGCTGGCTAGCGTGGGTATAGCCAGCCGTGTTTTCTCGCTGTCAGAATGCCTGCTAGACCTTAACAAAGGCACGGTATTATTGAATGGTGAAGACCTATCCCATCTTGATGGAATTGCTGTACGTAAACTGGGTGACCCTATTGACCCGTTATGCCATCACCGGATTAAATTGCTTCACCAGCTGGCTTTCCGCGGCGTCAGGATTTTTAGCCCACCGGAAGCTATAGAACTTGCCAATAACCGCTATACTAATACCCTTAAGCTTAGACAGGCTGGGATTCCTATTCCTGATACTGAAATCACTGAATCCTTAGAAGAGGTATTTGACGCAGTTGTCCGCTGGAAACGGGCGGTTTTAAAACCGATTTTTACTTCCAAGGGGAGGGGAATGCTTCTTTTGGACTCCAATCTCCCTTTCAGGTTAACGCTCAAGCATTGGCCGGACGCCGGTCAATACCCGTATTATGTACAGAAATTCATTTCCGCCCGGGAGGATATGGGAATAGCCTTTCTGGGAGGTAAATACATAGGGGCTTTTAAAAGAATTGCCGGCAAGGAATCTTGGCAGACGACAATTCGCACTGGCGGGCATTATGAGCCAGCTACACCTTCACCGGAAGTTATTCATATTGCAGAAAAAGCAGCAAACGCATTCCGGCTAGATTACACCGTCGTTGATGTAGTTTTTGATGGTGAACGCCATCTGGTCTATGAGGTTAGCGCGTTCGGTGGATTTTCCGGGCTGAAAGCCTGTAACATTGATGCTGCTGACCTTCTTGCTCAATATATCAAACAAGAGCTTACTAAAAGGCAGTGTTCATGAATGAACTGGAGTACTTAATAAAAAAATTCCCCCCACAGTTCAAGGTTAATTTAAGTATCCAGAATATCTCTTTCACGGTTTTGACTAACAGCGCGGAACTGGCAAGGAAGTTGCATGATTATCTAGCCCTCTACACCAGAGAAGGCGATGGTAAGCCGGGCCATTTGTTCTATGCTATCGTTGGTGAAATAGATATTGACCGTGAAAAGCTTATTGATATACCACGCACCCAGTCAAAAAAAATGGTCAAGGAAGCGGCTTATGATACCCGGGAAGGCAGGATAATTTTAAAGAAAAGGACGGGAGTTGTCGTACTTCAGGAACATGATGTGCGTGCTGTTGTCGGTGACCTCGTCTCAAACATCAATCAGGTTATTAATGTCATTGATGAGGTTTTCATAACAGATTATCTTAAGCAAGGTTATGTCCTGCTGCATTCCTCTGCAGTGGCAGACAGACACGGAAACGGCATCGTCTTTACTTCAGAATCAGGAAGCGGTAAAAGCACCATGGCAGTGGCTATGCTGGAGCATGGATTTCACTATCTGAGCAATGACCGGGTGCTTCTGAAAGCAAAAGATGAGCGGGTAACTATTCTGGGTGTGCCTAAAAAGCCCAGACTGAACCCCGGCACCATCCTGGTTTTGCCCCGTCTCCACCAGCTGCTTACACCAGAAGAAATCCTGAAATACTCCAAGCTGACACCAGACGAACTCTGGCATCTTGAAGACAAGCATGATTTAGACGTGGATAGAATTTATGGCACCGGCACTACGGTAACAC
>Ga0129301_1001127_pt1 | contig 13657 bp, 13 predicted proteins | sample ConPoolayeHmetaG_FD_94489 | JGI IMG/M metagenome (GOLD analysis project Ga0129301, IMG submission 94489) | Hot spring microbial mat communities from California, USA to study Microbial Dark Matter (Phase II) - Cone Pool mat layer H metaG ...
CAATGTGTAGAATGTGGAGTGTGTTTCAGAGCACAGGTCTGTAAATCCCAAGCTATTTATCTTCCTGAACTCAAATGGCCAAGAGTGGTTCGACGTGCTTTTAGTGATCCTATGGTAGAACACAAGGAAACAGGGGTCCCGGGCCGAGGAACAGAAGAAATGAAAACGAATGAAGTCACCGGACGGTTTAAGAGGGGATCGTGGGGAATGGCAGTTGAGGTAGGTCGTCCTGGAGTGGGGGCAAGACTGTGGGAACTTGAGTTGATCGCCATGGCTTTAGCAGAAAAAGGAGTTGTTTTTGAACCAAGAAATCCGGTCACTTTTTTATTTGAGGATGTAAAAACAGGTAAACTTAAACCCGAGCTGAAAAATGAAAAAGTTCTTTCTGCAATTATTGAATTCGAGGTAAAACCTGAACAATTGAGAGAGGTTCTTAAAATATTGAAAGATATCTCAGACAAGGTAGAAACGGTTTTCTCTGTAGATTTAATCTCGTTTCCGGAAGAAGAGGAAAAAGGACCTGCACTTAAAATTGCCAAGGAAATGGGATTTCCTATTTATCCGAATGGAAAAGTGAATTTAGGACTTGGGAGAGCCCTGAACAAATAGATAAGGAAAGGAGAGCCTATGACACACACACTTCACCGAACGGGGGATATCGAAAGTTTGAAAGAAGATTTTACTATGTTAACTCATGTGGCTCGAGGATATAATGATCATGGAGCGGGTGAGCGTTTAAAACAGATGGCAGAGATTGCAAGAAAATATACGGATCTCAACTATGGAGATTGCAAGGTTGGTAACCAATTTATGATGTCCCCCGAAGAGATTGCAAACAAACATACCGTCGGTTGGCAAGTCGTGTTCAAAGATAAAGAAAGTCTAATCGCTTGCATGAAAGAATTGAAGGAGAAAAATATCGGGATTTCGGTGGTCGTTTCAGGCTTATTTGATGAAGTTTTTGACTGCTGCAAGAAATCTGGAATCAATCCTCCTTTAGTGGAATTTGCTTTAGGGATTCATGGAAACAAGAATAAAATCTGGCCAAAGGAGATTCTTGATTTTGTGACCATGTGTGGACATGGTCTGGTTTCTGGTCACCTTGTTAAAAAAATGATCGAAAATATCACTAATAAAAAGATCTCCATCAAAGAAGCGGCGATTGAGTTAGCAAAACCATGCCTTTGTGGGGCTTTTAATCCTTATCGAGCTGAAAAACTTCTTGAGAAATTGGTAACTCAGTAAATTTATTATTTGGAGAGGCTTTCATCGTTGGTGTTTGGCTTACTGTCTGATAGATTACAATTTTGATTAATAAGTTTAAGGAGGAGGAGGATGGTAAAAAAGATAGGGATAATTGGACTTGGTCGATGTGGGATGCCTGCGGCCGAGAAATATATTGAGAATGGATATCAAGTTTTTGGGTATGCACGAAGACCAGAGGTAATAAAAAAATTTCAGGAGATAGGGGGAATTCATGTGGAGAATCCAGCAGCAGTTGCCCGAAACGTGGAGACCATCATTATTATGGTCCTGAACGATCCTCAAGTCATAGAGGTCATCACCGGCCCTAATGGAATATTGGAGGGGACCCATGAAGGTTTAAAAGTGATTGCCATGTCTACCATCCGTCGTGAGAATCAAGAATGGGTGGCCCGAAAATGCGAAGAGAAAGGAGTACAATTTATTGACTGTCCTTTTACAGGAGGGCCAGCAAGAGTGAAAGCAGGAACCCTTACATTGATTGTTGCAGGTCCCACCCCATTGGTGGAAACATGCCGCCCCATTCTTGAGGTGATTGGTAAAATCCATCATGTGGGAGAGAAGATCGGGATGGGGCAATCCGTAAAGCACTGTAACCAACTCTTAGTTTGTGTAACTCATGCAGCGGTTATGGAAGTCATCCTGTTGGCAAGAAAACTGGATTTGGATCCCAACATGGTATGCGATATCGTAGGACGGGGTATCGGTGGAAGTGACTATTTCCGCCTTCTATCAAAAAGCATTCTTGAACATATCCCTTCCCCAGGTGGACTTGGACAGCTGGCTAAAGATATTGGAATTGTGATCAATACGGCCCATAACCTTAGAATTCCTCTTTATACTGCCACTTCTGCCTATCAATACTTTATGGCTGCCATTTCAATGGGTTTAGAAAATATGGATGGTGCAGACACCATGAGGGTTTTAGAGCGTCTCACTGAACCTTAAAGGATTGCCTGATGAATCTTATTTTAATTAGAGGAAAGATAATTCTAAATGGATTAGATTCCCCTCCTATTGAGGATGGTGTGATCCTTATAGAAGAGGAGCGAATTAAGGCTATTGGCCGGAAAAACGAAATAAAAACAGAAGGGATCACCACAGAAATTGATTGTGAAGATCAAACGCTTCTTCCAGGGTTAATTGACTGCCATAACCATCTTTCCCTCGATGCCACCTTAGATAATTATCTCTATCGAATGAGGGATAGTATCCCTGAGCTAACCCTAAGAGCAGTCAACACAATGTTAGTAGATTTAAAGTCCGGTGTGACCACCTCTCGTTGCTTAGGGGATAAGGGTTTTCTTGATGTGGAGTGTAAAAAGGCTGTCCATTCAAATTTGATCTTAGGTCCGCATCTCATTGTGGCCACGAGAGGAATTCGTGCCCTTCACGGCCATGGCTTTGTAGGATATCCCTTTGGTGGAATTGAGCAGATTCGAACAGGAATCAGGGAAAACATTGCTGCAGGTGCTGATCTCATCAAGATTTTTATTACTGGGACACTTCGAAACCCAAAGGGAATTCCTAGTTATCTATCTAAAGAGGAAATTCAGAACGCCGTCGATGAGGCCCATCGTCTTTCAATCCCGGTCGCAGCCCATTGCATTGGAGGAGTTGGTTTGGAATGGGCCCTCGAAGCAGGGGTGGATACTATTGAACACGGATATTTCCTAACCGATAGAGAGATTGAACTTCTCATTAAATTCAATAGATGGTTAGTTATGACGCCCAGTGTTTTCTTATATGAGGCTCGAATAAAAAATCTTCCCCCTAACCTCATTGAAGGTCATTTAGACCAGCGAGAAGAAGTGATTGAACGAATGCAAACCATTATTAAAGCAGGTGTTAATTTGGCAGCAGGGACAGATGGGATGCACGGTGGTTTAGCTCAAGAGCTACAATACTTGGTCTCTTTAGGATTGACCACAAATCAAGCCATCAGGGTGGGAACCTATCAGGGGGCAAAGCTATGTGGGCTTGAAGCCAGTATTGGTTCTCTCGAACCAGGGAAGTTTGCTGATATTATTGGGGTAGTGGGTAATCCACTGGAAAATATTGAGGCCCTAAGAAATGTTAAGACAGTAATCTCCCGGGGGAGAGTGGTGTATGAGAAAGGTCAATTAAAAAAATAAATCGTTCAATAAAGGAGAATGACTATGCAATATTTTATATCCAAAACCACTCCAAAAACAATTTTGATCATGTTTGACAGAGGGGATCTTCTGCTCGAAGGGATTCAGGATGTAGTCAAAAAGGAGAATATTGATACCGCGGCGATCACAGGAGGAATAGGTTCTTTACAGAGAGTCCACCTTCATACCATTACCAATACCAGTGTTCCGGTGATCGAAAAATTCTGGAACTTTACTGGCCCAATCGAGCTTGCGAGTGTCCAGGGCTCGGTGATTGGGGGTGACCCCCACGTCCATATCACTGTTTTTGATTGGGATAGTAAGAATGTTTACATCGGACATTTAGAACCCGGCAGTATCGTGGCTTACAGAGCGGAAGTAAGTTTAACCGTTCTTGAAGGTGTTAAGACTGAAAGGTATATAGATGAACACGGAAATTTTCGTATTCGGAGTTGCTGAAAATATTTATAGATGTAGGAGGTGCTTTGACCATTTTTCCCTATAAAGGAGAAGGTATATGAGAAAGGAGGTGAGTAAAATTTAAAAATTTAAAAAGCAAATGGGTTATTAGAAGTGTTAGAGAGGGCCCAAATAACTTTTTACAGTATAAGTAAATAGAAAGGGGGAATTAAAATGAAAAGGAATATAAGTTTCTTTTATGTGATTGGGACAATGATTATTTTAGTTTTTATTTTGAGTAGTTTTTCATTTGCCCAAGTCAAGATTGGAGCGATGTTCAGCATTACTGGGGCAGGTGCTCCAGTTGCAAAAATTCAACTCGATGGTGTTAAGTTAGCGATTAAACAGGTAAATGAAATGGGAGGTGTGATGGTTGGCGGAAAAAGAGTAAAAGTTGAGGCCGTAATACGTGACGATGAAACGAAGCCTGATGTAGGAGTCCGAAGATTTCGGGAATTAAATGAAGAAAAAATTCTGCTGGTAGTAGGTGGAACCTTTGCTCATGTAAGCCAAGCCGTCAATGAACAGATTCGTGGAGGCCAGGCATTATTTATGGCTCCTAATGGTGTTGAGGAAACCATCTTTCGCAAGGACAAGAAGGCACCTTATTATATCTCTACCCTCGGTGCAGTGGATGGAATAGGAAGAATGTGTGCTGACTATGTGAGTAAAACCTATAAGCCTAAACATGTTGTTCTATTTCTTCCCGATTATGCCTATGGTCGTGGGGCCGCAAAAGGAGCGCATAAAGTTTTTGGCACCAAATATCCTCATATTAAGATCACAGAAGTTTGGTCACCCGTAGGGACCCCTGATTTCACCTCTTATATCATTAAGATCAAAGAGATGAAGCCTGATGTAGTAATGATGGGTCATTGGGGAGCTGATGCCATCAATGTTTTAAAACAGGTTCACGAGCTTGGATTGAAGAAGGACACAAAACTATTCTTTAACTGTATTATTAACGCCCAGGCTATTGGAGTTCCACCCGAAGCCCTTGAGGGAGTCACTATGGGATGGTGGTGGTATCATGATTTGAAAGGTCTTAAAGATACGGAGACTGTAAACGCGGTGGAGAAATTATCAGAGATCTGGAAGAAAGAATATGGTGAACCACCTGACCCATTTGCGGTATATGCCTATCTGGGCGCTCAAGAAATTCTCAGAGGGATTGAACTTTCCAATTCTCTCGAACCAGCCAAAGTTTATAAGGCTCTTATGGATAAACCTGACTTTATGAGTGTTAAAGGACCGGCAACTTGGCGAATTGATGGGAGACCTTCTTATAAATATGCCTATTTTATTGTGGATGGAAAATCTCCAAAAGAGAAAAGAGATAAATGGGATTTTGGTAAAGTCGTTGATATTTATACCGGGGAAGAATTGTGTCTCCCCCTGAAAGAGATGGGCTGGGAATAAAAAATTAATCCCCTCCCTTTCTAATTTAATATGGAGAGGGAGGGGATTGAAAAAGACTAAGATGACTCAAATTTTGATTGCAGAAGGTCTGAGCAAACATTTTGGCGGCCTTATTGCTGTCAATAATGTGAATTTTTCTTTAAATAAAGAAGAGGTTACAGGTATTATAGGGCCTAATGGCTCGGGGAAAACGACTCTATTTAATTTACTTTCAGGGTTATTCCCACCCACTGCGGGAAGGATTATTTTTCTGGGCGAAGACATTACTCATACCCCCCCACATGAAAGAGTAAAAAAAGGAATGGTGCGAACATTTCAGCTTGTTTCTGTTTTTAATACAATGAAAGTATGGGAAAATCTTATTCTCTCAAACCTTCAGTTTAATGAAAGGCAAACTTCTCTAAGAAAATTCTTGTTCTCCTCAACAAAGAATAGAGAGATTATCGAAAACTGTTTCAAAATACTAAAAATGGTGGGACTTGAAAGCAAGGCCCAAAGTCTCACTTCTGAACTTCCTTACGGTTCAAAAAGAATGTTAGAAATTGGAATTGCTCTTGCCCTTAAGCCTAAACTTCTACTTTTAGATGAACCTTTAGCTGGGCTTAGTGATGCTGAGATTTCTGAGGTTCTTGATCTCCTTCAACAGATTAAAAGAAACTTAACCCTATGCATTATTGAACACAAAGTATCAAAAATCACAGAATTTGTAGATCGCCTCTGCGTAATGAATGAAGGTCAATTTATTTGTGAAGGAGATCCTACTCATGTACTTAATGATCCATCTGTTAGGGAATGCTATTGGGGAAAAAGTGAGATAACAAGATCTAATTTATTAAGTACAAAAATGGAAAAGAGGTAATATGTTAGAAATCAAAGATTTGGATGTGGCTTACGGTTCTGCAAAAGTACTCCAATGTATTTCTTTAAATATTGAAAAAGGGCAAATGGGTTTTTTGATTGGCAGAAATGGAGCAGGGAAAACTACCTTATTAAGAACCGTCATTGGGTTACTTAAACCTCAGAGAGGTTCCATCATTTATCAAGGGCAGGAAATAACGGGTTTTTCTCCAGAAGAGCTTTATTCAAAAGGGCTTAGATATGTTGCTCAGGAGAAGAAGGTTTTTGGAAATCTAACGGTTCAAGAGAATATAGAAATTGCTGCTTTCGCAAGTGGTGAGCCTTTAGATGTGGCATTAGGAAAGGTAATTGGTATTTATCCAAAATTGAAAGATTTTCTTAAAATAAAGGCAAGTCAATTGAGCGGGGGACAAAGACAAATTCTCCTGGTTGGCAGAGCTTTAGTTGGAGAACCTAAGCTCCTTTTAATTGACGAACCAACCCAGGGATTAGCTGCAATTGTTATTGAAGAGATCGTCAACATCCTTAGCAATCTGAAAAAGAAAGTTTCTGCCGTAATCGTTGAACAGAATCTTGCAATGGTGAATCAACTCGCAGACAAGCTTTACGTCCTCAAAGAAGGGAAAATTGCTAGTGAAATGACTGATAAGTCTCAAATAAGACAAACCAAAGAGTTAGAAGAATTTCTATAAAAAATTTTAATTAGAAATTAAAAAGGAATTTAAAATTGAATAAAGAGGAAATATATTCTTCAGAAACAATAAAAAATTTAATAGACTCAAAAAATAGATATTCAAAAGCACATGGAATGATAAGTTTTCTTTTTATTGCTACTTTTTTTCTCTTAGTTACCCCTCTTCTTTCGATTCACAGAGTAACGGATTTTATGATCTTCTGCATTTTTGCAATGTCCTTTGATTTACTTTATGGATACATGGGTCGCCTTTCTTTTGGCCATTTACTATATCTCGGGGCAGGAGCTTATGGATGTGGCCTTTTTATTAATTATATCAGCAGAAATTTTATTTTAGGCATTCTTATAGGAATTGCCTTTGCTGGATTACTATCAATGGTTCTTGGTTTAATTACCGTTAGGACCACTGGAGCCTGTTTTGCTTTGATCAATTTAGCTTTCAACCATATCGGGTTTTTTCTTGTCCTTTCTCCACTGCGTAACATTACAAGGGGGGAAGACGGATTTGGAGTTATTCTTTCAAAATTAGGTTTTCTCAATTTGGGAAGTCGCCCAATTATGTTTGTATTTGTCTTATTCTGTTTGTTATCGATTTATTATTTTTTAAGGCGTTTAACTTCTTCGCCTTTTGGGATTTTGATAAGGTCAATTAAGGAGGACGAGACAAGAGTCAAATTTATTGGGTTTAATACTTTTATTTATAAATGGCTAACCTTTGTGATTGCAAGTTCTATTGCTGGCCTCGCTGGATCTTTGACTGCCCTGAATTATAATTTTGTCAATCCAAATGTAATGGATGTAAATAGCAATGTGGGAGTTGTGTTTGCTTGTCTTATTGGGGGATCAGGGCATCTTTATGGAGCAATTGTGGGAGGAATGATCTATATGATAATAAGTAACTTTTTGCCCATTTATATCTATCGTTGGGAAATGTTCTTAGGATTTTCTCTTTTAATAATTGTTTTTAAATTTCGGATGGGTGTTTGGGAGTATATTCAAAAATTATTTGAATATTTAGATAGAGAAATATTAATTAAGAAATTTATGAAAGAGAAGGTTATTTAGGATGATTTATAATATTATTTATGGGCTTACAATCGGTGCTATACTCTATTTTATTTCTATTGGTCTTTCATTAACCTTTGGAACTATGAGAGTCATTAATTTTGCTCATACTATTACTTATACAATAGGAGTTTACCTATTAATTACTTTTGTCAATTTTATTAAATGGCAATTCTATCTTGGGGTTCTAATTGCAATTTTGTCTGTAATTCCGATAGGATATCTTATAGAAAGATTTGTAATCCGGAGACTATATGGAGAGTCCTTGGATTATACTTTTATTGCTACCTTTGCTATTTCATTAATTGGTGTGGATGCAATCAAATGGATTTGGGGAGTCAAGCCCTATCCGATCAGTGATCCTATTGGAAAGTACATCACGTTTTTGGGGCTCTCACTCCCAGTTTATAGAGTCCTCATTGTCATCATCGCCATTCTGCTCTTCTTTGCTCTCAATCTTTTTTTCAGAAAAACAATTGTTGGGAAGATTGTATTAGCAGCTTTGGAAGATAAAGAAGGGGTAAGATGTTTGGGGATTAAGGTCAATAAATATTTTTCTATTATGTTTGTATTAGGAAGCGCCCTTGCCGCATTAGGTGGTGTTCTCTATGCACCAATGAGTTCTGTCCATCCCTATATGGGCCTTTCAGTACTCTTATTGAGCTTTGCTGTAATCATCGTAGGTGGAATGGGAAACTTAAATGGAACGTTTATCTCAGCTTTCACATTAGGAATGGTGATGTCGATTACGGCAAGGTATTGGTCTCAAGGTGCTGAAACTATGGTATTTATCGTAATGGCCATTGTACTAATTTTTAGACCTATAGATATTTAATTTGAACTTAAATATTTTTTCGACGAAAATAGATTCAATTTTGTTTCGAATATGAAATAAGTTAGAGTAAATCCAATAATGGATGAAAGGGGGAAAAGAGATGAAAGGTGTATGGAATAAAGTTTTAATGGTTGATCTGAGCAGGGGGATTGTTAAACCCGAGTATATTCCTGATGAAATTTATGAGTATTTTTTAGGGGGTGAAGGATTAGGAGCCTATTTCATGTGGAGGGAAAGTCCACGAGGAACACTCCCATTCGACCCAGCGAATTGTTTAACTTTTGCTGCTGGTACACTCAACGGAATTCACCAGAGTGGAGCAGGGAAGTGGTCAACAACAGCCATCTCTCCTTCCATTTATATGAATGCAGGTTCTGCAGGCACAGCAAGTTTTGGTATCGAGATAAAGGCGGCTGGATATGATGCTATTGTGGTGAAAGGTCGATCAGAAAGGCCGGTGTATCTTGTTGTAGATGATGATAAAGTGGTGCTTAAAGATGCTAGTCATCTCTGGGGGAAAGATGCTTATGAAACAGAAGATGTTATCCATGCTACAGAAGGAGATAATTTTGAGGTGGCCAGTATTGGTCAAGCCGCAGAACGTGGAGTCCGCTTTGGAAATATTCAAACGAGAAAGAAATCCTATTGTGGTCGATGTGGAATGGGGACCATTATGGGTTCTAAATTACTCAAAGCTATTGCCATTCGTGGGACTCAAGAGATGAAATATCATGACCCAGTGGAATTGGATAAACTGAATAAAGAGATTAATAGAAGGCTTGCTATGATTGATTCTCAAAAACCTGAATGGCTTCAAACAAAACGTGTTGGGACGGCTTCAGCAACAGAACTGTTTGCCCCTCAAGGAAACCTCCCCATAAAGAACTATAGTTTAGGAGACTGGCAAGAGGGAGTTAAAGCATGGCATGCATCCAATTATGCTAAAGAATTGAATGCAAAGCCCTGGCCATGTAAATATTGCGTGGTTCAGTGTCATAATTATTGTGAAGTTAATGAAGGTCCTTATCAATTTAAAGGGAAAGGACCAGAATACGAATCCTTAGCAATGATGGGATACGATACAATGTGCGCAGATGTTAAAGCGATTGCCTATGCCTGCGAGCTGGCAGACAAATATTCCATGGATACTATTTCTTTAGGAGCAATCATTGCATGGGCAATGGAATGCTATGAAAAAGGAGTGATCACAAAAAAGGATACCTATGGTCTTGAATTAAAGTGGGGAAATCATGAGGCCGTTATCGAATTAACAAAGAAGATTGCCTTTCGGGAAGGCGGTCTTGCTTATCTTCTTGGAGAAGGTTGCCAAATTGCTGCTCAACGATTAGGGAAAGGCTCAGAAAACTGGGCAGTAGCAATGAAAGGACAAGAGATTGCTGCCCATAATTGGAGGGCTCAATATATCTCTGCTTTGAATTATTGCACGGGAGTCGCTTCCGGACCAAATCATGAGCGCGGGAACTCTCAGCACATCTGGGTTTGTAATGTCCGTCTTCCTGAATGGGGGATTGGAGACGTGACAAATGAGGAACGTTGGGATTGGGAAAATTTACCAGATTATAATGCTAAATTTCATGATTATTGTAATATTATTAATTCAGCCGGTCACTGTAAATTTCAGGAATTCAGCGGCTATACCCTTACAGATCTAACCAATACATTGAATGCAGTGTGTGGGTTAGGATGGGATCTTAACGACCTCAGAAGATGTGGAGAAAGAATCACCACCCTTCAGAAAATATTAAATATTCGATACGGATGGAAAAAAGAACACGATTTTCAGTATCCTAAAAGATTTTTAGAACCCGTGAATGAAGGCCCAGTGGCTGGAAAAGTTCCCATTGGTTTGGATGAGGCAATTCTTAAATACTATAAGGTCCGGGAGTGGGATGATAATGGGATACCAACCCCAGGGTTACTTAAGCGCCTCGGGATGGAAAAATATACAGAAGAAATTTAATTTTATATTGACCTTTGATAAACCGAGAGAGGAGAGAAATGTGTTTTAAAAATAGCGTTTCTCTCCTCATGATATTGAGATTGGGAAATAATTTGAAATGGAAGAGAAGGAAAAATTAATAGAGGAAGCTGAGAAGATATTGATGGCTTGGAAGCCCACCAAAATCCATTTTGGAGAAGGACTCGCTCAACAAACAGGGGAAATAGTTAAAAAATATGAGAGACGAGTCCTCGTTATCCTTGGAAGAGGTTCGATCAAAAAATCAGGGGCATTGAATCGAATTCTGGAATCCTTACAAAAGAATAATATTCCTTATGGGATAGTTGAGGGGGTGGAACCAAATCCAAGCAAAGAGACTGTTTATAGGATTGCTTATCATATAGTGGCGAGAGATTACAATTTAATCCTTGCAGTAGGGGGAGGATCTGTAATTGATGCAGCGAAGGCTGCCAGTATCCTCGGAACAACGAGAGAGGGCGAAATTGAAGATTATTTTGGTTCTGGAATGGTTTCCAAGAAAATTAAGAAGATAATGGATCTTATTGCTTTTCCAACCACCAGTGGGACAGGGAGTGAACTTACAAAATTCTCTGTGATTACAGATAAAGAATTTCATGTAAAAAAGATGATTTCTGATATGGCTATCGTTCCTACAGAAGCGATTGTTGATCCAGTATTGACTTACTCATGTGGGAACCATGTAACAAAAGTTACAGGCTTAGATGCCATGAGCCATCTGATAGAAGGCTATTTTAATAATATTGATGAAGGGATAGACCCGGAGGCAAATCATAGAGCGCTTATTGGATTAAAACTTGTTTTTGAATCTCTTCCAAGGGTCCTAAAAGATGGTGAGGATAAGGAAGCAAGAAAGATGATGTCTCTTGCAAGCACATTAGGTGGATCAGTTCTCTTTTATAAACAGGCAGGACTCCCTCATTTGAACTCTTTTAGCTGGAGTCATGTGATGGACCATGGAGAAGCGGTGGCAGTAATGTTACCCTATTATACCGCTTATTACGCTCCAATGATTCAAGAGAAGATAAAAGTTGTCGCAAGATTGATGGGAATACCGGACTCCAAAGATCTAACAATGTCATTTATCGAAGGATTGCTTGATTTTTACAGAAAAATTGATTTTCCGACAGCATTGAAAGAATTTAGAAATTTTTCAGTAGATTTAATTAAGAAGGCTGCCCGTGAAGCATCTCAGAATAGGATGAAGCTTGAAGCTTCGCCCAGGATAGTTCCTCAAGAGAAAAGTGAAGAGATTCTTTATACTATCATTGAAAGTGCTTATCAAGGAAGTTTCGAAAAGATTTCGAAACTATGAGAGTTGAAAAGAAAAGATGATGAAGATTTGCCGATTCCTTAGCTCAAAAAAGGTAAAACGAATTGGATTACTTTATGGAGAAAATCATGTTTTAGATTTAACCGCAGGAGGAGTGAGAAATTTAACTTCTCTTCTCGAAAAGGAAAACCTCCCTGAAATACTTATTCGCCTTAAAAGAGGAAAGCTGCCTAGATATCCACTTGATCAAATAAAGTTGTTAGCTCCTATTGAACGTCAGGAGATTTGGGCTGCAGGTGTTACCTATCTTAGAAGCAAAAAGGCGCGGATGGTTGAATCTACCTTTAGTGCCGATGCTTACGATCGAGTCTATCATGCTAAAAGACCCGAGATATTTTTTAAATCACTTCCAGAAAAGGTGGTAGGCCCTGAAGAGCCGGTGGGTATTCGTATGGATGCAAAATGGAATGTCCCTGAACCAGAATTGGGTCTTGTGATAAATTCCCGGGGTTCAATAGTGGGATACACTATTGGAAATGATATGAGTTCTAGAGATATTGAGGGTGAAAACCTTCTTTATTTACCTCAGGCCAAGATATACCATCGTTCCTGTGCTATTGGTCCTTATATTGCTGTAGGTTGTTCAGAAAGGGAAGCAAGAGCTTGGAGGATTGAGTTAAAAATTATAAGGGAGGAAGAGATCATTTTTGAAGGACAAACCTCTGTGAGTCAGATGAAACGTTCGTTTAAAGAATTAATTAATTATCTTTATCGTTGTCAAATATTTCCACATGGTGTAGTTTTATTGACAGGCACAGGTATTGTGCCCGATAATGAGTTTAACCTTAAGCCTAAGGATAGAATTATGATTAAAATTGATGGAATTGGTGTACTTGAAAATACTGTAATTCAGGTTTAAATTATTATGTATCATAATTAAAAAAGGCGGAGAATTTATGAAGATTAAATGTAAATTCTTTGGTCTTCCAGAAGTCCAAAAGATGGTAGGAGGAAAAGAGATAGAAGTAGAAATAGAAGGCCATACGTTAGGGGCTCTTCAGCAACATTTGACAACCATTTATGGCGAATCCATTCAAAAGGCTTTCGCAAGCCAAATCCTAAAAAATGGAAGTGAATGGGTGAATACGAAGGATGATAAACATCCATTAAAGGATGGAGATCATCTCTCTTTTCTTCTTATGATTCCAGGTGGATAGATTAATTTTAATGAAACAGGAAGCAAATAGAAAGTAAAATTTTATAATCACTGCCATAAACTCTAGACCTCGTTCCAGAAAGTTCGTTTAATAATTTTAAGGCAAATCTATCTAAGAATTCCATCCTAAATTAACCAATCTTAATTTGCCTCTATCTCTTAAGAATCTTTAAAAAACAGATATCCTCGGAATAAATTTAAATAAATTTAGATGATAAATATTTAGTTATCGAGTTCAAATTATTGACGGAAAGAAATCATTTTGTTAGAATGCAGTCAATTCAAATTTAAAGGTTTGGAAATGAAACTTAAAGGGAAAAAGGCGATTGTGACAGGAGCAGGGCAGGGGATTGGCCGAAGTATCGCGATTAAGATGGCTCAGGAAGGGGCAGATATTGTGATTGCCGAGCTCAATCCTAAGACCGGTCCCGAGGTGAAAAA
>Ga0129301_1001129_pt1 | contig 13631 bp, 9 predicted proteins | sample ConPoolayeHmetaG_FD_94489 | JGI IMG/M metagenome (GOLD analysis project Ga0129301, IMG submission 94489) | Hot spring microbial mat communities from California, USA to study Microbial Dark Matter (Phase II) - Cone Pool mat layer H metaG ...
ACCTAGCAGACTTTATTGTAAATGTAGTGCCAAACCAAGCAACCGAAACTATTAGGACAGAAGAAGCTTTGTATGCAACCCTCGCCGTTCTTAACATAATGACCTCTTAATTTGATTTTTTTTAAAAAAAAGAAGCATGATGCGTTTTATTCATAATAATCACTAAGTGCTTGTTGTTCAGCTTTTTCTTCCATAGACAGTTTCTCCCATTCTTCTCGTTTTATGTAGCCGCCAATTTGCTCCTTAATTTTCTTAGCAACAGCTGTGCCAATCAATGGAAGCCCGATAAGGGTGTCCAATGAAACTTTTTGTAGATCTTCAAGAGTTCTCAATCCTGCGTTATATAAAACTCGAGCTCTTGCTCTACCAACTCCTTCAAGCTTTGTTAATGGCAAAAGTTCTGCCTTAACTCCTTTAATGACTCTTTCCCGTAGCTCTACAATTTTCCGCAAAATGTCTTTGTGTCCTAAAAGACGGGCAAGTTCTGAGCTGCTATATAATAGCCATTCAGCAGTGGAAATTAGACGATAAAGGTCACCAGGTTCCACATTAAAAGTTTCAATCATTTCGTCCTCAGATGTTTCTTCTGCCCAAGCCTTGAAAACTAGAGCAGTTTTTACTTCACCTAGAAATTCTTCGTATTTTATTCTATCTTCCCATTCATCAGGCAGCTCGAACATGAATTCCTCAGCGTGATTTTCTACGTACAAAGCAATTTTGTCAATCTCTCGGTTTGAACATCGAACTTTTGGAAACATATCAGGTGTGTGCGCAACCATGTGTAGGAAGCTTAGGTCTGATAGTTTAGGAGCCCTTGAATTTAGGCCATCACGGATAATTATTGCAGAGACTGGGTCAATATATAACTGAGACACCCTTTTACCGAATTGTGTTGCTTGAATTCCAGTACCATTCGCTTCTATCATTTCTTCGTCATAGAGAAACTTGAGAATCTTAGCAATAACGCCCTTGATAGCTCGCAAATCGTATTGAAAAGCATAGAGAGTCTTGCCAAAAAAGTCGTAGACTCCTTTTTCGGAATAAGCAAATTCTGAAGCTATAGTTGCAAGAACGTGGGTTCTTAATACCTTTTCAACACCTAGCTTAGACCATATTCGTTCAGGCTGCGCTAATACATAATTCGTTAGAAGATAATCCATCTCTTCCTCAGTCCTTGCAACTAGCACCGATTCGCCTATTTTGTCATATTTAGGTCGACCTGCTCTTCCAACCATCTGCTTGTATTCAAGCACACTAATCGGATAGTAACCATATCCAGGATCATAACGTCTGTAGCTGCTAATAATTACCAGTCTTGCTGGCAGGTTTACTCCAAAGGCAAGTGTCGGAGTTGCTGTAAGGACTTTGATTCTTCCTTCTCTGAACGAGTCCTCGATGATTCTCCTGTGTGCTGACCCTAAACCAGCATGATGAAAGGCGACACTGTCTTTAACGAGCTCTGCTAACAATCTGCTTACTCTTGTCTTTTCTCCTGAACTAGATATCGATTCTGAAATATGCTCTAAAGACCGCTTCAATGATTTAGAAATAACACTGCCAACTTCTGGAGCTATTTTTTTAGCTAAGCCTACCGAATCTTTTCGGGTTGAAGCAAAAATCAATACCTGCCCGCCTTGTTGAATGTTATGTAATGTAAGGTTGATGATGGGGTTACTCGACAACTTCTCAAAATTCACTGATCCACCATCTTTGAATTGCACCTCAGTGCCTAATAAAACACCCTCTCTGAGAGTAACAGGTCTCCATTGAGTTGTGACTGGAATAGCTTTCAACCATTCTGCAATTTCTTCCGAATTTCGAACTGTTGCACTCAAGGCTAACAATTGAACATTAGGATTTACTTGGAGTAGACGGGCTAATACAACTTCTAATGTAGGTCCCCTGTCTGCATCGTTCAGGAGGTGAACTTCGTCAGCAACAATAAGCGAAACTTCATCTATCCATTGTGCTCTATGTCTAAGCAGAGAATCGCATTTCTCATTCGTTGCCACTATTATGTCAAACTTTGCCAGCCAAGAATCACTACTGTCAAAGTCACCAGTGCTTATGCCAACCCTAACTTTTCTGCCGTCTTGTTTTTTTAGGGACTCATATTTTTTAAATTCTGTGAATTTCTCGCTGGCAAGAGCCCTCAAAGGGCACAGATAGAGAACTTTTCCATTCTGTTCTAACACATGTTTAATTGCGCACATCTCTGCAACGAGGGTTTTACCAGAAGCAGTTGGACTTGTTAATAGCAGGTTTTTTCCTTCAAGAGCTCCTGTTTTTATTGCTTCAACTTGCGGAGGAAAAAGTTCCCTAATTCCCGATTTAACAAGTAATTGTTTTGCTTGTTCTGGAATCCTTAATTCTTCTGAAAGCAAATTTTAACCCTTTTTATGTTGGAACTACGCTCTTCTGATATATCCTTCTTTAGGTTCGTAAATAGTGCCTTCTCTTTTCATCAATCCAAGTAATCTTTCAGCTTCTTGTTTGTCAATCTCGAATTCTGCAGCAAGCCTATTTGTGAGGTCAGACCTTTTAACCATGCCGGTTTCTCTTTCCATATCAGCCAAAATATTCATAATCACACGTAGCTTATCTTGAAGACTTTTAGGTTTTCCAGTCATGATAATGTCAATATCTATTTTATGCGTTGTAACATCAATTCCAGCTTCCTCTAAAGAGTCTTTCATAATTGCTATTGCGTGTTCAGCATCATCGACCAAAACTTGTTCTCTTAATGCTGCCCGAGCTCTTGCCTCCGATATTCTGACTAACGATTCTAACTGACGAGCCGTTATGGCAATAGGTGATCCCTCCGTCTCGCTGACTGACCGCATTCTCAAATAGAAATCTTTTAACTTTTCAAAGGCTTCGGATGTAAGGACAGGTGTGATTCCCTTAGCGTATGCTATATATTTTCTTAAGAGGTCTGCTGGAATGGGCGGTGACTCTGGAGGAGCCTTTCTCCTGTGAAGTTCAAGAATATGCTCGCTCATCAAGGAGTCTTTTTCCTTTTCTGGAACATCCTTCAACACAAAAATCAGGTCGAACCTTGATAGTATTGTTATTGGAAGAGAAATGTTCTCCGACACGGTTCTATACGCATCGTATCTTCCAAGTGCTGGGTTTGCAGCTCCCAAAATGGCTGCACGCGCATTAAGAGTTGCAACTATTCCACCTTTTGCAATAGAGATTGTGTGTTGTTCCATGGCTTCATGTATAGCCACTCTATCTTCTGGACGCATCTTATCCATTTCGTCAATGCAAGCTATTCCTCTATCCGCTAAGACAAGTGCTCCTGCCTCAAGCGTCATTCCACCTGTAGCAGTGGGCAAAACAGCTGCAGTTAACCCAGCTGCCGTGGTTCCTCTTCCACTAGTATACAATCCTCTAGGAGCAATTTTTGGAACATACCTCAAAATCTGAGACTTTGCTGTTCCAGGGTCACCGACAAGCAGAATGTTCAGTTCGCCCCTTATGCTGATGTCTGGTAAATGTTTGGGTACTCCTCCAAAAAGAAGGTACATTATTGCTTCCTTAATGTGCCCGTATCCATATACTGAGGGTGCAATTGAACGAATGATCTTGTCATGAATGTGCGGGTCTTTTGATAACTCCAGAATTTGTTGTTCATCTTCAGGAGTAATAACCAGCGACTCAAGCTCTCTTCCTGATGAATCAATAAAGTTCGCATCAATATAAAGTGTAAAGGCTCTAGGTTTTCCAGCTCTTGGCAATGCTCTGTTTTCTGCACGAACAATGCCCACGACATACACGCGGTCCCCTGGCCTAGCTAGATCAACTAGGTCTTTTCCTACAAGCTGAATATCTAGTGAACGAGGAGTTTGTCCAGGAGGAAGCTCTTCTGGATATTCCTGGATTCGTATTTCTTGTGAATCGACAAATTCGGATTCCTTTTCAACTAGTTCAAAGCTACTTGTATTACGACATATTGAGTTCGTACATTTTACTGGCGGAGTCAAATAGTTGCCTGATTGCGGAACCTCTATTGTTTCTTCACATCTGTTGCATCTAAAAACCGCTTTTGTCACAAGTGGCCTGACGTTAGTTGCGCGAATAACTATACCCTCAAGTAACACAAGTTTTCCTATGTGATCAGAACTTAACTTTCTCAATAGAGTTTTAAACGGAATGCCCCTAACTCTGACCTTTACACCTTGTTCTTTTATTTTCTCAGCGTATTCGGGATCCTGTATTTGTAACTGGTCAAAAGCTGCATTGTTTCCGTAACTCAGAAATTCTTCAGGGTTTTCAATTAATCCCTCTGCTAACTGGCTGTCAACAATCAGAAGGTCATTGAAGTCAAGAACTAAAGAAGTGGCACCATTGATTGCCATTTGGGAAATTCTTTGACGATATTTGTCTGTTTTAAAGAAAATTTGAAATCTTTCTTGAGGCTTATCCAAAATAAGTTCTGTCAAATTTTGATCTACTCCTAAAGGATTTCTCTTCTCCATTCATCAATAATCTTTTCAAGACGCTCATACAGTGATAATTCTTCAACGGTTAAATTTCTAAGTATCTGCCCTTTTTGACCCAAAGTGGACGCTAAAGTTATAATTTTTTTAAGCCTACAGTCAGCAATATCCTTCGATATCTGAAGAACGTGCTCATACTCTCTCATTTTTTCAGGACTGTTTTTAGAAATGTTCTTCAAGTCTTCAAGTACCCGCCGTAACCTTGGATAAAAATCTTCAGGAAGAGAAGAAAGATTGCTTATTGGCTGAATACGTTCCCTATGAAGAATGGGGTAAAGTCTTGCTGCGTTCAGTGTTTCTTCTCTCTGTTTTACTATTCCCATATTCTCTAGCTCACGTGCAATCCAAAACATGACCTCATACTCGTTCCCTTCCTCGAAAGGACCGACGTTAATACCCACAAGTTCAATTTCTGGAAAACTTTTTATAGCAATTACCTTCACGGGTTTATTTTCAAATGCAGCATCCGCGTCTTTAATGAGGGAACGTTCCCTTGGGGAAGACAAATCCCAAGACCTCCACAATAAGTATTCATTATTCGACCACTTAATAAAAATGTCACATACAAAAAAGTGTATTCAAAAGCAATGATTTATGTACAAAACGCAAGATACATGGAAACAGAATATTCCAAAGACTTGGGTTATTGAAATTAACATGGTTCCACCGCCAAATTATTTTATAGATCATTATTTACTATGTTGTTTCAAGGAGAATAACACTAAGGTGTCCAATTACAGGATTAACAACATGCTAAAAAGAAGGAATAATCATTGAGGCTTCACGTTCATAAAAAAGCTTTTAGAGCCTTGGGAATCTCTGAAAGTTTCGTTAAGGGGAAAAGTGTGAAATCACTGTTAGCAGGCGTTGTGATGCGAGCTGACAAAGTTATTGACGGATTTACTTTCACTGAGGTGACAGTAGCTGGAATGGATGCTACTGAAAAGGTAATCCAAATGTATAGAAATCTTAATAGAAAAGATATTAATGTGCTTCTGCTTAATGGATGCGTAGTAAGCTGGTATAATGTTATCGATCTTAACAAAGTAGCTGAAGAAACAAATCTTCCGTTAATATGCGTCACCTATGAGGAGTCAGAAGGACTTGCCAAATATTTCAAGGAACTTTTTCCTGAAGATTGCGAATATCGCATAAAAATATACCGTAAAAATAAAAAAAGGGTACAACTGGAACTTAAGACGGGACACAAAGTTTTTGTAAGGTTCATAGGAATGAATTTTGACCAAACAAAAGAAATTTTGGATAAATTTACTTCTCATGGTTCTGTTCCTGAACCATTAAGAGTAGCTCGTTTGTTAGCAAGAACCATAGTAAAGACTTTAGTATTTAAGAACGCACAAAAAACATGAACCTAGGCGAAATTAACAAATGTCAGATTCATTGGAAAGAAGAATTGATGAAATTGAACAACTCTTGAACAACCTAATTCTTGAAACTCGACGCGGAATACCTATAATTGTTGAAGGACCACGGGATTTGGCAAGTCTAAATAAACTTAAGGTCAAAGGTGATTTTTTCTTTGCAAAAACTCAAGGAAAATCTTTTTTGAGCGTGCTGAAGGAAATTGAATCAAGTGGCAAGGACGAGGTTATACTGCTTTTGGATTTTGATAGACGAGGTAGAGAGATGACTTCTTATTTTAAGAAAAAATTGGAACACTGTCAAATAAAGGTCAATATTATTTTCTGGAAAAAACTTTTAGGTCTTATTGGCCGAGACGTTAAAGATATTGAAGGCTTAGCTACGTACATTGAAACTCTTTACACAAAGTTGGATAGACACTTTTCCAATCAAATTTATTAATATATGTCAATTTTTTTGAATTTCTAAAATAGGAATCACGTTAGAAAATCTCCTATAGTTTACCGAAAAATTTATAATGATAATAAACTTGGAAACCGAATCCCTTTTATTCTCCTTCTTTACCTATTATAGGCTAGGAGTTTTATATAAATCTCCCAAAAATAAAGGTAATAATCTTAAATTGGATTTCATCAAAAATGAGGAATCTGAAAAATTGAAAAAAGATAAAAATAAAGAGGTGTATGTTAATTGTCTTTTCAACCTTTCACGGTTAAGTATGTTATCCGTGCCAAATTCCAAGTGGAAGGGGTTGTTGAAAAACCCGACGTAATAGGAGCAGTTTTTGGACAGACAGAAGGGCTGTTCGGAACTGAACTTGACTTAAGAGAACTGCAAAAATCAGGAAGAATAGGAAGAATCGAAATAGACCTTAAATCGGAAAAAGACAAAACAGATGGATCAATCATTATTCCCACAAGTCTAGACAGAGTTTCAACAGCCATTATTGCAGCAAGCGTTGAAAGCATAGACAGAATAGGACCTTGTCAAGCAAAGGTTGACTTAGTAAGAATTGAAGATGTAAGGGAAATAAAGAGGAAAGCAATCATCGAAAGAGCTAAAGAAATTCTTCACAACTGGAACCTTGAAAAAAGACCAGAAACTGAAGAAATATTTCGAGAAGTCTCCGAAATCCTGAAAGCAACAAAAGTTGAGACATACGGCCCAGAAAAACTCTCTGCTGGACCAGACATTGTCTCTTCTAAGGAAATTATTATTGTTGAGGGAAGGGCGGATATAATCAATTTACTAAAAATGGGCATTCAAAACACGATTGCACTTGAAGGAGTAAAAGTTCCGGAGACAATAATAAAGCTAACTAAGGAGAAAGAAGCTACGGCGTTCTTGGATGGCGACCATGGCGGTGACCTCATCTTAAAGGAGCTATTACAAGTCGCTAATATAAAATATGTTGCAAGGGCACCAGCAGGCAAGGAAGTTGAAGACCTTACAGCAAAGGAAGTTGAAGTTGCACTCAAAAATAAGATTCCAATAGAAGAAATTAAAGGAAAAAAGAAGAAACGAAAAAGAGTCCTTGTTCCCAAAGAAATTATAGAAGCTGCAAATGAACTCAAAGGAACACTTGAGGCAATTCTTCTTGACGATAAAATGAACAAAATCGGGCGCATTCCGGTAAGTGAACTTGCTGAAAAACTTCGTGAAGTTGAAGGTGTAAACACTGTTGTTTTTGATGGCGTGACAACGCAAAGACTCATAGACATTGCAAGCGAAAAAAACATAAAATATCTTGTTGCGGCAAGAGTTTCCGACGTAGTGAAGCAGCCTTTAAACGTAAACCTCCTTACATTCAATGAGGTATTAGAGTAGTCTTATCTAGCTCAAAAAATCTGTAAGCGTTTTAAGCTTTTTAGGTAACTCAACTTCTAATAGTTTTTGTTCATCTACGCCGAATAACGAGAGAATTCTTAAGGCAGACGGAATAACTTGGTTAGAAATGTAGTACTCTTTGTCCACTTCATCATAAGAAGCAAAAACATAAGGTTTAGCTCTTTCGTATAATTTCCCGGTTCCTTGAGTGATGACATAGCCAATTTTATCTCCGACCGTTAAATCCCATCCTAATTTGGTTAACATTTTTGCTGCATGCACATGAGGTGCATTTACTTCGTATTGCTCAGCGGATTTCGTTAGAGTCTTCCAAATAACTAAATCTGCGAATGGAATTTTTTGTTCGCGAATTCTATTGATATGCTCTTTAACGAATTTCATGGCACCTTCAATAGAACGGTCTTTGAGAACCATTTCCAAAACTTTTTCCTGAATGTCCTTAGCTACTTTCGCCCAATCTCCCCTCACGACTTCTAATCCAACCGTGTCCAGTGTGCCATCAGGAAGTAGACCACAATAACGTTTCTTGGCCTCGGTAAATAGAACTCTCTGGTAGAGTTTATCTGGCTTTAATTCAAGCCCAAGTTTTTCCTTTATTGTTTTACATAATTTCTCGATTTTTTCAGGATGGTATTTAATGAAGATGCTATCTGTGTCGCCATATATGATTTCTAACCCAAATTCCTTTGCCATCTCAATACTTGACAATATCGTATCGCGTCCCCATGCTGCTACTGCTTCAGCAACGGGTTTCTTGAACCATCTTGCGCCTAACCAACCAGTATACCCATAAACAGCATTAGTTATCACTTTCACAGCCCTTTGCCTAGCGTCTAGGAGACCGTATTCGTCACTTTTTGTGTCAAGAAGAAGCATTTTCTTTCTAATTTCTTCCCTGGCTATAAGAAGATTTGAGAGAATTTTTTTATAGAATCCAGGAGGTTCTTTTCTGAATTTATGCCCTACCTCTGGAGCCACATTAACACCTGAAGGTGGATCCGGTTCTGACGGAGGAATGTAGGTATCAGGAGAAATGTTTTTCTCTATCATAATGTTGGGATACATTGATTTAAAATCAAGAACCGCAATGTTTTCGTGTATTCCAGGTTTAGGTGAAAGAACGATTCCTCCCACATATGGAACGTAGGGTCTGTCAATTCTTTCTGGAATTAGCTCGCCAACTTTGTAAGCTTCTCGTATCATGTACCATTCGGTTCTGAAACCTACTGCAGCTTTGATAATATGGTCTAGGGGCAAACCAACAAGTTTTGAAAGCTCCACAGCATATTTGAGCATCTTTCCCAAAATTTCAGAAATGCATTCAGCTCTTTCCATCGCGAATTCAACAAGTTCCGCACGTTTAGATTCGTTATCCCAATAAAAGGCATATTCTGTTTCATCTAGGGAAATTCGTTGTTTACCTTTATCTATTTTTAAATAGTTTGCTAGGTTTTCCAAGGTTTTAACCTTAACTTCAGGTAATTCCTCTGCGAAGTCTAAAATGTCCAAATTAGCTCTTCCAGTTATTGATATATGACCATATACGCTCATGTGAGGCAACGTGTTCGATCTGTCTACAAATAGGTTAAAATTATGCTTCTCCGCTCTCTCCCTAAGGTATTGCCACTGTAGCCTGTTTGTTTCAAACCCTGCAAGGATATCTGGATCAACTTTCTTTACGTATTTAATGAAATCTTTAATTAATGATGCGTCATCATGATTTTTTGCCACAAATTCCCTTTTTTCTCCAGTATTGGAAACTATTGCAATTATTAAAACAGGGTCTCGGTCAGATTTTGGGCTGCCTTTTGATGTGTATAAAATTGTATAGAAACTGAGGATTCTTAGTGGTGGCAGACTTTCTTTTTCAATTCTTTTTGGGACAGATCGCGCGATTAGAACGTGGTCTACTTGGATTCCTAAATCATTTTTTATCTCATTAACTTCTATTTCGTACCATCCGCATGGTGAAACGTCATTGTCAATAATGTATCTCATTGAGTAGCGTATATCATCTTCTAAACATTTTTCTACACCATCAACTCTCGAAAGAAATTTAGCGACTTCTGGGATAGAATCTGGATTTTGGCATAAAACCTTTATAGCGTATACTGGCTGCCCAAAAAATCTACGTATAGTAAGCTCTAGATTGACGATGTGCGGGATTTCAGCTTGTTTTTGTCGAACTCTTTCGAGAACCATGTTTGGATTCTCTAACGAATTCAAAATGAGAAAAAAGTATGGTGTAAAATTCCTGTCAATTATCAAAATGCGTTTTCCTTTATTATCTATGCCCCACATCCAAATTTCTGGCTTGTTTTCCTTTACTTCATAATTTATGTCCAATAACCAAAACAGCCATTTTATGGATACTATATTATCTAGTTTGTCCATCAATGCCAAGACCAATAGAAGATAAAGTCAAAACATCAAGATAAGTTTTAATTAAAAATGTAAGAAATAGTATGGCAGCCTAAGATAAACCGCTTCTAATATAGAAAATCATATATTATAAATTTGATATGACAAATTTGATCCATAATGAGGATAAATAAAGCATATTTTGACGACCCCATCATTGCAGCATACATACATATTTCTCGAAGAACGGCATTTGACGAGGAGATTAACAATATTTTAACCGCATTAAAAGAAGCAAAAGCTACTAGCGTCTGGACTTTTATTCCAAGGTCAGAAAACGAGAAATTGGAATTTTTCATGAATCGTGCTTACAACATGGGTTTAAAGGTTGTTCCAGTTCTTCAACCAGAAGTGTCTATTGAAGAACATCCAGAAGTAAGGATAATTTGTGCTGATGGCTCCACATCAGATGATCCTCGTTACTTCAATATAGGGTGTTTTAATCATCCGCTTCTATTAGAAAACGCTAAAGAACTGATTAAAAATTTCCTGGAAAAGTTCAAGGATCATCCAGCACTCTATAAGATAGGCGGATTGCCACTTCTCAGTTTTGTTCACGAAGCATATTATAGAACTGACATTCCAGAATTTGGCGGAGGACCCTTAAAGCCATGCTGTTACTGCGAACATTGTGTAGAAGACTTCAGAAAAACAATGAAGGCAAAATATAAAACCATTATAAACTTTAACTTAAAACATGGAACCTCTTTCAGGAATTGGGATTCATTAGAGCCGCCCAAAGAGCCAAGTAACCCGTCACTTTGGAAAGAATGGTTTGACTACCATGCTGAAATTATTCCAAAATTTTTAGCAGAAATGATCAGTTATGCCAAAAGTATTTCGCCCATAAATTCAACGCATGAATTGAACGATTTTTACCCGTGTTCGTATCAGACAGTCTATTCAGGTAACGACATTTATCGTATGGCTCGCGTAATCGACGTGGGTCATGAAGATATGTATCCATTGGAGTTTGACCATCGATACGTTATTTACGTTTATGAATACATCAAAGACCTAGTTAGAGCTGCCATGGGATTTGATAGGTTATACACGGCTAATGGTCAAAGCTTCAATTCGTGGCTAGGTTATAAAGTTCCCGTTGCAGGAATGTCTGAGCAAATATATTCTTGTCTGGCTCACGGCTCGCTAGGTATAGTTTGGTGGGTTGATTGGCGAAACCTAAAACTTTGGGCGCAAACAAAACAAGCTAATGAAGAATTCAGCAGTCTCGTAAGTGCACTTAAAGGTTTTGAGCTGTCAAAGGCTGAGGTTGCATTAATCTATCCTTGGACGACCATGGAGCTAAAAACGGATGACGAATTTAGCTCAGATAATCTTCTTTTTTACATGGCACTTGTGAGAAGTGGAATTCCAGTTGACATTATTTCAGAACAACAAATAGTAGATGGTGTTTTTGAAAAACGAGGTTACAAGGTTCTATGCGCAATTGGTTGTCCAGTGCTTCCGCCAGAAATTGTAGAGAAAATTAAAGGATTTGTTGAGAAGGGAGGAACTTTGATTCAGGACTATGAGGGGCAATCTGTTGGCAACTTTGTATCAGTATATCCAGAGCTTGTCGCTGACCCATTTGCTAAGCATACTGTTTACACAATTAAAACTAGGCTATCTTCGATCAATAGACTTAATGGCAAAATAATTCCAGTAGGGAACATGTGCGAAAAATTGAGCTCAAACGTGGAATCAAAGGTTATTGCCAGATTTGAGAACGATGAACCAGCAGTCATTGTTGTAAATAATGGGAAGGGTATGATTGTTAAATCAGCAAGCATGCTTGGGTGGGATTATTCAAATTATCCTGGGCATTATGATTTCGCATTAATGTTCCCATCTAAAATTAGGAGAGACGAAACGGTAAGAGAATTGGTTTTTGAGATACTTAAGAAAGCTGAAGTTAAACCTCCGGTAGTATCAAGTAATCCAGATGTTGAGGTTGCAGTCTGGAAAGGAAAAGAAAGCGACATAGTTTTAGCTATTAACCATCTGAATCAGCCTGCTGAGTCAAAAATTACATTAAGCCTTAAGGACAAGGGTAACAATGCCTATTCTGTGCAGGAGTATTTTTCTAAAAAGTCAATAAAACCGATGCAAGACAAACAAAATCTTTCTTTTGAGGTGAAACTCACCAATTTCCAAGGCAAAGCATATTTTATCAAAAAACAATAAATGTTCATAATAAAGGCTGTTTAAATGTTAATTCAGAAAGCTTATTATATATTATACATTTTTTTTATTTTTAAGGGTTTAGAAAATGAAAACAGAAACGAAATGTTCCCTTGCTTTGATTCTCTTTCTAGGTCTAGCTGGTCTTAATGTGGGGCAAACATCCTCGCAAGGAACCCTCGGCATTTTTGGAAGAGTTGTTGACGCTAAAACTGGGTTGCCAATATCAGGTGTCAAAGTAGTTTTTTGGGACGCAGAAACACTTGAGCCGCCAACTTTAGGTAACGGTTTATTCATCACGGATGTGAACGGAGAATATTCTGTTTCTGAAAATTTCTTAAAGATTAAAAAGAATTATTACATTTATGCTTATGAGGGTGATTTTTCTACAAAAAATGTTAAGTATGTTCCTTCTAACAGGAAAACAGTAAGTCTAGATACGTTTGGGCTTCAAAACGTTTCTTTTTCACTTTATCCAGGCGCATTGATTCAATGGGAAGGTACATCTTATCTCGTTCAGGCTTCAAGTCCTGAGGATCGTGCAACTCAAATCACTGTTTTGTCTAATACTGAAATAGAGTCTTCTACAATGACCAAATTTGGAGACGTTGCTGACATTTATTATATTGGTTTAGACTCCAATACAGCCATTGTGCCGGCAGATGTTCCTGTTGTTCTCGAGGCAAAAATATATTATTACTCCAACGATCCAACCCGCATAATTCCGATTGACAGCGATATTTTCAGGATTTATAACGGCTCGCTGCCTTTTCTTTTGCATCAAGGTGATGTGACTTCTTTCAAAATTGCCAAATATAGTCTTAGAAGAGGCATAGAATATGCTCAAAGAAGATATGTGGATATTTCGTCTCAGTTGAACATTGCATTAAGTATTGGCTTTGACGTTTTTGATGAAAGAGAAATGGTTGAACAGGCGCACGAGATTATTATTGGAAACAGTACAAACTTGTCAACTGCCCAGACGGACGCTGAATTTCTAAACGTGTGGAAAAACATACGATATGCCTTGTCAACGTTTGACGAGGTTGCAGCTGGGCTACAACTTAAACGGTTAATAAGTGAAACAAACGCTGTTTACATATCTGCTATTATGGCAACATTCAGTGCTGTGCTTGCTTTCTTTTTGTTTGAAGAAAACTGGAAGAAATTTTATTCAAACATCGTAATTTATGCTGCTTTCTTAGTTGCTTTATATTTCATTTATCCAGGCGCACACATAATTGTTAACGAAAATTTCGGTCTTTTCATGCAATCAGTTATTATATCATA
>Ga0129301_1001134_pt1 | contig 13527 bp, 14 predicted proteins | sample ConPoolayeHmetaG_FD_94489 | JGI IMG/M metagenome (GOLD analysis project Ga0129301, IMG submission 94489) | Hot spring microbial mat communities from California, USA to study Microbial Dark Matter (Phase II) - Cone Pool mat layer H metaG ...
GAAATATTTAGAATCGAGGAGGAGAATGAAAAAAGTACGGTCTCATACAAAGGACAGCAGGTTCCGCGGGAGATACTCAACTGGTATGCAATGCCGAGCAAAGAGTTATTGAAACGCAAATATCTGGCCACGATGGAGGTTTTGTTAACGGAGGGGGCACTAGATAAAGTCAACCTGCTAGAAAGGGAAACGCCGGATGGCAAGTCGAACTACGACGAAAACGGGCTGATGACGCTAGTTAGAGAGCTCAAAGAAAAAATAGATTACCGACTTAAAACTTGGCACTCTCCCAAGAAAGATCTTGATTCGAGGCTCGCCGGCGTAGTCGCTAGGGCGGGGATAATTTGGGATTTAGGACACTTTTCCGTTGTCGAGATGGCCTGGGGCTGGAATTATAATGAGAAAAAGGAACAAGATCCAGCGACAGGCAAAGAAAAAGTTGTGGGGGTTGAAAGAGAAAAAGCCGTGGGCGGGACAACGGTTGCAACCGATATACCCAACATGGCTAAATGGTTATCTTATTATGCTTCAACCGGCCTAAAAAGCTGGACCGTTGGGATGCTTCCCCCGATGAGCCAGGAGTTTATGAAAACCTTGGCAAAAGAGAAAAAAAACGGGTGGCTGCCGAATGAAGAAGAACTTAAAACAAAGGCCGGCAAAGATCACAAAACGCAGCAAGCCTTACAAAAACTTTGGGGCCCAGGGGCCGATTTTAATAAGTGGAGCGAGGCAGTGGTGTTAAAAAATGAGGAAAAAATTGAAGACGAATTTGAAAAAATGGTTTGGTATTGGGAAACTCCTTTCAAAGATCGAGCAAGCGGAGAAAACATTGTTATACCAATCTTTTTTCCTCCGGAGCTTAAATCCCTCAATTTTTGGAATACGATTTCCTTGTCCGAAGATAAGAAAGTTTGGGATCAGCTTTGCTCGGGCACAAAATTGTCGGAAATTAGGTGGGAAAACATGAACGATCAAGCCCTTTATCGCTGGATGATAACGATTAGTCAAACAGTAAGGATTTTGGTGGTTATGACCGAACAAGAAACACCGGCAAACGAACCACAATTTAAAGATTTCTTTGCCAGTCCAGGAAGGGCAAGGGAACTTTTAAAGCGTATAGATCTGGGCGTTAGAGACGAGAAAGAACGACAGGCGTTTCTTACCCTTTCCCTCGCCCCCTTGTTAGTTGTGTTGTACACAGCCAAAAAACACAATATTTTGGGCGGCGGCTGGAAAAACAACCGGCAGGGATGGGGGGCCGAAGTGGCCAAGTGGGTGGCGGCGTTTAGAGATCTGCCGACGGAAAGTCAAGATAAAACTTTTAAAAAAGATTATGGAAATGCGCTGGCTAGGTTTACGAAGTTCTATGCAAAATTGATTGCGAGACTCGCCGAAGAGGCCTATCTAACAGAAGAAGGCAGGATAGGCAGAATATATAATGATGAGATTAGAAAAGAAATAGCCGAACTTGGTATTTCGGCCCCCGAAGTTCAGGCTATCTAACCTCCCAAACTTATTTTTCGGGCGCTGTGCCGCTACGCTCGGCAGCCGGCATCCTGGCTTGTTCCACCCGGCTCCTCATAAGGGCAGCAGATTCTTTAAACAACCCGGTTTTTGCACTAAACCAATTGAGTAGGTGCGCACCCGTGACTAATCCCTGATATTCTTGAGCAGCTTTAACGCCCGGCATACCCATAACCATCCTATACGGGCCGGTGACGGCCTCGCCTATGGCAGTGCCAAACATGAAGGGCTTTCTTTCTATCATGGCCTTAATTATATCAGCCGATTTAGGAAGAACAAACAGGATTACTACGCTAATGCCAAGATAAAGAATTCCGAATGGATTTTGAACTCCAAAAATCAAAAGCGGCGGCCAGCCTTGATGAGTAGTGGCGGCCATGATTATTTGTATTCCTGGAATAGCGAAACCAATTCCCCTAAAAAAATCTCCTATTGGAGCCCGAAGCTGTTCAAACGTGCTAAGGGCGGCCATCGTGAGAAAAAGATAGGAAAGAGAAATTAAGAAAGCGGTTACAGGAAAAACGGAAAGCGAGGAAATCAAACTTCTTAGCCAAGTGCCAAATCCAATGTCTGGAGCGACAATCCCAAGGGCAATTTGTAACGGACCGATAATAACCAAAAGAATTACACTGACAAACGCCTTGAGCAACATCCAGATTATTTTCATACCGATAAAAAGGAGCAAAAAAGCTAAGATAATGGTTAAAACAATACCTATCAGCGAAAGAACTGCCCAGACTCCTGTTGCTGCGGCTAGTACAGCCCCCCCCAAACCATTAACTCCTACCAAAGTAAAAATAGAGATAAATAGAAAAAGAACCCAATACAGCCCGAGCACACCAAAAATGCCCACTCCCCCGAAGCCCTGGGTTAAGAAACCAAATAGATCCGCCACCATAGGAACGGCGGGAGATTCTAGCCCAACAAACACTTGTTGCATAAATAGGCTTATCAGGCCAAACGATACATACATGAGGTCAATAAGGAAGCCGGCAATGGCATAGGAAAAAGTGACCAAGAGGCTGGCAATAATTACTTTGGGAAGGGCAGATTGGGCAGCAATGACAACCTGCGGCGAAATTTTTACCCTAAACATAATCATAAAAGAAAGAGCCAACACAGTCAAGACAAAAATTGAGTAGGCGACATTCCGGCTCGCTTTCCAGATAGGCAATATGGGGTCAAGCGCATTAAAACCAAAACCGGGAGATTGGGCTTTTGCTTCAGGAATTTGAGTGTATTTCCTTAAAATATTTTTAACATAGGTAATTCCCGAAAGGGGGCGGTCTTTTAACAAGAAGGAAATTGGCCCCTCTTTATCGGCTTTTGCCAAAGGAGCAACTAGAGAACTGCTGGGCAGGCCGACTCTGAAAAAATTTGTAAGTCTGTCAACACAGTCCAAAAGATCATTGTTCATAAGGCAGGAAGTTGTTTCCGGATCTCCCGTCGTCGCGTTGAGAACAAAAGAGAAGAACCCATAAATAACCCATTGAACTTGGGCGGCAGTATAACGCTCTCCAAAGATTTCTTGGGGATTGGTTTTATCGTAAACCTTCAAATACCAATCTTTAAAGTCTTGGTTGTACCAACTTTCTTGAGCATGGACACGGGGGACAAAAGAAAACCAGAGGATTAATGCTGTTAAGATTGAGAAGATTATTTTTTTGACAAACTTGGGCATTTTCATTAAATCAATTTATCATACACTAGCCTGTCATTGGCAGCTAGTATCTGTTGGGCTGCTGGGCAAGGGACAGTTTGAAATCCAAGACCACTGTTTAACTAGCGAATCATAGTACTCAGCCGCCTTTCCTCCCTGGGCGTTGGGATCACAAGTTCCGGTTTGATAAAGATAGGCAAAAGCCTGCATGTCAGTTACGTCTCTCCCCGCGCACAAAGAGTTTTGAGAGTTATAAATTTTTGCTCTTCTGAAAAATTCATTTATCTGGTCCAGATAGCCTACGGGGGCAGGATAGGCCGCCCCGAAATCTTGAACAGAGATATTGTAGTTGCTGGCATCGCTTTCGTGTAGCCAGATCCATAGAGTTAACGGGACATTTATTCCGGCCGCTTGTGCCCGCCTGACGGTGTCGTTATAGCACTCCAGCGCGTGTGTTCCTGTTTGACCCCCAACCCAATTTAAGGCCAATTGAAAGTAGTTTTGTTTATTTATAGTTCTTGCCAGGGAAACATCTGGCGCGTTTTGGTCACAGTTTACCTCCCCGCTTGAAGGGAAAGTTCCTTCGGTTCCCGAGATAATCTGTTCTCCAAAACCCTTGGGACGAAGGATGGTTTGAATTCCTTTTAAGAAATATTCGGAAACCCCGCCGATATGGGGAAAGTAAAGTTCGGCACTTTGGCCAGCACGAGCTCCCGGATTTCCGGCGGAAACAAGCCCTGATCCAGAGTAAGAAACCTTGGTCGCGGCAGGCATATCCAAAAGGCCCAAAATTGCTCCCCCGGCGCCGACCTTAGGAAAAATTCTTTTGAAAATTCCGGCGGGGCCGGCCACCAGGCGGGACCAAAGCTCATCAGCGACGGGGGTTTTAGTTACGACGCTTAGTCCCACAGAAACATCTTTTGTGCAGGCGCTGAAAGAAGCAGTTGCCGGGAAGTCGCACGAAAAGCTGGCATCATAAGAGAGGTTTCCAGTTATGTTTTCGGCAAATAAATTATCCCCCTCGTTGGAACGAATGTTGGTAAGATAACAGTCTTCGGTTTGGGAAACGAAAGACTCCTCTCCAGTGGTGGCGTTCCCTTGCGGGACAAAAGTAAGCTGTAAAAGATTTGCCAGCTCGTTGTTTTCTTCAGTGTGGGCAAAATAAAGACGGGCGAGAGATGTTGTAAGTGAAACATTGGTAATTTCAAGCCCTTCGGACGCTGCCGATATCTTTTGGGAATCAACGGAAACAAGCCCCACCCGGTCTTCGGTGGAAGATAGGGGAATATAAGGAAAAAGATTCGCCCATTTATTGGGTCTAAGGGGATTATCGATGCACAGAAGACTTCGCCTGTTCATAATAATTGCACAACTTTTCCCGCGCCATTCATGGTATGCTTTTTGGTATTCAAGGTTATCTTCAAAGTCAGACGCAAGGGGTGGAATTTTTTTATTCCAAGGATCTCCAAAAACCACTAGCCAATCCGGGAAGATAAAATCATATATTCGGGCGGGAATGGAAAGAAATGCTGGGGATATCTGTCCCTCCCAGTCTTTCAGGCGGGTGCCGTCCGGGGCAACAATTTGATTGTGTCTGTCAAGTCCGGCCCGTTTTATAGTTTCGATCCTCGCTTGGGCCAGGATATCCCAAGGAAGCAGCTTATTTACCGGTCCGGAAAAATTTACTACCGTGCCACTACTACCTTCTCCATATTCAGGCTTCCAACTGACGCCGCTTAAATACCAACTGACATACTCGTTTGTTTTTTCGGCGTCATCCAACTCCTCGTTTTGTGTTTGGCTGTTTCTGACTTTTTCAGTATTTCCTAGGATCGGAAGGTTTGCGCCCGATAACTCGAGAGAATAGCTTTGGGTTTTGCCAAAGATTTTGTAGTGACAACGATACAAATTGTTGCCAATAAATTGACATTCGGGATCTCGTTTCGGCGGAATTGTCCTAGTGGCACTAACTCGATCGGTTAAAACTAGTCGATTTCCACAAAATTGCGCAAGATTGTCGGGATTTTTCTTACAGGGACTTGCTTGATAAGGTCTTAACGAATGGAATTCGGGGGTGGCAGTATCCTCACAATCGACTGGCGGAGGCGGAATTGGTTCCTGGGCAGCCACAGGCCTACCTAGAAAAAAGGAACCTATTAACAAAAGAGTGCAAACAAAAATTTTGGGCAGAGACATACTCTACTAATTTATTGAAAAATCTTAAACTGGGTTACTTGGGCTCCTGTAAAGTTTTCGATAAAACGGAGAATTAAAAAAGAAAGAGCTAGGAGAATCATACCACCAATGGCATATGTTAGTGTTTTTTTAGCCCCCTCAATTGCTTTCGGATCACCGCCCGCCGTTATATATTTAAATCCTCCCGAAAGAAACATAACAAAAAGGGCGATTCCCGCAAAACCCAGAATCACACTAACAAGATTATTAAAGATGGCCTCGAATCCTTTCAGGGTAGGAACGCTGGCCGCTTCGCCTGTTCCTAGTTCGCCCCGTCCCCGCTCGAGTTCTCTTACTTGGGATAGAAGAGAATGAAACATATAAACTAGTTTAACTCATTGAAGTAAAATAAGGCAAGACGTGGTCAGATCGCCGAGGGGATCGTAAGTTCAAAGATGTTGACACCAAAGAATGTATTGATCAGTTGAACAATTGCCCAAGCAGCGAAGACGATAACCAGACCTACTAAAGCAGCGGTTATTTGATTTCTGGCCGCTTCTGTTTGAGCCTTGTCTCCTCCCGAGGCAATCCAACGAATTCCTCCGATAACAAGAATGAAGAAAAATACCAAGGCGGCAACAACAAGAATTAGCCTTATGAGCCCTGAAACAATTCCGCCGATAGTAAGATTTTCAAGGCTAACAAATTGCCCCCCCGGCTTCAGTTTAATATTTTGTGCCAACAAGCCCAACATTGATATTATTATTCAATTAACAGCGGTCCGATGTCAAGGGTTAGTATATTAAATCCAAAAAACTCTTCAATGAGCTTAATAAGGGCAAAGGCGGCAAGAAGAATAACAATACCAACCAGAGTATTCGAAATTTTACCTCGGGCCGACTCAATTGCTGCTTTGTCTCCTCCCGAGGAGATCCATTGGACGGCCCCCGTTAGCATGACGAAGAAAAAGATAACAGCACCAATGACAAAAATTAAACCAACCGCCCGGGGTAAAAGGTCTTGAAAAAACTCGATTCCCGTTTTCCCGCGAAGAGCGGGGCCAAGGGCGGGATTGGTTATTTGGCTTAGATTGTTCATGCCGCTATCTTTGTCCAAAAGGAAGTCTTGAAAATAAGACTTCAAGATTGAGAATATCGGGAATTCCTATCAGAGCTCCAACAAGATCGATTACAAACAGGGCGGCGATGACTACAACGAGGCCGATAATTCCGGTGGTAATATTCTTTCTGGCATTTTCCAGAGAGGCCTTATCTCCTCCCGAGCTGATAATCCCAATGGCGCCGGAAATGAATTTAAACACAAACCAGATGATGGCAATAATTGTCATCAAGCCTATCACCGAGGAAACAAATTGAGTGAAAATACTAATACCCTCCGTTGGTGAAGCTGTTTCGAGGCCCAACTTCCCAAACCCTTTAAGAAAACCTTTGTCCGGATCGTATAATTTTATTTGAGCTAAATAATTCATAGTGTTGGGATTTCGGGTTTTAGGATAAAGAATGGATTGCCGAAGATAAGTTGTCCAAAAATAGCCGCCAAGACAAAGGCGCCGGCGGCGAAAGCTAACCCCAAAAGAGTTTGCCAGATTTTTTGCCAAGCCCCGGCCACCTTTTTGGGATCGTCGCCCGCCGACAGAAATGAATAGCCGGCAATAATTAAGTTTATTAGAGAATAAACCCCGGCAATAATTATCAAAATTTGGAGAATACGGTTTAAGAAAATTCCTATTCCTCCCGCCTCGACATCGCCGAAGCCGGCCAACGGTGAAGGCAGGGGAATATTTCCAAAAATATCTTGCATCTTTTAAAATCCGGGGGCAGTGATAAACTTCACGCCCACTATTTCTTCTATTAATCTTACTATCCAGAAGGCAGCGAAAACAACTACAAAGCCGATGAGAGCCGAAGTTACTGCCAGCCTACCCCTGGCAGCCTGTTCGGGATTATTGTTTCCGGCACCAGCAATCATTCCGATGCCGCCGATAACCAGCAAAAATAAAAAAACGACCCCCGCCAGGGCAAAGGCCGCCGAAATTACTATCGAAACCAGATTCCCTAGCGTTTTCGTTTGCCCAAAGGGAGAACCAAAGCTTTCCCCAATATTGATTACAGAAAGATAGCGCATATCATCTAAAAATTCGGCCAAAAACCTCGATTCCCATCATTTTACCTATTATTTGAACAAGCCAATAGGCAGAGAAAACAATCACAAATCCAATTAAAGCTCCTGTAATTTTACTTCGTGCCGATTGGATAGCTTTAGGATCTCCTCCGGACAGCATCAAGGAGATTCCTCCATAAAGAAGATATAAAAGGAGAAGAATTCCTGCTGCAGTAAAAAAGTAGGGGAGAAGGCGAGAAATAATCTCTCCGATCTTCGCCCCCACAAATTTTGGGGAGGCGACTGATTCTAGAGTCGGGTCGAATTGTGACAACATTTTATTGAGTGAATCCAGGTAATTTAAGTATATCAATTCCTATAACTCTAAGTATAAAGACCGAGAAAATAAGGAGGATCAGGCCGGTGATGGCTGAAATTAGAAGTTCTTGGCCGGCCCTTAGTCTTTCCGGATTTCCTTGGGAAGTCATTATCAAAAAGGCGGCGTAGACAATAAGAAGAAAAGCGATTCCTCCTCCGATACCAATAGCCCAACGAAGGAAAAAGGAGGTAAACGCTTTGGTATCTTGAATTGGGATGCAACCAATAGCAGTATCTAATTCGTACTGTCCGCATGCCCCTCCCAAAGGCCCGTTGTTTGCAGAAGTTTCTTGGGGAAACAAGAACGGGCCTAAAAGAAAAAATAGGCCGACCAGCAAGAAAAATCTTTTCATCATTATTTCTATTTTAGTCTAAAGATGTAAGGAGTAAAAGAGATTAACAAGTTGGTATAATGGTTAGACCAAATGAAATTTATAGTCTTCCTTTCCCAATTTTTAAATTTCAAAAGACTCGCTTTAGTTTCCTTGCTGGTTTTCCTATTCTTGGGCCATAAGTTGTCGACCAATTTTTATCCATTGCCCGCTCAAGCACAGGACTGCGGTACCGATCTTCAATGCCAGATAGACCAAATTCAGAAAGAAATAGATGCCCTCACCCCGGCCCACGAGAAAAACAAAGAAGAATTGGCTAATCTTAAAAGACAATTGAGCGATTTGAACAAAAAAATCGCCTCCATATCCATACAACTAAAAACCGTTCAGAATGAGATTGTCCAAAGGGAGGAGGATTTAGAGTTCACCCAGCAAATTTTTGAACAAAAGACCCAAAGCCACTATAAATTTATTAGACTTTACGATCCGATTTTACCCTTCTTTTCATCAGCAGACGCCGCAACTGCATTTAGGGAAATCAATTTCAGACAAAAAGCGGCGGATGAAGACAGGAAAACCATGGAAAGGTATGCTGCGGATTTGCTTCAACTTAAAAGCGACAAAGAAAGTTTGGAAAAAAACAAAGCCGACCTAGCTTCTTTACAGGCCCAGGTTAACGGGAAGGCAAAATTTTTGGAAGGAGAGGTAACCAAAACCGAATCATATCTTTCTTCTCTAACCGCAAAGCAAAATGAACTCAAGGCCCTTAAAGAGGGAGGATTTCAGACCTCGGTTGGAGATGTTCCTCCATCGCTTGAGCCCTGTTCGGGGCCACCCGGCTCTTCCAATTATTGCGACCCTGGTTTTAGGCCGGCCTTTGCTACGTTTTCTTTCGGAGCACCCCACCGAAAAGGGATGAGTCAATATGGAGCTTTCGGAAGGGCCAAAAACGGTCAAAACTACGAATCGATACTGCGAGCTTATTATGGAGACATACGTATTGTTGACGTCAACACTTCTCTAACTATCAAAACATCTGCCGGGGCAATGGATTTTGAAAATCGGTATTTGCCGGGAATTGCCGAGATGCCTGCTAGTTGGGCCGACGAAGGCGGAATGGAAGCCCTAAAGGCCCAGGCAATCGCAGCCAGAAGTTACGCTCTAGCATATGTGGGGTGGAGAATGGCCAACCAAAATGCCAGTGGCACAATCTGTGTAACCGAATCTTGTCAAGTTTGGAAACCCTCTAAAGCGGACAACCCCGGTAGATGGAAGGAGGCGGTTGATTCCACCCGTGGCAAAATTATAGTCGGGAATGGATCGAACGAAATTGTTAATTCTTGGTATGCTTCAACCGCTGGGGGATACACATTTTCGTACTCCTCCCTAGGCCATACAACGCCCGGACAATGGGATGCAGAGAACGGAAAGGGAGGTTGGCCGGGGAATGCGTGGGATAAAAAGGGCGGATCTCCCTGGTTTTACAAAGGGTGGTACAAAAGTCGAAGCGGGGCGACCTGCGGCCGTTCGCACCCGTGGCTTACAAGCGAAGAAATGGCCGACATCTTGAACGCCGAGGCTGTTCTTCACGGAAAAGCTTCTGGAGATAAATCAAGAGTTTCGCCGATAGATACTTCTTGTTGGGGAGGCAACCCCTACTCAATTGCCGAACTTAAGGCGATTGGTGGTTATACCAGCGTTTCCGACGTATCGGTTATTTATGGGAACGATGGCGCTACCCTTTCGGTAACATTTTTCACCAATAAAGGAATTATTCGTTTAACGGGAGGCGAATACAAAGAGGCTTTTAACTTGCGTGCCCCTGGTTACATTGGTCTAAAAAGCTCTCTTTTTAACATCGAGAAACTATAAGTAATAAAGTGATATAATTACGCATAAGATGCCCGACATTTTTATCAACCAAGAGGGCGACAATTCTAATTTAGAAGAATCTTTGGGGCCCAGAAAAAACAAAAAAATGTCACCCAGTCGATGTTTCTGGTCCGGCAACAACTTGCTTTCTTCCTTTAACTATTGCCCCCAACAAATAGACTTCGGGAATCAAGAAAAAGACGAAAAGGTAATTCTGCTGTTGAGAAAACATCCTATTGTTTTGATGCCGCGAATTTTGGCAATTGTTGCTATGGCGCTGGCGCCGGTTGTTTTGATTCGATATCCCATCCTTTCTTTTTTGCCGAGCAGTTTTCAGGTCCTTTCTGTTTTGGGTTGGTATTTAATTACTACGGGGCTAGCCCTAGAAATGTTTCTTACCTGGGCGTTCAACGTTTGCATCCTTACCAACAAAAGAGTTATTGATATCGATTTTTTCAGTTTGATTTACAAAGAAGTTTCGGATGCTGACATCGAAAAGATCCAAGACGTTACCTATAAAATGGGGGGGATAATCAGGACTGTCTTCAATTATGGTGACATTGCGATCCAAACCGCCTCGGAAGTTTCCAATTTCGAATTCTTGGCTGTACCGAGGCCCGATGAGGTAGCCAAAATACTCCAGAACTTAAGGAGAGAAAAAGGGCAAGAAAGGGAAGAAGGTAGAGAAGAATGAATACGATTATATTTGGAATATCACCCTGGACGATTATCAAAATATTTGCCTCCTTCGCCTTTTTTATTTATATTTTTTTCGCAATTGTCGTTGTCAGACAAGTTCGACTAATGACAAATACCCTAAAAGTTGGGCTTGAAGCCCCCTTAAGATTTTTGGCATTGCTTCATTTGGCATTCTCAATAATTGTCTTTTTATTTGCCTTGTTCGTCTAAATTCTGTCCGGCAATAATATGGCCTTTAACCTAACTTCGGCGAAAATTACCGGAAATCCTGGAGTAACTGGTTGGGCCCAAATACACGAATTTGTTCCCGAAGATGAGGAAAAACTAAAAAGCCGAGGCCACCTCTACGCGGTAATTGCTACCGGTCGGCACGAAGAGGGAGTAGACGCGGTTACTGCAGGTCGTGAACTTCTAGTCAGGCTTCATGAGGAATATTTTGGTGCGGGGGAGGGACCGGCTTTTGCCGTCCTACAAAATGCCGTTAAAAAAGTGAGCGAGGAATTTAATAGAAGTTGGGGCGAGGTAGAAATTTCGGCGATGACTCTTGTTGAAGACGTTGTCTACTCGGTTGCCGCGGGAGGAGCGGAAGTAGCGATTTTTAGAAATGGAATGTTGGCCAAGATTTTGGAGAGCGGCAAGGACGAAGTTATTTCTGCTTCGGGCTATCCCCAAGAAGGAGACCTTTTGATATTGGGTACAAAAGTTTTTTTTGACTCATTTTCCCCGGGGGTTCTCAAAGCTGCCTTTCAAGAAAAGGATGCCAATCTTGCAGTTGAACAATTAGCCCCTGCCGCCCATTCGCGAGAGAACACAGGTAGTTTAGGCGCCTGTATAATTTCTTTTGGGAAAAAAGAAGCGATATTTATAGAAAGAAAGAAAGCAGTTCTCGCTCCCCCCTCAGACTGGAAAGGTTTTTCTTTTTTGATTGGAGGGGTCAGCAAGGTTCAAGATTTTTTTTCGAAATTTATTCCGGAGAAGAAAATTTACCTTAGACGACAGGCCGACACCGAGGAAGAAACCCCCCAAAGGAGAAAGACAATGGCAACAATAGGTATAATTTTGGTCCTCTTGCTTATCGCCAGCATTGGTTTTGGAATTCGAGCCAAACAGATAAAAGAAGAAAAAGGACGTTACGCCGAGAGGTTAGCCCAGGCCCAGCATCAATTCGAAGAGGCCGTTGAGCTGGCGAGTCTGAATCCGGAAAGGGCCAGAGAGCTCTTTTCCAGCAGCAGCCAGATTGCCGAAGAATTGAAAAAAGAGGGGGTGAAAGATGAAGTTTTAGACCAACTTTTGGAGAAACTGGCCGAAGATAAAGGTAGGATTTTGGGCGAATATCAGGTAAATCCAGAATTATTTGTCGATTTGTCACTCCAAATTAGTGGTTTTGAAGGTCAAGATATGGCCTCTTCCGGCGAAACAATCTTCGTTCTTGATAAAAACGGAAAGAGAATCATTAAAACCTCCTTTGCTACAAAAAAAACCAGCGTTTTTGCTGGACCAGACGAGGTTGGCGATGCCCTCGCGATCACTGCTTACGAAGACCGGGCTTTTGTTTTAACTGCTGACGGGATCTACGAAACTGGAGAGGCGAAGTCCCGCCTTATCGAAAAAGAATGGAAGGGAGATATCCTCATCTACGCTTACGCCGGCAATCTTTATATTCTTGACAAAGAGGCCTCGACGATCAAACGTTATGTGGGTGGAGATTCCTCTTTTAGTTCTGGGCAGAACTGGTTGGCCCTGGGAATCAAGGTTGATCTGTCAAAAATAAAAGGAATGACAATCGACGGAAGTATTATTCTTCTTTCCGAGTCGGGGAGAATTTCTAAGTTTTTGTTAGGAAATCAGACAGGATTTACTCCCCAAGGGGTCTACCCAGAACTTGGACCTGCGGATGCTATCTATACAAACGAGGGATTAAAGGGAATTTACATTTTGGAGAAGACTAAGGGCAGGATTGTTGTCTTGGATAAAGAAGGTAAATACTTGGCCCAATATCGGAGCGATAGCCTGAAAGATGCCCAAGATTTGGTAGTATCAGAAAAAGAAGGGAAAATAATATTTCTTTTAGGAAGTAAACTTAATACCTTCAAAATTAGCCACCAATAAAATTAGTGGAGGCGGCGGGAATCGAACCCGCGTCCGGAAAAAAGCTTAAAAAGACCTCTACAAGCTTAGTCGGTTTTTCAGGTTTCCTTCCGGATTTACCAACCGACTGGATGTTCGGAAGTAAAGCCTAAAATCTTTCGTTTGAATCCTAGGCCGAAGATTCAAACGGCATCTCGGTTGGTTTATGCCCTTTTAGCTAGAGCCGAGAAAAAGCTAAAGGACACTAGCCTAGAAGCTTCGTTAAGCGTAGGCTAGAGCGTAAGAATGATTCTTGACGCTTAATTTTGATCCTGTTTTGAGACAGCGGATCAAGGTCTGCTTGCCGTCTTTTAAAGATCTTTCCGTCGAAACCTCATCGCCCCCCCAATGCCCAAAGATGCCTAGTTACTTTTATCCTTCAATTGGCGAGCAAGTTCGCGCTCAATCTCCCTTTTTTTAATTTCCCGTCTTTTTTCAAACTTTTTCTTGATTTTACCTAAAGCCAATTCGAGCTTAATTAAGCGGCCTTTAGTATACATCGCCGTCGGCACGAGAGTCAATTTTTCCCGCTTGCCTTTAGTGGTCAAAGCCAGAAGCTCTTTTCTATGAAGAAGAAGTTTTCTGCTCCTCTTAGCCTCGAATTTTACACCACTGACCGGAATATTGGCATTAATAAGC
>Ga0129301_1001140_pt1 | contig 13468 bp, 9 predicted proteins | sample ConPoolayeHmetaG_FD_94489 | JGI IMG/M metagenome (GOLD analysis project Ga0129301, IMG submission 94489) | Hot spring microbial mat communities from California, USA to study Microbial Dark Matter (Phase II) - Cone Pool mat layer H metaG ...
CACTTCTTCCTTGGGCGCCTCCTTCGGGGCTTCCTTTTCTTCCATGGGAACAAGTTTCATGTTGCAGATGGGACAGTCGCCCGGCCTGTCGGAAACATAGTCGGGATGCATGGGACAGTAATACTTCCGGGCCGTCTCCCCGGGGGAGGCATGCTCGTGTTCGGCCGTCTGCCTCGAGACGATGAAGTAAGCGCCGGCTGCGGCGGCGCACGCCAGCGCAAACCCGAGAAGAAAGTTTCTCATGGTCGCACTTCCTTCGTTTTCGGGATCGTTGCGCCGGAATCGGAAGTGCCGGGATCCCCTGCCAGCTCTTCCAGGGCGGACAAGGCCTTCAAGTACTCGGCCAGTTGTTCGCGGTAACCGAGTTGATAGTCGAGGATGGCGGTGAAATTGGCGAGCACCGTGAGGAAATCCACCGAGCCGGTTCGGTAAGCGGCCAGCGACGACTCGAGGGCGAGTTCCGCCTGCGGCACGATCCGGTGCGAATAGAGTTCCATGAGTCTGCGGGCGGCTTCAGCCGCCAGCCGGCGCTCCCGCAAGCGCAGCAGGAGCTGCTGCTGTGCGCTGCGGTAGCTGCGGCTCGCCTCGGCAAGCAGCGATCCGGCCTCCTCCAGGCCGTAGCGCTGCTTTTTCCAGAAGTACAGCGGCACGTTGACCTGCACCTTGAACTCCCACATGGGCTTCATGGCGCCTTGGTTGTAGTAGCCCGCCATCACGTCAATGTCCGGATAGTAGCCCCTGCCGGCCGCCTGCAGATTGAACCGGCGGCTGTCGATCGCGGCCTGCTGCGCCCGCAGCAGCGGCGAGCTCTCCAATGCGCGCGCTTCGAGGGATTCTTCCGCTTCGAGGGGGGGCACCTCGGTGACCGGCTCGGGACGGCCGAGCGCCGCGGCCGCAGGCCGGTTCAGCAGGGCGTTGATCTCGGCCTTGAGGCGGAGTTTGTCGCGCTCGAGCGCGATCAGGCGGTTCTCGAGGATGAAGATTTCGGTTCCGGCTTTGATGATGTCCTGCTGTGCGGCCTTGCCCGCGGCGTAGCGCGCCTGCGCGGCCTCGGCAAGCTGTCCCATGAGTGCCTGGTTGCGGTGCACCAGATCCGCCGCGTCGCAGGCGAGGCGAAGATCGTGGAAGTTCTCTTTGAGGCGCGCGACCAGCCGGAGCTCCGCGGCCCGAGTTGCAAAAGCCAGGCTTTCGGCCTCCTTTGCCGCCATGCCGCCCCGCAGTGCGCGCTTGCCCGGGAAAGGGAATTCCTGCGCCACCTGGATGCCGATGCTGCTCATCGGCGCCGCGCCGAGCCCTGCTCCGGGATAGGGCCAGCCGCTGCTGACCCATCCTGCGGTGACGCGCGGGTCGGGGAGCGCGCTTTCCTGGGCCGGGCGCGCCAGTGCCGCCTCGTAACGCTTGCGGGCCGCCTGCAGCTCCGGGTTCGAGCGCAGCAACTCGTGCACCAGATCTTCCAGACGGAGCTCGGGCTCCGATTGCTCCTGCCCGGCTTGCGGATCGGTTCGGGCCGAGGGCACGGCCGCGCCGGAGGTCTGCGGGAGCAACAGGAGTGCCAGAAGGATCCACGGCCGGATGCTGGGAGTGCTGCGGCTGCCGATAATGCGCATGCCGATAGCATGAGCAATCGGCGGGCCACGATGCGACATGGATGGGTCGCGTGCGGCAAGTCTGCTGCAATATCAGCGGATAGAATAATTTATAGCACGACGCGATCCGAGTCCGCTGCCGGGACCACGCCGAGTCGGACGCCGGACTGCCTCAAATGGGGCGGCGCCGCCCGAATTCGGGCAGGGGAGTAATGGTGAGACTAGAGGTTGCGCGCCAGGATAATGAGTGCCAGGCCGATGATGAAGCTGGCGAACATCAGGGCGAGGAGCCGCCCGGTGCCCGCGGGCGCATCCTTGAACTCGCGCCAGATGAACACGCCCCAGAGAGCTGCCACCATCGTGGCTCCCTGGCCGAGACCGTAGGAGATGGCGAATCCCGCCTGGCCCGAGGCTACGATATTGAAGCTCATGCCCACGCCCCAGATCATGCCGCCCAGGATGCCGACCGCATGGGTCTTGGCATCGCCGCCGAAGTAGGCGGATGGCGACACGGGCGGCCCGGAGAAGGGATGGCGCATGATGAGCGTTACGAAAAGGAAATTGCTCAGCACCAGCCCGAGGGCGAAGACGAAGACCGCCGCGTAGGGCCCGAGCCTGCCGGGTTCGAGATGAGCGAAATCGGTCGACATGGCGGCGGCGACGAAGCGGTAGAAAAAGCCCATGAGAATGCCGCAGGCGACCGAAAGCAGCAGGCCGCGGGCGCTGACTCCCTTGCCGCCTGCGGGCAGACGCCGATATGCCGTTGCGTCGAGCAGTATGGCGATCACGACGAAGGCCACGCCGGCGAAAAGAACGAGGGCGTTACCCACCGGGTTGCCGATGTAGTTCACCACGACGCCCAGCACCAGAGCCAGTCCGATGCCGACCGGGAAGGCCACCGCCATGCCGGCGATGTCGATCGCGGCCACGAGCAGGATGTTGGCCGCGTTGAAGACGACTCCTCCGAGAAAGGCCAGGCCCAGGCGGTACGGTTCGGCCTGGCCCAGGTCCTCGAAAAAGCCGCGCCCCTGTGTTCCGAAGCTGCCGAGCGTCAGCGCGAAGAGCAGCGAAAGGAGCAGCACACCGAAGGAATAGTCCCAGTAGAAGAGTTCAAAGCGCCAGCCGCGCCGGACGAGCTTCTGGGTGTTGGCCCAGGAACCCCAGCAGAGCATGGTGACGACGCAGAAGATCACGGCCAGCGTGTAGTTCTCGAGGATGAACATGGGAACCTCCCGGCAAGCGGGGCCAAAGCCTTTCCCCGGTTGACATGCGATATCCTACACCGACCTCGGCGCGCCGACCGCTCCTTTTCGCGCCTCCCACTCCTTTTCGAACTCGGCGCGGTTCGGGAAGGACTTCTGCGTGCCCACGCGCGTGGTGGACATGGCGGCATAGAGGCTGGCACGCAGCAGAGCTTCGCGCTCGGCCGTGCCCTCGGCCAGAAAGACGGCGAGGCTTCCGATGAAGGCATCGCCGGCGCCCGTCGTATCCTTGGGCCGCACCGGGAAGGCGGGGATCGTTTCGATTCCCGCAGCGGTGGCCAGAAGCGCGCCCTTGGCGCCGAGCGTGATGATGACGCGCCGTAAGCCGCTCTGCAGGAAATAGGCGGCGCAGCGGCGGGCGTCCTCGTCGGTACGCACCGGCAGGCCGGAAATGGTTTCGGCTTCGCTCTCGTTGGGGATGAAGTAGTCCACGCCCGCGATCCATTCGAGGTCGAGATGCTGGCCGGGCGCCGGGTTGAGCACGCAGCGGATTCCGCGCGCCGCGGCGAAGGCCACCGTGTGATAGACCGTCTCGATGGGGATTTCCAGCTGCAGGATGATGCAGTCGGCACGTTCCAGCGCGGGAGCGGCCGCGTCGACGTCTTCGGGCCGGACGCGGTCGTTGGCGCCCTTGATCACGAAGATGCGGTTCTGCCCCTCGCGGTCGACGAAGATCGGCGCCACGCCGCTCGAGACGCCCTCGAGCATGCGCACGTGGGTCGTGTCGATGCCGTAGGACTCGAAGTTGCGCAAGGTCGCCGGGCCGAAAAGATCGTCGCCCACGCGCGCCACCATGTGCACTTCGGCGCCGCACAGGCGCGCGGCCACGGCCTGGTTCGCTCCCTTGCCCCCGAAGCCGAGCTCGAAGTGCCTGCCGAATATGGTCTCGCCGGGGCGGGGAAAACTGTCGGCGAAGGTGACCAGATCGATGTTGGCGCTGCCCACTACCGCGATCCGAGGCTGTCGGCTCATCGCTGCTCCTTGCGGCCGGAAGGCCGGGTGACGCGTTCCACGTAAAGATTGATAAAACGCGGCCAGTCGAGATCGTACTGGACCTGCATCTTGCGCGCCCCCTCGGCGCCGGGCCACGGCTCGCGCCCGCCGACCGAAACGCCGTAGTTGATGTCGTGGTTGGTATCGACATCGACGTAGAGTTCGACCGTCTTGGCGATCGCGGGATCGATCAGGGTGACGGCGGCGATCTGATCGTACATGAGCGCGACGTGCTCGGGATTCTTCTGGAAGCCGGGGCCCATCTGCTCCTTGATGACGCGCGTCAGCGGGGTGTCGACCGCGACGATCCTGTCGAAGACTTCCTTGGTGAATCTGGCCTTGCGGGAGACATTGAGCGGCGAAAGGATGATGGGGATACCCGAGCGCAGGACGATGCGCGCGGCTTCGGGATCGACCCAGAAGTTGAATTCCGCGTTGGGCGTCTGATTGCCCGCGCCGTCGGGCAGCGAGGCGACGGCGCCTCCCATGATCACCAGCTGCTTCACGTTGCGCGCGAAGGCGGGTTCCTGGCGCATCGCCATGGCGATGTTGGTCAGCGGGCCGATCGCCAGGATGGTGATCTCTCCGGGATTCTGCATTACGGTGCGCACGATGAAGTCCACGGCGCTGACGGGCTCCGCCTTTTTCCGGGCGAATCCGCCCGGGGGCTCCGGCGCCGGCTCGTCGGACCACCAGCCGCCGTAATGTTTCATGGCAAAGTCGGATTTTTCGTGCAGCAGGGGGCGCGCGGCTCCCTTGTAGACGGGGATCTCGCTGCGCCCGGCGATTTCCAAAATCTTGAGCACATCCGAGGTCGCCCGCTCGACATTCTTGTTCCCGGTGACCGTCGTGATCCCCAGGATCTCGAGCTCGGGGCAGTTGAGCGCGAAGATGAGCGCCATGGCGTCGTCCTGGGGCACGAAGACGAAATCCGTGTCGAAGATGATCTTCTGCGCGGGAGCGCCCTGTAGGGCGGGCACGAACAGCGCGAGCATCAGGGCAAGGCGAAAAGTTCCGGCTGTCATCGATATTCCTCCGTCGAACTGGCCGTCGATCCGGTCGCGGCCTCCCCGAAGGACGACCGGGCCCGGCCGGCCGCTGGGTTTGCTACGGCATGAGCAGGTTGCGCGCCTCCGGGGTCGGCGCCGTCATGAGCCGCACGCGACGTTTGTCCTGCCCTGCGGGCGTTGCCGGCAGCACGCAGCATGGCGACAGCAGCAGCGACAGGAGCCGTTTCATCGATCGGACCTGAGCGGACCCGCCGGGCTCCGCATGGGCGGAGTCCGGCGGAATTGAACATAGGCTTTTAGAAAACGATCTTGAGCGCGAACTGCACCTGCCGCGGCGATTTGATCGTCGACAGGATCTGGCCGAAGCTGGGATGACCGAAAATGGTGTTCGGCGTCGCGAACTGCGCGTGGTTGAATATGTTGAACACCTCGGTGCGGAACTGCAGCGTGCGCCCCTCGGCGATCGTGAATATCTTGTAGATCGAAAGGTCGAAATTCACCTGTTTCGGCCCGTAGAGGCCCCCGATCGTACGGCCGGCGTTGCCCAGCGTCCCCGCCGGGGGCGCGGCGAAGCATGCCGTATCGAACCACTTGCTTACGGTGGGCTTGTCCAGGCGGGGATTGCAAACGACGTTGGGCCGGTTGGTGAGAGCGGTACCCGACTGGTTGTTGGCCGTGGTGAAACCGAGCGGGAAGCCGCTGCGGATGTTGGTGATTCCGTTCAGCTGCCAGCCGCCCAGGATGGCCTGGGGCACTCCATTGAGGCTGCTGAGGAAGGTCTGCCCCTTGCCGAACGGAAGCCGGTAGAGATAGCTGAGGGTGAAGTTGTGCCGCAGGTCCGTCGCAGCAAGGCCCTTGTCGGCGTCGGGCCATGCGGCCAGCGGGAAGTAGTTCGTCCCCGGATCGCCGGTGATCTCCTGGCGCAGGCCGTTGGTGATTCCTTTGCTGTAGGTGTAGGATCCCAGGAGGTAGAGCCCGCTGGCGGCGCGCCGCTCCACCCGTACCTGCATGGAATGGTAGTCGAGCCAGCCGCGGCTCATGGTGGCGAATATGCCGTTGTACTGCGGGTAGGGCCGCCGCGATGCCGGGTTGAAGCCCGGGCCGGGCGTGGCGGTATTGAGGTTCTGGTTTTTCATCATCAGGCGCGTGCCGCGGGTGCCCGCATAGGCGGCGCTGAAAAGCGTGCTCCAGGGGAGCGAGCGCTGCAGGTTCAAGTTCCACTGCTGGATCAGGCCCTGCTTGAAGTCGAGCTGCTGGGTGCGCCAGTCGCCGGTGTAGGTCGCGGGATCCTGGCGCTTGGTGTTGTCGGGAAAGCCGGTGGCCAGGGTGCGCACGGGCGTGATGTTGTCGCTGGTGAAGGCATAGGCGTTCGAGTACGGCGGATTCTGGTACAGTCCCTGCGTGCCGCCCATGGCGGAGACGTCATGGAAGATGCCGTAGCCGCCCCGCAGGACGGTGTCGCCCGAGCCGAACGGGCTCCAGGCGAAGCCGATGCGCGGCTGCACGTTGCTGTAATCGGTCTTCACGCCCACGGTGCGGTCCCTGCCCTTTTCGGCGATGAAAGCCTTGCCGGAGTAAAAGTCGAAGTTGGCGAATCTGTCCGCCGCCTCGTGCAACGGGGTCGTGACCGAGTAGGCGAATCCCAGCGTCAGGCTCAAGTTGGGGCGCACGGTCCAGGAGTCGTCGACGAAGCCGCGGAACTCTTTCCAGCGCCGGCCGCGGATGGAGCCGTCCAGCTCGTTGTTGCGCCCTCCCGATGTCGGCAAGCCCATGAGCAGGCTGGCGACCGGATGGCCGGTGCTGCCGTTGAGCGTGCCGTCGGCCCTGAAGCCCGCCGTGAAGAAGGCATCGAAGGTGAAAGTGCCGGCGTAGGCGTTGTTGCCGAGCGTGTTGAGCTGCATGATGCGCGTGGTGAAGCCCACGTTGAGCGTATGAGCGCCGCGCACGAGCACGAGGGTGTCCGAGAGCTGATAGACATTGGTTCCGCCCTGGTAGGGTGAGTACTGGCGGTCGCCGATGCCGGCGAAATTGCGGATGGTGATCTGCGTCAGCTGCGAGGTCTCGGGCGTGCCGAGGTTGGCTCCCGGAATGCCCAACTCCTGCGCCTTGTTCGACAGGTAGCCGTAAGACCGGATGTAATTGAAGACGCGGTTGTACCCGGCCGTGAACTGGTTGATGGTGTCGGGCCGGAAGACGTGCGTCTCGGAGACGGCGACGTTGCGCGCGCGCGTGGTGAAGTTCTGGTTGCTGTTGAAGGCGGTGAGGGCGCCGAAGCCCGGCAGGCCCGAGGGCCGAAATGCCTTGGCGTTTTCGAAGCTGAAGCGAACAAACAACCGGTCGTCACCGGCGAAATTGTGGTCGACGCGCGCGTTCCACATGTAGTCGTCCAGCCGGCGGATCGGGTTGGAAAGGTAATTGCCCGAAAGCCGATCCGTGTAGGTGGGCATAGGCAGGAGATCGAGCAGCTTCTTGCCTATCGGGTCGATCTGGTCGGGCGGGATGATCCCGCCGGTGAACTGGTCGCGCACGTATTTCCCCGTTGCCGGGTCGATGCGCGTCGTGCGCGGGTTGTAGATGGTCGGCGCGGGCGCGTTCGGGAAGGACTCGGTGAAGATGCCCTGGTGCATGAGCGCGGTGGGCACGGTGGTCAGGATCGTCAGCCCCTCGCGAACGTTGTTGCCCTGGAAGTCGCCGAAAAAGAACGTCCTGTCCCGGCGGATGGGGCCGCCCAGGGAGAAGCCGTACTGGTTCTGCTTGTATTTTCTCTTCTGCGGGCCGTCGAAGAAGTTGCGCGCATCGAGCGCCTCGTTGCGCAGGTATTCGAAGACGGTGCCGTGCAGTTCGTTGGTTCCCGATTTGGTGCTGACCAGGACGGTCGTCCCGCCGCGGCTGCCGTACTGCGCCGAGAAGTTGTAGGTCATGACGCGGAACTCGCGGATGGCGTCTATCGACGGCAGGATGGCGATGCCGCCGGCCGTCAGTTCGTTGTTGTCGATGCCGTCGATGAGCCAGTCGTTGGCGTTTTCGCGCATACCCTGGGCCGACAGCGACATGGTGCCGCGATAGGAAACCTCGCTGCTCGGACCGCCGCTGAGGAAGCCGCCCGTCTGGCCTGTGGTGGTTCCGGGGCCGAGGAGCGCGAGCTGCACGAAGTTGCGGCCGTTGAGAGGCAGCTCGGCGACCTGCTCGGCATGGATGATCTGGCCGAGAGTGGCATCGGCGCGTTCGACTTCGACCTGCGCCACCTGGCTGGTGACCGTCACCTCGGTCGAAATGGCCGCCACCTCCAAGGTAAAGTCCACTGTCCGGCTCTGCTGGACCTCGAGAGCGATGTCGCGCACTTCCGCGGTGCGGAACCCGCTCATGGAAGCGGAGACGGTGTAGGAACCCACAGGGAGAAGGGGGATCACGAAACGCCCCGCCTGGTCGGTGAGGGTTTCACGCGCGACCCCGGTTCCCTGGTTGCGCGCCGTGACGGTCGCGCCCGGGACGACGGCGCCCGAAGAGTCCTTGACCGTTCCCGAAATGGTGCCCACGGATTGGGCGCAGAGCATGCCCGCTCCGATCAACTGGATAGCGATGACCAGCGCTGCCGCAGCCGGAAGCGCCCGCCTCTTGTTCATATTTCCTCCACTTCGCCTTTTTCTTTGGCGCATAATCCCTGACATCCCGCAACGCGAACTCCGAGCCTGTCGGCTACCCGGCAGAGAACGCGTTTGAGACGTTTCAAACAAAGCTCATGCTATTTGTCGACGCGAGCGCTGTCAAGAGGATTCTGCTCGGCTCTCGATGGTCCGAATTTTCAGCGACATGCCTTGATACGTTTCAAAAGGGCGCTCGGGATCGGTTCGGATGCCGAAGGCGCCGGTTGCCAATTGGAAAAGGCGCCCGAGATGATTGTCATAATTTTGAAACGAATCAATATCGCTTGTGTCATGGCGGCGGTGATATAATCGCGCGCGGACGACCGGGTGCGGGCGCTCGCTCGCGCGGACGGTTCCGGAGGAAGCAAGGCCATGCCCACGCTCAGGGAAATAGCCGACAGGGCCGGGGTTTCGGTTGGCACGGTATCGAACGTGATCAACGGTACGGCGGCCGTGAGCGCCGAGCGCCGCGAGCGCGTCCTGGCCGCAATCCGGGAACTCGACTACCAGCCCAACCATGTCGCGCGCAGCCTGAAGCTCAAAAAAACCCGGATGCTCGGCATGGTCATTTCGGATATAACCAATCCCTTTTTCCCGCAGCTTGTCCGCGGGGCCGAGGACGCGGCCCTCAAGAACAGCTATCTTCTCATCACGTTCAACACCGACGACAACGTGGAGCGCGAAAAGCGGGTTCTTTCGGTATTGCGCCAGCGCAGGGTCGACGGCGTCCTCCTGGTGGTGGCGCCCAATGCCGGCGATGACGGCCACATCCGCGGCATACTCGATTCCGGAATGCCCATCGTGTGCCTCGACCGCCTGCCAGCGGGCATCGAGGTCGATTCGGTCTCGGTGGACAATGTCGCCGGCGCCCGCGATTGCGTCCGCCACCTGATCTCGATGGGGCACCGGCGTATCGCCATCCTCACCGGGCCCAAAGCGGTGCAAACCGCGGCCGAGCGCTTGCAGGGCTACCAGGAAGCGCTCATCCAGGCCGGAATCCCCGCCGACCCCGGCCTGGTCCTCGAGGGGGACTTCCGGTCTGAGAGCGGCTACCGGCTCGGCCGCGCACTGCTGGCGGGTTCCGACCGCCCCACGGCCGTTTTCGTATGCAACAACATGATGGCGCTCGGCCTGCTGAGGGCGCTCGCCGAACTGGGCCTCAATTGCCCGCGCGACGTCGCGATCGCTTCCTTCGATGACTTTCCGCTGGCGGAAGCCTTCCAGCCCCGCATGACCGCCGTGGCCCAGCCCGCCTATTCCATCGGCTACCGCGGAGCGGAGCTCCTGATCGCGCGCATCGAGGGCCGACCGGCCGAGCCGCGCCCGAGCCGCATCCGCCTGGCCACCCAGCTTCTGGTCCGCGAATCATCCACCGGCTACAGGTTCAACCGTTAAGGAGGCCCTGCCATGACGTTCCGACGAACGGGCGCGCCTTTCGTTCTAGTCTTGCTTCTCTGCTGCGCCGCGCCGGCTCCGGCTGCGGAAAAGGTCATCCACGACGCCGACATGGGTATCTTCAACGACGATGCGCACGCGCTGATCATGCTGCTCAACTCCAGGGCCGTGGAAGTCCTGGGCGTCACCACGGTCGCGGGCAATGCCTGGGTCGAGGACTGTACCGCGGCCGCGATCAGTCTGCTCAAGGCCCTGGGCCGGCCCGATATCCCGGTATTCCAGGGTGCCGGCGAAGCCCTCATGGGCAACCGGCAGCCGTGGCTCGCCGCCGAAGAGCGCCTCTTCGGCAACTCCGAGTACCTGGGCGCATTTGCGCGCCCCAGGCCGCAACCCGTCTTTCCCGGCGGCGAAAACGCCGTCGATTTCATCGTGCGCAAGGTGAAAGAATTCCCGAACGAGATCACCCTTCTGGCGACGGGTCCGGCGACCAATATCGCCCTCGCCGTAAAGGTGCATCCCGAGATCGTGCCGCTCGTCAAGCGCATCATTTACATGGGAGGAGCCGTCGACATTCCCGGGAACACCACGCCCGCGGCCGAGTTCAATTTCTGGTTCGATCCCGAGGCCGCCCGGATCGCACTGCGCACCCCGTTCCGCGAGCAGATCCTCGTGCCCAACGACATCTGCGAGCGGGTCTACTATACGAAAGCGATCTACGATCGCATCGTCGCCGCCCGGGAAACCCCGGTCGTCAAGATGTTCCGCGACCGCCACGGGGCTTCGTTCCAGTCCGATCCCGGCAGGCGGTCTTTCGTCTGGGACGCCCTGGCTGCCGCTTTCCTGCTGAAGCCCGGAATCGCCGTGAAGCTCGAAGAGCGCTTCGTCGACGTCGATGTCCACTACGGCCCGAACTACGGCCGTTCGATCGGGTACCACGAGTCGCGCCGGCGCTCGCTCTCCTCGCCCGAGAACTTTCCCGCAGGCACGCAGAAGGTGAAGATCCTTTTCGACATCGACCGGCAGACCTACTGGGATCTTTTCGTCGACCTCATGACGAGGCCGGTGCCGGCTCCGTGACTCGCCACAGTCGGACCGGGGGGGCTGTCGGCGGCGCCGGGATCAGTAGACGGCCGGCATTTTCTCGCGCGTTTCCAGATTGAACAGCCCCAGATCCGTCAGGGCGTACTTCCACGGATCGCAGGTCAGGTTCATGAAGGTGAGCAGGTCGGTCGTCCGTCCGGCGAGCACCGGTACCGGATGCATATCGTTGGCGATGCGATTCAGCGTCCGGATCTTGCCGGCCACCGAGTTCGGGTCTTCATCGGTCATCAGCCCGGCGATGGGCAGCGCCAGTTCGGCCAGGACCCTGCCGCCGGCGGCGATCACGAATCCCCCCTGGAGTTCGGCCACCCGGTTGGCGGCCACAGCCATATCGGCGTCGTCGGCGCCCACAACCGCCAGGTTGTGATGGTCATGGTTGACCGTCCAGGCGATGGCGCCCCGGTCGAAGCCGAGCTCCCAGAACGCCAGACCGATGTTGCCGGTGCGGCGATAGCGCTCGATGACGGCGAATTTAGTGATTCCGCGGGCAGGATCCCGCTGAACGAGGCCGTTCCTCACGGGCAGCTTGTGCGTCAGGGGGCCGAGGTCGCGCGAAAAGTAGCGCGGTTTCAGAACGGTGGCCGTGACCTCGGAGCGGTTCGGAGGCGCTGCGATTTCGAAATCCGGGGCGCGCAGCGGGCGTGGCAGCCTGACGCTGTTGCGGACATACTCCGGGGCTGCCGGGACGCGGATTTCGCGGACCAGGCGTCCCTGCTCGGCGACCAGCCGTCCGTCGGCGACCACCTTTTCGATCCGGACCTTCTCGAGATCGGAGATCAGCAGAATGTCGGCATAGCGGCCGGGTGCGAGGATGCCGTGGTCGTCCTCCATGCGCCAGTGCTGGGCGTTGTTGAGCGTCGCCATCTGGTAGGCGATGGCGGCGGGAACGCCCAACTCGATGGCGCGCCGCACCTCGTGATCCATGCTGCCGATTTCCAGCAGCTCGTCGGCCGGGCGGTCGTCGATGGCGAGCCCCACCAGGCGCCAGTCCTTCAGGGGCAGCTCGAGGAACTGCCGCACGATGTCTCCGGTGCGGTCGATCTTCAACTGAAGGTGCAGGCCGCGGCGCAGCATGGCGAGGGCTTCGGGCAGGCGCGGCGAGTGGGTGGAGGAGATGCCGGCGGCGATCCAGCCGTCGAGTATTTCCAGGGCCGGGCTGCCGTGTCCTTCGACCCGCCGCCCGGCGTCCAGAGCCGCCTGGATTACGCCGTGCAGGCGCGCGTCTCCCTCGAGCAGGCGCGGCAGGTCCATGACTTCGCCGAGGCCGCGCACGACGTCGGGCCATTGCCGGATGGCGTGCTGCACTTCATCGTGGCCTATGTAGCCGCTCGTCGTTTCCACCGGGCTCGGCGGCGTGGCGGACGACACGCAGGGGTAGATCTTCTGCGGCAGTGCGCGGCCCTCTTCGACGAAATACTGCACCCCGGGCAGGCCGCCGGCGGCGTTGGTGATTTCGTGCGTCCCTTCGAAATAGGCGGTCAGGCCCATGGGGAGCGTGACCCGTGCATGCTGCGTCGGGCTCAGGCGGCTGCTTTCGCAATGGTAGTGCGCGTCGACGAAGCCCGGCACGAGATAGAGGCCCGAGGCATCGATGATCGTGGTCGCCGGTCCTACGCAGCGGCGCACGTCGCCGAGCGCGGCGATCCGCCGCCCCGACACGGCGATGCCGGTTTGCGGCAGCAGCTCCAGGGTGGCGGTATCGAGCAGCGTGCCGTTGAGGATGACCAGATCCGCCGGGCGCCGGCCCAGGGCCACTTCCATCAGATCGATGCGCGCCTTCTGCCGCAGGCGCGCTTCTTCGGGAAGTGATTGCGGCGGCTCAGCCGCGCGCGCCGCGGCGGGCGCCCCGGCGAATGCCGCCGCCACGCCCGCGACCGAACCCGCCAGGCCTGCACGCAGGAACTCGCGCCGCCTGGAGCGCAAACCTCTTTCTCTTGCTCCCGGTTTTCTCATCAATCTCCCGCCTGTTCGAAAGCGGCCGCACCCTGAGGCGCGCGCCGACGCTTGGAAGTATACCGCGGGATGCAAACCACCCGGGGCCGCGCGCCGCGCCCGGCGGCGATTTTTCGGCGTTGCCCTGCGCCTACGATGCGATAGAATGGCGCCCCGTTTGCGGACGTGCGCGAACGTGGGTCCGGCATCGTCATGGACGTCGGGGTGAGATGAGAAGGTCCGTTGCTTCCGCCGTCGAGCGCATCTTCCGGCTCTCGGAGAACTCGACGACCGTGCGGCGCGAGATCCTGGGCGGGCTGACCACGTTCGTCACGATGTCGTACATCGTCGCCGTCAATCCTTCCATCCTGCACGAAGCCGGCATGCCCCTGGAGGGCGTGCTGTTCGCCACGGCGGTTTCCTCGGCCGCGGCCACGCTGGTGATGGGCCTGTATGCCAACTACCCCATCGCCCTGGCTCCCGGCATGGCCTTGAACGCCTATTTCGCCTACGCCGTGGTTCAGGGAATGAAGATCCCCTGGCAG
>Ga0129301_1001144_pt1 | contig 13405 bp, 14 predicted proteins | sample ConPoolayeHmetaG_FD_94489 | JGI IMG/M metagenome (GOLD analysis project Ga0129301, IMG submission 94489) | Hot spring microbial mat communities from California, USA to study Microbial Dark Matter (Phase II) - Cone Pool mat layer H metaG ...
AATAAAGGGGTTTTTCACCACTTTTCCCCCTTTGTCATTCCGAGCCAAGCCCAGGAATCCCTCTCTTTATTGAGCGCAAAAATTAACTTGACCGCTGTTAGGTTTCGCTTATTCTAAAACTATGACCGTCACGGTTGCGCTGACCATTACCAGCATTTCACTGATAATTGCCCTCGTCGTCATCCTTCTCACGGTTACCCGATTGAAAAAAACCCCGCCAACCGAAACCGCTCTGCTTTTCCAGCAATTTGAGGCGCTCCGCCAGGAACAGGCGCGCGCCCTGGAGGCAACCAGCCAGCTCTTGAATCAGCGCCTTGCCGAGGTCAGCCGGACCCTTGCCGAAAACACCAGCGCCCTCAACAACAGGCTTGACAGCGCCGCAAAAATCACCGGCGAACTGAACCTGCGGCTGGGCGAACTCGCTCGTGCCGCACAAAACATCTTTGAGGTAGGTAAGGATATCGCCTCGCTGCAGGACATCCTGCGCGCACCCAAACCCCGCGGTGTTTTGGGCGAACTTTTTCTGGATAATATCCTTAAGGAGATGGTTCCGAATAACTATGAATCCCAGTTCCAGTTTCGTAGCGGAGAAAAGGTGGATGCGGTAGTGCGACTTGGAGGGAAATTAGTGCCGATTGATGCCAAGTTCCCGCTTGAAGACTTTCAACGGTTGATTACGGCTGAAGATGAAACAACCCGCACCTCAATGCGCCGGCAGTTTCTCCAGAAGGTTAAAAAATACATTGATTCCATCGCCCAGAAATATATCCTGCCGGATGAAGGGACATATGACTTTGCCTTGATGTATATTCCGGCAGAAAATGTCTATTATGAGACCATTGTTAGTGTGGGCGATGAGGAGGAGTCTGTTCTGAAGTATGCGTTTGACCGCCGGGTGATTCCGGTTTCACCGGGAACAATTTATGCCTATCTCCAGGCAATTGTCCTGGGCTTGCGCGGAATGCAGATTGACCGCAGGGCAATGGAAATCCTCGGGCATTTGAGCCGGTTGCGGAACGACCTCGAACAGTTCAAGGAAAAATTTACAACCTTAGGCAGTCACCTTACCAATGCCCATAACCGCTACGATGATGCGGCACGCGAACTTGAGCAGCTCTTCGCCAGGATGGCGTTAAAACTTGAACAAACAAACAGTGAGCCAAAGAGTCAGCAGGATTAAAAAAATTTGGAGGTAAAAATGAAGCAACTATTCTGTTTGGTTGGTTTGAGCCTGATAACCATAGCACCTGCCTTTGCGAGCTGGCAGCAACTTGGCCCCCAAGGTGCAGGTGTGACGGCAATGACCAATGTCTTAGGGTTTCCTGATGAACTTTTTCTGGTAGTCGCCGGATTTCCCGGTTTTGTCTTCCATACAACCGATGCTGGCAACACCTGGAGCGAACCAGAAACAATCCCGGACATAATCACCGCCATTTGCGTTAATCCTAATTCTGTCCGCACCCTCTATGCTGGTGGCAGGACCCGCAGGATTTATAAAAGCACCAACGGCGGCGCATCCTGGCAGGCTGTTGGCAATATTCCCGGCAATTGTTGGGTGCACCAGCTTGCGGTGAACCCGCAGAATGGTTTTGAGGTCTGGGCAGCTGGGGAAATTTACGCTAATGATAATGATTCTGTCGGGATGTGCCTCTGGTATTCAAGTAATGCCGGCGTTAACTGGGGCAGTTCAGTGGCAATCAGTTCGTTTGAAGCCAAGGTGAGGGCACTTTTAATTGACCATTTCCATTCGGGGATGGCTTTTCTGGGCGGCTCGGCTGCCAATCGTGCCCGCCTGCTATTGACAACTGATTACGGTGCCTCCTGGGAAGACAAATCAGCTAATATTGGGGGCAGATGCGTTTATGGAGTAGCAATAGTTCCCAACGACAGTCAGGCAATGGTGTGCGCAACCGATTCCGGAATTTATTACTCAAGCGACCGCGGTCAAACCTGGATTAAGCGGCTTTCCGCCCCGGCATATTCGGTTGCCTTTGCCCCTCTTTCTCCTTATTATGGGTATGCCGGCGGGGAAAATTTAGTATATCGCTCCAACGATTATGGCTGGACCTGGCGCGCCGATACTTGCGAATTTTTCGGCACCAATACCCGCTGGCTGGCAGTAAACCCAACGCGCCCATTAGAGGTTTATGCCGGCAATAGTTATGGTGTTTTCTATACTACCAATGGCGGGTATGACTGGTCATACCGCCCCAATACCTTCCGCAACCTCAATGTCTCATTTCTCCACTTTACATCAGCAGAAAGCATCTTTGCCGGTGTTGAGGGCCTGGGCATTCTCAAATCAACAAACTCAGGTCTAAACTGGGGATTGTGGGGTAGACCATTCCCGGGTTCAGGCTGGGTAACGGGAATTGCCTTCAACCCGCACAATCCGGACACGGTTCTCTGCGTAACCGGCTTTGACTCAAGATTGCATGTAACCATTGACCGGGGCGATTCCTGGGAGAGCTTTCCGATTGTTAGCTACTTTGAACCGGCTGGCATCGCCTATCACCCTTCGGGTTACGACACCATCTACACCTGGGGCGGTAAAAGGGATTCGGTTAACGGACCAACCCGTTTTGCCATCTTTCGTTCTACTAACCAGGGTCAAGCCTGGAGCCAGGTGCTTCTGCGTGACGAAGGGATATGCCGGAAGATGATATTTTCCGCCTCTGCCGAAACTGTCATCGCATATGGGAGAAGTTCAACAGGCGCGATCTTCCGTTCAACCGACCGGGGCAGAAACTGGACTTCGCTCGCATCGGGTCTTAGCGGTAAAGAGGTTTACGACCTTAAAATAATGCGGTCTGAGCCCAATGTCTGGTTCTGCGCAACCTCTCAGGGGGTATTCAAATCAGAAAATAGCGGACTTTACTGGACAAACATCGGACTTGAGAATGTAACCTCTGTCCTCCCGGATACTCTCAACTCCAACCGGCTCTGGGTAGGAACTGACACTCAGGGATTTTACTGGACGATCAACAACGGCAGCATCTGGGAACGTGATACCCTGGGACTGTTAGGACGGTCAATCACCTTTATATTGCGCCACCCGGCGCGAAACCGTGCTGTTTACGCAGGTGTTTATGGACACAGCCTTATCGGCGCCAATGTCATCGGCTTAGAGGAGGCTTCAGGACCCAAAAGCAAACCTGGTTGCATCAGCCTCTACCCCTCGGCGGTAAACCGGCAGGTTACAATTGTTGTTGACCCCGTACCTGATGACATAAAAATCTATGCCGCTAATGGCAAATTGGTGGCTGCTATTCCCTCAGTAGCCAGCAGGGTCTACCAATGGGGACGACCGCAATCCCTGCCTGCTGGTATCTATTTTTTAACGGTCAGGACAGGCACAATTCAGGAGTCAAGGAAGCTCCTTTTGTTGCCATGGCAATAGTTGACAGCGAGAAGGGATTTGCTTATCCTTAATTACTTGTAAAAGGAGTATAATTGGTCAAAATAAGACTTACACGATTAGGTGCTCGCAACAATCCTGTTTATCGAGTTGTCGCGATCCATTCCCAGCGAGCGCGCGACAGCCAATATCTCGAACCGCTCGGGCATTATGACCCGCGGCGCAAGATTCTGAAACTTAACCTTGAACGGGTGGACTACTGGTTGTCAAAAGGTGCTCAACCTTCCAATACCGTTAACAGGTTAATCAAGCGTTATCGGAAAACAAATCCGGTTCCTCAGCCTGCTGAAGAGCCGGAAATCATAAAGCAAAACGAATCCGCAAACTAACCAAGGAGGCATCATGAAAGAACTGATAGAATACATCGCGAAAGCGCTCGTTGACCATCCTGACAAAGTTGAGGTCAAGGAGATAGCCGGAGAGAAGACGCTGATATATGAGCTGCGTGTAGGTCAAGGAGACCTTGGTAAGGTCATCGGCAAGGAAGGTCGAACCGCCAAATCCATCCGTGCGATTATCTCGGCTGCAGCGATGAAGCACGGAAAACGGGCACAGCTCGAAATCCTTGAGTAGCGCCGGTTCGGTCCAGCGGTCGCAGAGCGAGGGTCGGAAACCTGTGCGCATTGATATTATCTCCATATTCCCGGAGTTCTTTAGTGGTCCATTTGACTGCGGACCAACAAGAATTGCCCGGGAAAAAGGGCTTTTAGCAATCGGGGTGATTAACCCAAGAGAGTTTACCACTGATGCTCATCGAACCGTTGACGATTACCCGTTTGGCGGTGGGGCGGGAATGGTGATGAAGCCCGAACCAATATTTTCCGCGGTCGAAAGCGTCAGTGATGACAACTCCAGGGTAATCCTCCTTTCACCCCAGGGAGATAGGTTTGACCAGGAGATGGCGCTAAGGTTTCGAGAGCTGCCTCATCTTATATTCATCTGTGGCCGTTATAAAGGGGTGGACGAACGGGTTCGCACCCGGCTGATTGACGAAGAGGTGTCAATCGGCGATTACATCCTCGCCGGCGGAGAAGCTGCGGCAGTGGTGATAATTGAAGCCATTGCCCGGCTTCTCCCTGGCTGCGTCGGCGATGAGGATTCGGTTGCTACCGACTCATTTGCGAATGGAATCTTAGAGGCACCCCTTTACACGCGACCACGCGAGTTCCGGGGCGAGCATGTGCCAGAAGTTCTCATCTCCGGAAATCACGCCGCAGTTGCCCAGTGGCGTCGCCGCCAGGCACTCTTGAATACCGCCCGGCGCCGACCTGACCTGCTAAAGAACATGCCTTTGACCGAAGAGGAAAAGGAGTTTATCCGTAAGGAGATGGAAAAGGAGAAAACCGATGGCGGGGAAAAAGAAAAACAACCATCCGGAAGTTAAGGAACCAGGTTCAACAGTCACTGTTTTGGAGCCGGGCGACCTTGTTGATGTTCATCTGCGTATTACTGAAGGTGATAAGGAACGGATACAAGTCTTTCGCGGAACCGTGATTGCGGTTCGGGGTAAGGGTATGGGTAAGACCTTTACCGTGCGCCGGGTGAGCCGGGGTATCGGCGTAGAACGCATCTTTCCGGCCAACGCACCGGTGATTGCCCGGGTGGATATCAGACATAAAAGCAAGGTCCGCCGCGCCAAGTTATATTATCTAAGGACAAAGGCTGGACGCGAGGCAGTACTGAAAGAACGTAAGAGCGGTGAAAAATCTGGACCGCAACCTATGGAAAAATAACACCCTTGTCTGCGGTGTTGACGAAGTAGGCAGGGGTGCCATCGCCGGCCCCCTTGTCGCCGCAGCAGTAATCCTGCCTGCAAACTGCCGTCTGACCGGTATCAATGATTCCAAAATGTTGACCCCGAAACAACGCTCTATCCTGGCGCCACTAATCAAGAGTCAGGCACTGGGCTATAGCATAGCTGCGGTTGGACACCAATTTATTGAGCACCACAATATTGCCTGTGCAGCATTTTGGGCGATGCGGCTGGCGGTGCAGAAAATCATGCTGCAATTAGAGAAGAAAATTAAGGACGAAAATATTCTCGTCCTTGCGGACGGCTGGCAAATACCGGAGTTGAATTTACCTTGCCAAGGAGTCATTAAAGGCGATTCCAAAAGCCTTTCCATTGCCTGTGCCTCGATTATTGCCAAGGTCTTCCGTGACGAACTGATGGTAAAAATGGAGCGCCGTTTTCCAGGATATGGCTTTGCCCGACATAAGGGTTACGGCACTATGGAACATATTCGCGCCCTGAAGAGACTCGGTCCTTCGCCAATCCATCGTCAAACATTTGAACCAGTTAAATCCCTACTTGACTGTGTCTAAAACAATGCGCCGAGTGGAACTGGGCAGAAAGGGCGAAGCGCTTGCACGCAAATACCTTATTTCGCAGGGATACAGAATCCTTGAAACCAACCATCGCTCCCAATATGGCGAGATTGACATCATCTGCGAGTATAAGGAGACAATCATTTTTGTTGAGGTTAAAAGCCGCACTTCAGAGATTTTCGGTACCCCGGCAGAGTCGGTCAACTGGCAGAAACAAAAGCGCCTGCACCGGCTCGCCCAGGAATATCTTGTTGCCCGTAAGCTTGAGTCCAGACCGGTGCGGTTTGATGTTCTCAGTGTTCTCTTTCTGCCGAATGACATTCAAATTGAACATCTACCCGGAGCCTTTTAATGCTTTCCACGGTTTTGTCCAGTGCTGTCTTTGGTGTTGATGGCTATCTTGTGACGGTTGAGACTGATATCGCGCATGGCATCCCGATTTTTAATATCGTCGGACTCCCCGACACCGCGGTCAAAGAGTCTCAGCATCGCGTTCAGGCAGCGATTAAAAACTCTGGCATCGCGTTCCCAAACCGCCGGATTACCGTTAACCTCGCTCCCGCTGATATCAAAAAGGAAGGTCCGGCATTTGACCTACCGATCGCGCTGGGAATAGTTGCTGCTGCGGGTGGCATCTCACCGGTTGCACTTGCTGGTTATATCATCTTAGGTGAACTTTCCCTTGATGGCTCAGTGCGACCGGTAAAAGGGGTTGTGGCGATGGCGGTTGCTGCGCGCGTCGCCAAAGTCAAAGGTATGATTGTTCCTGAACCCAATGCCGCTGAAGCAGCACTCGTGCCAGAATTACCGGTGTTTGGTGCCAATTCGCTTATCCAGACGATAAATTTCCTTAAAGGTCTCGAGCAGATTACGCCGGCACGCACCGATGCCCAGCAATTGTTCGAACAAGCGTCCGTTTTCGGCATTGACTTTTCCGAGGTTCACGGTCACGCCCATGCCAAGCGCGCCTTGGAAATCGCTGCTGCTGGCGCCCATAATGTCTTGATGCTTGGCCCGCCCGGTAGCGGTAAAACAATGCTTGCCCGGCGCCTGCCAACTATTCTGCCGAACTTTACCCTTGAAGAGGCGCTGGAGACAACTAAAATCCATTCGGTTACCGGCACTCTTCCCCCGGGTGTGTCGATTGTGGCTGTGCGTCCGTTTCGTTCCCCCCACCACAACATCTCCGAATCCGGCATGATTGGTGGGGGGACTATTCCCCGTCCGGGTGAGGTATCGCTGGCTCATAACGGTGTGCTGTTTCTTGATGAACTGCCCGAGTTCCGCCGAGATGTCCTCGAGGCGCTACGGCAGCCGCTTGAGGATGGCGAAGTGACCATCGGCCGTGCCCGTTCAACCCTCACCTTTCCAGCCAGGTTTATGCTCGTGTGCGCGATGAATCCCTGCCCCTGCGGCTTTTTAAACGACCCCAAACGCACCTGCACCTGCACTCCCCCAAAAATCAGGCGCTATCGCAGCCGCATCTCCGGACCATTGCTTGACCGCATTGACATTCACATTGAGGTGCCGGCGCTGAGATACGCTGATGTTGCCGCCAGAAAGCAGGGGGAAACGTCCAATCAAATCAGGGGACGGGTGATGAGGGCACGCAAAATACAACTCGAACGCTTCCAGGGACTTAACCTGCGGCGGCGAGTGTTTGCCAATGCTCAGATGACACCGGCACTTATCAGACGTTTCTGTTCGACCAATCCCGAAGGTGAGGAACTGCTGCGGACCGCAATTGACCGACTAGGACTTTCCACTCGGGCTTATCATCGGGTGCTGAAAGTGGGAAGGACCATTGCTGACCTTGAAAGTTCAGAGCAAATTCAACTGCACCATCTCAGCGAGGCGGTTCAGTACCGCAGCTTTGACCGAACAGTGTGGTAAGTTGCAAGATGCAAGAAAGGAGAGGAAATGAAGCAACTGGCTGATAAAATCAAAAACCGCGAGGCAAAGGTAGGCATCATCGGCATCGGCTATGTGGGACTGCCGCTCGCCCTGGAAATCGCCCGTGCCGGTTTTGATGCGATTGGTGTTGATGTTGACAAAAACAAGGTCAGCGCAGTTAACCGAGGAGTGAGTTTTATCGGGGATGTTGAATCCAAAGAACTTTCTGAGATGGTGCGGGCAAAGAAATTGCGCGCAACATGTGATTATCAGGTGTGTCAGCAGTGCAATATTGTCAATATCTGCGTGCCCACGCCCTTTACCGCATCTAAGGAGCCGGATGTGTCCTATATTATCAGGGCGGGCGAAGAGGTGGCAAGGCATTTGCATCAGGGTCAGTTAATCATTCTGCGGAGTACCACCTACCCTGAAACAACCGAGAAGGTGCTCTTGCCGATATTAAATAAGAGCGGTTTAAAGGTTGGAAAAGATTTCTTCCTGGCGTTTGCACCAGAACGAATTGACCCCGGGAATAAACGATGGACCATCCGCACGACGCCGGTGGTTGTCGGCGGTGTTACCAAGCATTGCACGGAGTTGTGTTCGCTTTTTTATTCACAGTTTGTTGATAAGGTGATACAGGTTTCCTCTCCTCGTGTTGCTGAGATGTCTAAGTTGCTGGAAAATATATTTCGGAGTGTGAATATCGCGCTGGTGAACGAACTTGCCCGGATGTGCGAGCGGATGGGGAATATTGATATCTGGGAGGTTATTAACGCTGCCGCCTCCAAGCCATTTGGTTTTATGCCCTTTTATCCCGGACCGGGTATAGGCGGGCATTGCATTCTGATTGACCCTTATTACCTTGCCTGGAAGGCACGGGAATATGATTTCCACTCCAATTTTATTGAACTGGCAGCAGAGACAAATGAGGCGATGCCTTTCTTTGTTGTTGACCGGCTGATGGAAATTTTGGGGGTGAATGGAATTGCGGCAAAAAAGGCACAGGTTTTAATCATCGGTGCCGCCTTTAAGCGGAATGTGGATGATACCCGGCATTCACCGGCAATCAAGGTGATGGAGTTACTCTTAGGGAAGGTAAAAAGGCTTGATTATGTTGACCCTTATGTACTGGAAATTGAGATTCACGGAAATAAATTTAAATCGCGCACCCTGACTGGGAAATTACTCCGTCGCGCCGATTGTGTTGTTATCCTTACTGACCATTCCTGCTTTGACTATGAGTTTATCCTCAAGCAAAGCCGGCTGATTCTTGATACCCGTAATGCCATCCCCATTAGAAATGTGAAAAAGGTTTACACTTTGGGGTTTCGGCGCTGTCAGGAAGTGTAAGGGCGAGCGAGATTCCTGATGCAAACCTGAAGGTTTGCCCTACATTTGCGTTAAAACCCATTCTTGAATATAACTGACGATGGAGGGTAAGGCGTTGGCAAGAGCCGGGGAAATTTTTTCACCAAAGCCACGCTGAAAGGGTTGGATACCCAATAGATAGATCTTTGCACCCGTAGCCGCATTGATGAGCTGGGCAATGAGGTTTAATGGCGGAGTATGGGTTGAGAAATTGGGCAGGCGCAGATTTTCAAGGCTTTCAGTTCCAAAGAGCCGAAACTCGCCCGGCTCGCCATCAAAGAGGCAGGCATCAATGATAAGCACCCGCTCGGGGGTTTTTTTAATGATGGACTCAATATAATTTTCTGGCACAGTGCTGGCATCAATCGCATCAATGTCAGGAATGGTCTCTTTGAGTAAATCAATGAGATGACAGCCAACGCCATCGTCACCCCGCAGCCGATTGCCAACACCAATTACGACTGTCTTTCCCATCAGCGTGCTTTTTGCTTCCCGCCTGCCACTTCTGCCTTTAACCGTTTCGCATCACGGACATAATTGGGAAGCCAAGGAACTGAATCCGCCTTGTCTGCCCAATTGATGATGCGCTGGGTGATAACTCGGACACTGTCGCCTCTGCCCAGACCAGCCCAAGCATACGACATCTTCAACCAGTTTTCGGCAATGCCATAACGATTTTTGGGGAATGTAACCCTGATATCGTTTTCCAGTTCTTTGCCCAGCACTATCGCCTGTTCATTTTTCCCCATATCCAGATAGATGTCACGCAAAAGCCTTGAGGCGGAGCGGTTATTCGGATAGCGCGCCAGGAGGCGCTCACAACACCGCATCCCACTGGCAAACAGCCGGTCCTCCTTAAACATAAACCCCAGCATAAACTCCGCCATCGGTTGCAGCATCCCATCACGGTTCCGTGCCTCCTGCATCATTTGATACGCCCGCTCCCTTGAACCAATCAACCCCAGACCAAAGCAGTAGCGGTCAGCGGTCGCCTTGAAATACTCAATCACAGCCAGACCAAAAATGGCATCGCTAAGTTCAGGGTCAAGCCTGAGCGCCCGGTGCAGGTGCGGGCTAACTTTAAACAGGGTCATAAAGGCAGCAAATTTTTTCCCCTGCCAGCTCTGAAGGTTCGCGCGGTTAAGTTGGGCAAGCCCCCAGTAAAGATGTACCTCGGCATCGTTCGGGTTCTGTTTCAGCCGCTCTTGGCACAGTTTAATTACCCGGTCGCTTGTGCGGTAAAATGAATCTATCAAACCGGTATTGCCCGAGTCATAAATCAACATCTGCAATAGACAGGCATACCAGAAATGCCCCGCGGGGTCACTGGAATCGTTCTCACAGATTTTTTTGACCTGGGTAAACGCTGCCGGATAATCCTGCAGATAACATAAGTCCCGCGCCTGATAAAGCGCCTCTTTTTTCTCTTTTGGAGTTTGCCAGGCGTTAAGCAGAAAGGGCAGTATTAGAAAAACGTTACCGCTCAGCAACGACTTCAATCTCAACCTGCGCCCCCTTTGGCAGAGCCGCGACCTGCACTGTTGAACGGGCTGGAAACGGCTCTTGAAAATAACGGGCATAAACCACATTGACCCGGGCAAAATCTTTGATATCGGTGATAAAGATTAGACTCTTGATAACCCGGCCCAACCCACTGCCTGCCGCTGCCAACACTAGGCTGAGATTCTTCAGCACCTGCTCTGCCTCTGCCTCAATGCCACCCTTGACCAACTCGCCGGTCTCGGGGTCAATGCCAATCTGTCCCGATGTCCAGACTATATTGCCAAATACAACCGCCTGACAGTAAGGTCCTACCGGCTTGGGCGCCTTATCAGTATTAATCACCTCTCTCATTTTTTCTCTCCTTTCAACAGCCATAATAAAGATTGAACTCCCAAGGATGCGGCCTCCTTGCAATCGCCTCCAACTCAAGCATCTTCAACTCTCTCCACTTTTTGATGGTTTCTTCAGTAAAAATACCTTCTACAGTCAGATAATCGTGGTCGCGCTGTAACTCCCCTATTGCCGCGCTTAACGAGACTGGTACTGGATGAGCCCGCGAGCGCATGTCTTTGTTTCCACCCCTGCCCCTTTGAGGTAGACAAGGTTCAATCCTTTTTTTGATGCCATCAAGCCCTGCCAAAAGAATAGCTGCCAGCGCTAAGTAGGGATTGGCGGTTGCATCTGGTATTCTGAACTCAATTGCCATTTTACTAACATCTCGGATATAGCCCGGAATCCTGATGGCCGCAGTTCGGTTCGCGACAGAGAAGAAGGCTTCGGTTGGCGCCTCGTAACCAGGCACTAACCGGCGATAGGAATTGGTGCTCGGATTGGTCAATGCACAAAGCGACGGCACATGCTCCAAAATCCCGCCAATCCAATAAAGCGCCAGCCGGGAAAGACCGGTTTCTGCCTTTTTGTCACCAAAAATTGAAGCATTCCTCTTTTCAAGAAACAGATGAAAGTGCATACCTGAACCAGGTTCATTATAAATCGGTTTGGGCATAAAGGTAGCGCTTTTACCCTTTTTGAACGCCAGATTCCGAACCAGATACTTGGTCAGCATCACACCATCGCCAGCCTTCAACGCCGGCAGAAATCCCGGCTCAACCTCCACTTGGGAAAACCTGCCGCCCTCGTGATGATGATACTTCACCGGAATACCGCACTCAACCATCAACCGAGCAAGTTCGCTACGAAACTCACCGCTCCGGTCAAAAGGTGGTGCCACATGATAAGCGCTGCCCTTAAACAACGCTACACCGCTCTGGTCATCATGCCGTAACTCCTCGCTTTCAACCCGATAGACCGCAGAACTTTCATCGGTCCAGAACTCTGCTGAATTAAAAAGGTAAAACTCAAACTCAGTCAAAACCATTATCTCATCACACCCGGTTTCCTTTTTCACCGCGCTTGCCGCCTTCTCAAGGATAAATCTCGGGTCATGCTCATAGCGCTCACCTTTAGTTGGTTCATAGATATTGGCAAAACAGGAAACGGTGGGCTCGCTCATAAAGGGCTCAACAAAGGCGCTGTTAAGGTCCGGCTTCAACACCATATCACCCGACTCCACCTTGCCAAAACCGGCAACCGAAGAACTGTCAAACCCGACGCCATTTTCAACCACATCCTTCAGGCGCCCAATCGGCAGGGTCACATGGCGCATCCTGCCCCACAGATCGCAATACTTCAGGTCAATAAATTTAACCTTATGCTCAATCTCTTCAATTCGCTTCATAATCATAGCTTGCCAGTAACTTATACTATGTCAACCTCTGCTGAACTAACCGCAAACCGAAATAGGGCAGGGAGAAATCCCCGCCCTGTTGGTGTATTTTATTTAAAACTACCGCTGGAGGATGAGTTTGGTGTTGCGGCGATAATCACCAGCAGTGAACCGGCAGATGTATATACCGCTGGCAGCCGCTGGAACCGGAAGACCTGCGCACCTGCTTGAGCGAGGCGCTCAAGTGCGGTCAAATCAGACCGGACTGGCTCACCGCGTTTGACCGCTGGGTGAAAAACCCATAAACTGTCAAGCCCTAATTTAACCAAAATCGGTGGTTATATTTTCTCCATTTTCCGATCAAACCATCGCTCCAGATTTTTAGTGCACCAATTGAAACCTTTTCACCTCCTTGCCAATATACAGAAAATAAACTCCTGGGCTCAGGACTGAAACCGGGATTTCCAACTCAGATGTCCCTTTTGCTGTGCCCAACTCCTTTATCAGTCTCCCTGCAGAATCAAAGATTTTTATTTTCTTAGAGGTTGTGCCCGGTGGCAGTTGGACAAGGAGAACCGACTTTGCCGGATTGGGACAAATCTTAGTGCTCTTACCACCCCTATTTAGCCTACTCCCCTCCTCAAACCCGATTACATCCCGAATTACCGATATGCTGGAGCCGTTATAATTGGCAACATAGATGCGATTCTGTTGAGGATTATAGGTAAAGGCGGTTGGCGAATTTCCAACCTTAACTGTGGCAATCACCTGATTGCTCGCACCGTCAATCACCGAAATCTCGTCACCCACACAATTGGCGCAATAAAGTTTATTATTGTTCGGGTTATAAACCAAGGCACAAGGCAACCTGCCCACTGAAACAATTGTCATCACCTGATTGGTTGTGCCATCAATCACCACCACACTGTCATTCACCCTTGCACAATAGACCTTATTGTTTTGGGGATTATAGACTAAGGCGTTAGGACCGGTTCCCACCGGGATGGTGGTAATAACCGAATCACTACCACCATCAATCACTGTGACATCATTACTGTAGAGATTGGCACAATAGACCTTATTGTCGTTCGGGTTATAACCCAATGCCCGGGGATAACCTCCAACTGCAATCGCCTTAATCACCTGATTGCTCGCACCATCAATCA
>Ga0129301_1001146_pt1 | contig 13404 bp, 9 predicted proteins | sample ConPoolayeHmetaG_FD_94489 | JGI IMG/M metagenome (GOLD analysis project Ga0129301, IMG submission 94489) | Hot spring microbial mat communities from California, USA to study Microbial Dark Matter (Phase II) - Cone Pool mat layer H metaG ...
CGAGTTGTAATCCTCTATGTATTTTCTTGCTGATGGATAATCTGTGGTGCCAAGGATTTTTTGAGCGGACCTATGTCCTTGTTATTCCACAACTTTATTTTTACAACTGTTAAAGATCAGTTTTATTAATTTGGCAAAAGAATTCTTTGCGGATTTAACTCTTGGAGAAGATGAAAAAGAGATTTTCCATCGGGGCGTTCGAGGAGATGTTCCCAACCCCCTATATGGCAAAAAATTACTCCTTCTTTGCTCTTAAAAATTTGGCGAATTTTCTCGGCCATATAAAATTCTCGCTCTAAAATTTCTTTGGTTACTGGCCAAATTTTCGGTGGATTATGAAAAAGATGCTTAGCTTTGGCATATTGAGCGGAGATCTCTTTAAAAAATGATCTTGAGGGTAACATATGTAAGTTCATTAAATTTTCCAGGGAGACGAGTTCGGCTAAATAAGTGAGTTTTTCTTGGGCGTAAACAGAAAGATCGATATCAAAAAGGTAAGCATTATTTATTTGGGCATAAAATTTTGCCGCTCGCCACTCGAAAGGATCCTTGAGCAGGCAGAAGATACTCATAACTGCTCCGTGAGAAATAATTTCTTTTAAAGAAAGGCCATTTTCATTTTTCATGCAGCGAAGATTTTCGCGCAAAGTTCGACGGATTTCGGGAACATGCTTGGCGCGGAAAGATAATGAATATGGGCTAATTTCTACCGTAATTATCCTCGGTTTTATTTCAGAAAGAAGATTAAAAAGTTTCTTATAACCGTGGGGGTCCTGATGAACTGTACCTATTAAAATCAACGAAGAAACATTTTCCATGACTTTGATTTTCTTTTCTCAAAAATCCCAATTATTTATAGATTATTTTAAAGAAAAAAGGAATCATGATAAAGAATAATTATGGAAGGGAACATTAATCTACGGATTATCGCTAACCCCTTAGCGAAACTGGGTCATAATTGGATAAGCAGGCCAGAGGCAGGCCAGAGGCAGGCATAGATGAGGAAGCATAGGCGGGATAAGGAAATTTGGATGGTTGACGGCATTTAATTTCCCATGCTAACTTAAAAATTAATCTATGGATAAGCTCAATTATTATTGCTGCAGATATAAAGTTAATGGAAAAGATTGCGCGTCGTGATTTGGTTGTCGTCGCTGCCGCCGGCACAATCGTCATTATGGGTTTAGGGTTCATTATCCCGCTTTTTCCCATATATGTGACCCAAAAAGGCGCAAATAATTTACAACTGGGGCTAATTATTTCAGGGTTTACCATTTCCCAATTTTTAGTTCAGCCTTTCTTTGGAGGTCTTTCTGATCGTTTTGGGCGAAAACCGTTTATGCTCGGCGGAATGGTTTGTTACGGCCTAGTAGCTTTTTTATATATTTTTGCGGAATCTTTGATTCAAGTTTTTCTCGTGCGCCTTCTCCATGGAGTGGCGGCCGGAATGATTTGGCCGGCTTTGGCTGCTTTTGTAATTGATCAATCTCCTTTAGAAAAAAGAGGGGAGGTTATCGGGATTTTATCGGCCGTGGAAATGTTAGGTTTTGCCATTGGCCCCTTTTTAGGGGGTGTTCTTTATGGCTGGGGAGGAATGGATTTCCCTTTTTGGGGTTGTAGTATACTTGCTTGCTCATCCGCCCTAATGATCTGGAGTTTCATTCAGGAGAATAACTCATTTCCGCCTCAGAATTTTTTGCCGTGGAAGGAGCGTTATGGCTTTTCTTCTTTACGAATTGCGGATGTGCGGCTTTTATGTCTGATTGGCTTCGCCGAAGCATTTGTCTGGGGAACTATCATCACTGTATTACCTGTTATGGCCACCAATTTGGGAATTTTACCCGAAAGAATTGGCTGGTTATTTACTTCTTATTTTTTGGTTTTTATTTTCTTGCAGAGGCCCGTAGGGAGGTGGTCAGATAGGCAAGGTAGGAAAAAGCCCATTCTTTGGGGGATTATTATCTACACAATAGCCGTAATACTTCTCTCTTTAGGCGGCTCTCTTCTTTATTTGTTGTTAGTTTTAGCTTTGGCAGGCGCAGGCTTGGGCATATATTCGCCCTCGGCGAGAGTAGCCATTGCTGATCTTTCCTCTGTAGAAGTTAGGGGAGCGAATATGGGCATCTTCTTCACTACGCGCATGATTGGTTTTTTTTTAGGGCCCAATGTAGCTGGCTTGATTGCTGATCGATTTAGCCAGGGATTTCCTTTCTTGATCGGAGCAGTAGTTTTAGGGATGGGGATTTGGGCCTCCCTTACTTTATCGAATAAATTGGCGAAAAAAAATATTAGCTCCCTTGCTTAAAATTTAGCTGCTCATGAGGAAGTTCTTATTGATCACGGTCTTAAGAAATGGCCACCCTACATCTTCTTGGCTAAATAATGACCTTGCGCAAATGACCGGCGGAGATAAGGAAGCCTTTATAAGGGGATTTTTGAAAAAGGAGAGGTGATTAATATGGCGTACCGAATAGAGGTGGGTTTAAAGCCTGGAGTTAGAGATGCTCGTGGTGAAAAGATAAAACGCCGGATAATCGGTGATTTGCAAATTCCCGTGTTGGCCGTGGATACAATTGATGTTTATACAGTCGATGCCGCTCTTTCCAGGCCCGAAATTGAATGTATAGCTCAAGGACCTTTTATAGACCCTATAATCCAAGAATTTTCTATTAATAAACCTTTGCGCCATGACTTCGATTGGGCCATTGAAGTAGGTTACAAACCAGGAGTCACAGATAATGTGGGGCGAACGGCTAAAGAAGCTATTGAATTGATCAGGCAACGGAAATTTGAGCCCACAGAAGGAGTTTATACTTCTATTCTTTATCTCATCAAAGGAAATTTGAATAAAAGCCAAGCCGAGACCATTGCTACTGGTCTATTGGCAAACACGCTCATTCAAAGATTCGAAATTAAAGATAAGTTTTCCTGGGATCCAGAGGTGGGCATGGGGATTACTATCCCGCGGGTTACGGGCAAGAAAGAGATCCGCGTAGAGGAGATTGATTTACAAATTAGCGACGAAGAGTTAATTAAGCTGAGCGCTCGCCGAGTTTTAGCTTTGAGCCTAAAAGAAATGAAAGCCATTCGCCAATACGCAGAGGATCCGCAAGTCAAAGAGGAAAGACTCAAGGTGGGCTTGGGGGATAAATTAACCGATTGTGAAATTGAAGCGTTGGCCCAAACTTGGTCGGAACACTGCAAACATAAAATATTTAACAGCCTGATTGAGTACCATGATGGACAAGGGAATGTTGTCTTAATCGATAGTCTCTTCAATTCTTTTATTAAACGTTCCACAGATGAGATTAGACGAAGAATGGGGGAGAAGGATTGGTGCGTCTCTGTTTTTAAGGATAATGCCGGAGTAATTCGGTTTAATAAAGACTGGAACTTGGTCTTTAAAGTGGAAACGCACAATAGCCCTTCTGCTTTAGACCCTTATGGAGGAGCGTTAACCGGGATTGTGGGGGTTAATCGCGACCCCTTCGGTACGGGTAAGGGAGCCAAGTTAATCTTCAACGTGGATACTTTTTGTTTTGCCCCTCCGGACTATGATAAACCTTTGCCGCCGCGGTTGCTCCACCCCAAAAGAATCTTCGAAGGAGTAAGGGAAGGAGTAGAACACGGAGGGAATAAGAGCGGTATACCAACTGTTAATGGCTCTATTGTTTTCGATGAACGTTATGCGGGCAAACCATTGGTTTATTGTGGCACGGGAGGAATAATGCCGCGCGAAATTTTAGGAGAGCCTGCCCATGAAAAACAAGCGCGACCCGGCGATTTAATAGTCATGACCGGAGGACGCATCGGGAAAGATGGTATCCACGGAGCTACTTTTTCTTCCGAAGAATTACACGAAGAATCTCCCACCAGTGCGGTGCAGATTGGCGACCCCATTACCCAAAAAAGGATGACCGATTTTTTATTGCGCGCGCGAGATTTAGGACTTTACCGATCAATAACTGATAACGGGGCGGGTGGCCTTTCGTCTTCTGTAGGAGAGATGGCCCGGGATTGTAATGGCTGCCGGCTTCATTTGGAAAGGGCTCCCCTTAAATATGCTGGATTAGATCCGTGGGAGATTTTGCTCTCGGAAGCCCAAGAAAGGATGACCTTGGCCGTACCCAAGGAGAAAATAGATACCTTCTTGGAGTTGGCCAAGAGGATGGAAGTAGAAGCGACTGTTTTAGGAGAATTTACGGACAGCGGATATTTTCATATTCTTTATGACGGCCGGACCGTAGCTTATTTGGATATGGATTTTTTGCATAATGGCTATCCCCGCATGGAGCTTTGCGCCCGCTGGGAAAGTAAAAATTATCCTGAACCCGATTTCCCCGATCCAGAAGATTTAACTCCCTATTTAAAACAGGTGCTCGCGCGCTATAACGTTTGCAGCAAAGAAAGCGTTATCCGGCAATACGATCATGAAGTGCAGGGCGGAAGTGTAATCAAACCACTCGTGGGCGCTTTTAATGATGGGCCGAGCGATGCTGCTGTTTTACGCCCCTTGTTAGATTCCTGGGAGGGGATAGTTATCTCTTCGGGAATTTGCCCTCGATACAGTGATGTCGATACCTATCACATGATGGCTTGCGCTATTGATGAAGCTATTAGAAATAATTTGGCGGTAGGTGGAAATTTAAATCATATGGCCGGACTGGACAATTTTTGTTGGTGCGATCCGGTAAAATCGGAAAAGACTCCTGATGGCGAATATAAATTGGCTCAACTTGTGCGAGCTAATATGGCGCTTTATGATTACACGACCGCCTTTGGTGTTCCCTGTATCTCTGGTAAAGACTCGATGAAAAACGATTACTTAATTGGGGAGACTAAGATTTCTATTCCACCCACTGTGTTATTCTCGGTCGTTAGCGTAATACCCGATGTGCGCAAATGCATAACCATGGATGCCAAACGGCCGGGTGATCTGGTTTATATATTAGGGGAGACTTATAATGAAATGGGCGCTTCAGAATATTATGCTTTACGGGGTTACATCGGCAATGAAGTGCCTAAGGTTAATGCGCCGAAAGCCAAAACTCTTTATCAAGCTTTGAGTCAGGCTATTCAACAAGGATTGGTAGCTTCCTGCCATGATTGTTCAGATGGTGGATTGGGGGTAGCCTTAGCTGAGACGGCCTTTGCCGGAGCCTTGGGCATGGAAGTGGATTTGGGCAAAGTGCCAGCGCCTTCGGGATTGCGTAACGATACTCTCCTCTTTTCTGAATCAGCAAGCCGTTTCGTAGTTACTATTCATCCGGAACAAAAAGAGCGTTTTGAAGAATGTCTGGCTGGAAATGTTTTTGCGGAAATCGGAGTAGTTACTAATCAAGATTATCTGCTTATTAAAGGATTGCATGGCCGAAGCGTAGTGACCGCCAATATTTTTGAACTAAAGGAAGCTTGGCAAAAACCACTAAGGTGGTAAAGGTTGGGGTTAAATATGAAGAAGATAAGAGCTTTGGTGCTGGCTGGAAATGGCATCAACTGCGAAATGGAAATGGCCCATGCTTGCCGGCTTGCCGGTTGCGATGAGGTAGACATAGTCTATATTTATGATCTCCTCTCCGGAGAAGTGCAATTGGAAGATTACCATTTTTTAAACCTCCCTGGAGGATTTTTAGATGGTGATGATTTAGGTTCGGCAAAAGCGATGGCCAACCGGTTAAAGTTTGCCCGCATTGCCGGCAAAGGAGAACGGTTGGAAGAAGCCATTCATCGCTTTATTCGGGATGGGAAAGTTATTCTGGGGGTATGCAACGGCTTTCAGTTGATGGTTAAGGCGGGCCTCATTCCCGCCTTAGATGGAAAATATGGCCAGCAGGAAGTTACCCTTACCTTTAACGACTCGGGAAAATTCGAGGATCGCTGGGTTTATTTGAAAGCTAATCCGCAGAGCCCTTGCATATTTACTAAAGGATTAGATAAGTTATATTTACCAGTCCGCCATGGGGAAGGGAAGTTTATTCCCCGGGATGAGCAAGTTTTGAAAGCCCTGGAAGAAAAAAATTTAGTCGTTCTTCAGTATACTACTCCCCATTACGAAAGGCCTACTATGGATTATCCTTGGAACCCAAATGGTTCAGTGGCGGCGGTGGCTGGGATATGTGATGAATCGGGGAGATTATTTGGCTTAATGCCTCATCCCGAAGCCTATCTATATGCCGTGAATCATCCTCGTTGGACGAGGGAAAAAGTCCCTGAAGAAGGAATGGGGTTGGCAATTTTCAAAAATGCCGTAAATTACATCCGAAAAAATTTATAGCCCCTGGTCATAATTTAAAAGGAGCGAAAAAAAATTTGGATACCAATTTTTTTCGAGCCCATCCATTAAATAAATCTCAAATAAAAAATTAGACGGTTAGAGCAGGCGGCGATATTTCCATTGCGAGGCGACTAAAAGGGCAAATATACTAATCCCCAAAAGGTCGGTAAAGATTTCTGGAATCATTAGAATGAAACCGGAGAGAATAAAAAGCGCGGACTTGACCAAACCCAGGTCTTTCCATAACCAACGGTCAAAACCAAATGAGAAAGCCAGAACTCCCAAAATGGCCGTCACTGCACTTTGAAGAATCCAGAAAGGACTGCCTTCCCAGATAAGCACGGGATTATAAACGATTAAAAAAGGAACTAAGAATTTAGGAAAACCAAGCCGGCAAGCAATCCAGCCCACTTTCATGGGATCGCCGCCAGCGATTTGAGCCCCCGCATAAGCAGCCAAGGCAACTGGCGGAGTGATAGCGGAAAGAATGCATGACCCAAAGACAAACATATGGGCGGCGAGAACAGGCACTCCTAATTTGATGAGGGCCGGTGCTCCAATCATGGCCGCGAGGATATAGGCAGCGGTAGTGGGCATGCCCATACCCAGAATGATGCAGGCCACCATTACCAAAAGAAGGGTGGCTAAAAAGTTTCCTCCCGAAATTTTTAAGAGAATGCTCACGAAGCTTATTCCTAACCCAGTAACTTCTAAAGCACCAACAACAATTCCCGCACATGCACAGGCCACTCCGATCATAATGGCATTGATCGCTCCAGTCTCTAATGATTTCCATATTCCCTTTAAGCCAATGCGGCTGCTCTTCCTAATCATAGCTACTCCTATTAAAACTATGGTAGCGGCGAAAGCAGCGCGGAAAGGAGTATATCCAGCGACCAGGAAGTAGACCAAGGTTCCCATAGGAATTAGGAAGTGCAATCCGCCAGTAAACACCTCGCCCAAAACTGGAAGTTCCTTTACATCCATACCTCTTAGGCCTTTCTTCATGGCTTCCGCATGAACTCCCGAGTAAATAGAGACATAGTAAAGCAGGGCGGGGAGTAAAGAGGCGAGACAAATTCTTGCATAAGATACGCCAATGAATTCAGCCATGACAAAAGCGGCTGCTCCTAAGATCGGTGGGGTGATTTGGCCCCCCGTAGATGCGGAAGCTTCTACGGCACCAGCAAAATTAGGTTGATAACCAAATCGTTTCATTAAAGGAATGGTAAAAGTGCCAGTTCCGTAAACATTAGCGGCAGCGCTTCCGGAAATTGATCCAAACATAGCGCTGGAAATTACCGCTACTTTGGCCGGACCACCGGTTAATCTGCCTACCATAGCCAGAGCCATATTGATGAAAAAGCGTCCCCCGCCAGTCACTTCCAAGAATGCTCCAAAAAGGACAAAGAGGTAGATATATGTAGCCGAAACTCCCGCAGGAATGCCAAACACTCCTTGAGGAATGAGAAACATATGCTCTATAAGAGTTAGAGGATTAGTCGCTCGGATGGTAAAAGGTTCGGGGAAGTAGTTGCCGAAAAGAGCATATAAAATAAAGATTCCTCCTATGGAAGTTAAAGCCCAACCAGCTACTCTCCTGGCTGCTTCTAAGGTAAGGAGGATAGTAAGAATGCCAAAAACTATATCTAAGGGGGCAATGGGTCCAAAATACAAGTCCCGTTTAATAATCCGATCGTGTTCTATGATCATGTAAAAATCAATGGCCAGAGCTAGTCCGGCCAGGATAAGGTCAATGGGGTAGACGATTCGCGGAGGTAGTTTTCTCGAGACTGGTAAGACCAGAAAGGCCAAGGCCAGTAAGGTCAAAATGTGCACGGAGCGCTGCATCATCGTTTCGAAAACTCCGAAGGCTCCCGCATAAAGGTGGAAGAGGGAAAGGGAAACGGCAATGCCCCCGATGATGGGTTTGGCAATTCGGTGTTCTTTAAGTTCCATGGAATTGCTCTTTCATAAAAAGTCCCCATGCCCATTTAACAAAGATAAAAAATAGGGCAAGGGGACTTTGGAAGTTATTCAGTGTTTAAGCTGCCCCAGCAAAGAAGCTACGATTGCTTACTTGAGTAAACCTTTTTCCCGGTAATACATTTCCGCTCCTTTGTGGAGAGGAAGGCCGGTATTTTTGGCAATATCTGCTGATTTGAAGGTAACAAGACCTTTGTGGAAAGATTGGAATTTGCCTTCATTTTCCGCCAATGCTTTCACCAAGGTATAGACGATATCATCCCCGAGATCTGCCCGAACAGCGAAGACACCTGAATCTGCCGGCGCTAAGAGGTCATGATCCAATCCTTTAAAACTCCCAGCCCGCAATTTTTTCCTTTCCAAGAAACCGTATTTGCGAGTCATGATTTGATATAGATCATCATCCCACTTCAGGAATTTTATATCGCGCACCGTGCTTAGCTCCATTAACCAGCCAATTCCTTCAGCTCCCACAGCCAATATTCCATCAGCATGACCATCCTTCACTAAACTTACGGCATCGGCCCAAGGAACAAAGTTCATCTTTCCACCCCAGGCATCAATATCTTCCCATTTGGTTCCCATTTCAGAGAAAGCCATCCGCCAGATCCACTCCGTGGCATTTCCCCGAGCTAATGTGCATAGCCTGGCTTTCATTTTCTTCTTGACGATTTCCCCTACTGAATCTGCTGGAAAATCCTTGCGGACTACAGCAAAATAAAAATTATCGTCCTGGACACTAGCCATAGCTTTTACATTCGGTAATGGCTCAGGAAAAGGTCCTTTCCTTTCGTGGGCCATTTTGCTCATCACCAGAGTGGTGCTACCGAAATCAATTTCCCCTTTTTGAATTCGGTGAATATTGCCAATCCAGGCCCCCGGAACGATGGTTATTTTTATCTTTGGATAAATTTCTTCCACGATCTTAGCTAAAGCAGTCACCTGCACATACCCAATTCCTCCCACCGCCCCTCCAGCGGCTTTCAAGGAAGCCGAGACTTTTGTTGGGTCAATTTTTTGAGCCTGGGAAAGGGGTGCAAAAAATAAAAGAAGATTAAAGGTAACTAAAAATAAAATACAAAAGATTTTTTTATTCATGAAAATCCTCCTTTTTATTGCGGTAATTTTCCCTCCCTGGGGGGAAGAATCATTTTTAGCAAATAAATTATATAATAAATAAAATCTCTTTGGTCAACATTTTTCTCATAAATATTAATGGCAGCATAAAATAAATGACATCTTGACGCAGGTTCAGCTTGTCGCTTGCTAAATATAATTCATAGCGTAAGGATTCAGCGCCCCCCAACCCCCTCTTAAAACCCAACTTTTCTGTCACTCCTACGCAAGCGGGAGTCCATAAATGGCTTGAAAATACTGGATTCAAGCGGCGGAGCCATAACTTCTTTTTCGCCCTAAAGACGCTCCCTCTATTTGGATTAGCTCATGGTTGGCTATTTTGGAAAAAATTTGGAAATCGAAAAAGTTGCAAATTTAAGTAGATCAGGTTAAATTAATGGCAACTTTTTAAGTTGGAAAACAACATAATTTTATGCTTTCTTCTGACCAAGAAAATTTTATTCTGCAGCATGCTTATATACCCGAGCATATAATCAATTTAATGGTCGGACTCTCCCGAGGAGAGCCGTTCTATGAAAATGGTTACGTTTATTTTGTAAAGAAAGATGTACTTATTTTTATCGGCTATCGCTTACCGGAGATTTTTCTATCAGAGGATTGCGGTCCATTTATGCGCCAGATTATTAAAAAATTTCGCCCAGAAACCACTTGGTTTATTGCCCCGGAAATCCCTCCCTCGTTAAAGAATGAAGTGCAGGAAAGAGAAAGTGACTTTTACTATATATTAAAAGTTGCCTCAACGAGTTTTCGGCAAAGGTTACTGCGCGAAGCCGAAAAAGCTGCCCGTCAGTTAGTAGTAACAAAGTCACGCGAATTTTCAGCGGAGCATATTTTGCTCACGAAAGAATACTTAGGCCAAGAGAATTTACCTGGAAAAATAAAAGAGCTATTTAACCGGCTTCCGGAATATATAAAATATTCCTCCTCCTCCCTAATCTTGAGCGCTTGGGATGAAGGGGGAAAGCTAAGCGCTTATTATGTATTAGAATTGGCGGGCGGAAGATTTATCACTTATGTCTTGGGAGGCTATTCCAAGAAAAATTATGTCCCCCACGCTTCTGATCTTTTGTTTTTAGAAATGTATAAACTGGCCAAAGAAATGCAGAAGGAATATATCCATTTGGGTTTAGGGGTAAATGAAGGAATCCGCAGATTTAAAATAAAATGGGGAGGAGTTCCGTACCTGCAATATGAGGCTGGAGCCATCTGGAGTAAAAGCAAATTATATTTTCCTTTTTTTAATACTTTAAAAGAAAAGTTATGAAATTACCAAAAATCCTCTCTTCCTTCATAAGCAGGGGAGAGAAAAATTTAAAGATGGTTTGGGAAGTTAGTAATCAGGGCCGAGTTAATTTTCTTATTGGCACGGCCCATTTTTCTCCTTATCATTATCGAAAATCTCTTCACTATTTAATAGAAAAATCTGCTAAAGTCATATTTGAAGGCCCCCTTGATGAGGAAAGCAGACAAAAAATAGTGGCTAGGGGAATGCAGAGCAATGGGAGAGATATTTTAAAGAGTTTGGATGAGCCGACTGTTTTAAAATTAAGAAAAATTATGGAAGATCTTTTCGTTTCTCAAAACGTTTTGTCTGTTATCTCCCCATGGCCGTTAAGCAAAAGTCAATTTTTATTTGATTTTTTCCAAAATCGCCGACCTTGGTTGGCTTTTTTCCAAATTTGGGCGCACTTTTTAAAGAAGCATGGCTGGCTATACTCCCTTGATCTGGAAGCTTGGCAAATGGCCCGGAAGTTGGGCAAAAAAATTGTTTTTTTGGAAACCATTGAAGAGCAAATTGCCGGTTTAGAAGGCATTCCCTTAGAAAGGATCGTTAATTTTCTAAAAAAGATAGACTTTTGGGATGAGTTAGCTAAAAATTATGCTCAACTTTATTCCGAGGGAAAGATAGAGGCTTTGTTAGCAGTTACGAAAGATTTTCCCACGCGCTGTCCAGCGATTGTGGAAAATAGGGACCCGGTTATGTTTAATCGGTTGCGCAGCATTTTTGCGGAAGGCCAAGGGATTGCCTTTTTAGGGACAGTTCATCTTCCCGGAATAAATAAAAGATTGCAGCAGGAAGGATACGAGCTAAAACAGATTTTAAACATTAACTAATGCTTACGCCTAAGGAAGAAGAATATCTTAAAAATCAGGCTTACATCCCCGAGCATCTGCCCGGATATGGAGCCGTAATCTCGCAGACTGAGCCTCTGCTCGAAGACGATTTTCTTTTTTATGTTGGGAAGGGATTCCTCATATTTGTGGGTTATCCTCTGAGCAAAAAATTTATCAAGAGAGAGGCCCAAAAAATTTTACAAAAAGTGATTAAACGTTTTCAACCAGCCCAAGTAGCGATTTTGGGTCCCGAGATTCCTCTACCCAGAGTAAATCTCGTCCAAGAGGACGCTTATTTTAAATTAGATTTAGCCAACCTGAGTATTCCTGGTAAAGTTAAAAATATGATAAAAAGGGCCCATAAAGAAATTCGAGTAGAAATGAGCCGAGAGTTTAAAGATGAACATCAGCAGCTCATCAACGAGTTTTTGCATACTCATCCCCTCGACGAAGCCACCAAATATATTTACCAAAGAATTCCGCAGTACTTAACAGCAACCTCTTCAGCCTGTCTTTTTAATGCGCGCAATGGACAAGGGAACTTGGTCGCCTTTGATGTGGCCGAATTTGGAGCCCAGGCCTATGCCTTTTACATGTTCAATTTTCGGTCGGCTCGTTATCATGTCCCCGGCACTTCTGATCTCCTTCTTTATTCCATAATTAAAGAAGCTCAAGAGCGCGGCAAAACCTTCATTAATCTGGGATTAGGTATAAATGGGGGAGTTACTTTTTTCAAGAAGAAATGGGGAGGTGTTCCCTTTCTCCAGTATAAATATACAGTTTATCATCCTGATTATCCTCGGTCCTTAGAGGGCCTTTGGCAGAAGATGTAATTAAAATGAGTATATATTTTTGGAAGAAATTTTGGTCAAGAAAACCTAAGAAAAAATTTGGAGCGTGGCAGATAGAATTGACTTCGCGTTGTCCCTTGCAGTGTCGGATGTGCAATCGCATAGAATATCGCGATTTTCCCCGGCAAGACATGCCCTTCGCCAATTTTAAAATGATACTGCCTTATTTAAAAGAAGTGGAGACAGTCATTTTAGAGGGGTGGGGAGAATCACTTCTTTATAAAAATCTCCCGGAATGCATTCGCTTAGTCAAGAAGGAGGGTAGTCAAGTCGGGTTTGTAACTAGCGGGCAAGGTCTAAATGAAGGTTATATTAATGAACTCTTGGCGGCGGGCGTAGATTTTATGGGTTTCTCTTTAGCGGGCACGACGGCCCAGACTCATAATGCCATCAGAAGAAACTCTTCCTTGACGGAATTGTTGGCTAATATTCAGCTATTGCAAGAAACAAAAAAAAAGCTGCAAATCCTGAACCCCCGTTTGCATGTGGTTTATCTGCTGATGAAAGATAATATTGAGGAAGTTCCAGGTTTAATACCTTTGTGCCAAGAATTAGAAATTCCAGAAATTATTCTGATTAATTTAATCCATGTAACTAATTTTTGGCAGGACGAACAAAAAGTGTTCGGGCCCATAGTTCTTCCGGAATACCAAAAACCTTTGACAGAGGCAACGCAAAGGGCGCGCCAGAAGAAAATTAAAATCCACTGTCCCAGCCTTTCTTTTCAAGAAGTGGGTTTATGCTCCGAAGATCCTTTGCGCAACTTATATATTTCGGTGACCGGCGAAGTTTCTCCCTGTGTTTATTTAAACCCGCCTCTCCCTTCGCCCTTTAAACGCATATTTAAGGGGCAGGAATGGCAAATAGGGCGCGTGCAATTTGGCAACATTTTTCAAGAAGATATCGCCCAAATCTGGGATGCGCCTCCCTATCGCGATTTTAGAAATAGCTGGCTGGCCCGCAAACAAATATCGGCACGGGCAGCTTCCTTAATCTTTGATCCAGACCGATTTAAAGAACAACCTCTTTCGCCCCTCCCCC
>Ga0129301_1001147_pt1 | contig 13399 bp, 13 predicted proteins | sample ConPoolayeHmetaG_FD_94489 | JGI IMG/M metagenome (GOLD analysis project Ga0129301, IMG submission 94489) | Hot spring microbial mat communities from California, USA to study Microbial Dark Matter (Phase II) - Cone Pool mat layer H metaG ...
AACATGAAGGTAAGGTTTGCTCTGCTCACCATCGCCCAGGATTTCCAGCTCTTTTGGATTGCGCCTCAGTTTGTTGGTGAAATCATAGATAACACCATGGGTAAGCCGTGTGCCGACAATGTTGGCGAAGCGGAAAATCCATGCCTGCATACTGAAGCTATGGCAGAAGGCGCTGATAAGACCTTCGCAGGCAAGCTTCCCAGCGCCATAGAGTGAAATAGGCAGGAGCGGGCCAAAATCTTCCGGAATAGGAATTTGGGGAGTTTCACCGTAGACCGTGCTACTGGAGGCAAAGACAAGTTTTTTGATGTTGTTGAGCCGCATCGCTTCCAGGACGTTATAGGTAACGATGGTTTCCTGTTTCAGGTCAAGTCCGGTGTCTTCCAGACTTCTTCTCACGTCAGGGTTCGCCGCCAGATGGAAAATGACGTCATGCCCGGCGATAACCTTCTTCAAACTATCCAAGCTGAGAAGGTCGCCTTCCTCAAAACTGAAAGCCTTTTTCCCGAGATGATGCGCGATAAATTCCTTCTTGCCGGAGCTGAGATTATCAAAGACGGTCACATAAAAACCATCAGCCACCAAGCGGTCAACGAGATGACTGCCGATGAACCCTGCCCCGCCGGTAACAAAAGCTTTCACTCGCACGTCAACTCCTACATATAATAACCGCCGTTGATGCCAATCACCTGGCCGGTGATATACCCCGCTTTTTCAGAGCAGAGGAAAAGCACCGCCGCCGCCACTTCCTCCGGCTCGCCGAAGCGTCCAATGGGAATCTGCTTGAGGATTGTATCCCGCAGTTCCGGAGACAGTTTCAGAAGCATACCGGTATTGATATAGCCCAGCGCCAGAGCATTGACCGTGACACCATATCTTACCAGCTCCCGCGCCGCCGACTTTGTGAAGCCGAAGAGACCAGCCTTGGATGCGGCGTAGTTTGACGCGCCGAAAACGCCGGTCTGCCCCACCACAGATGAAATATTGACTATTCTGCCGAAGTTATTCTGTCGCATCAAAGGAATAACTTCTTTGGTACAATTAAATGTGCCAGTGAGGTTGACGGACAGCACTTCATTCCAGTAATCAAGAGGCATCTTGGCGATGGTGGCATCATGGAACACCGCGGCGCAGTTAATCAACATATCAATCCGCCCGAACTCAGTTATAACTTTCCGCATCATATCTTTCACTTCAGCTTCTTTTACGATGTCTGCTTTCACGGTAAGACACCTGCTCCCCACCCCTCTGACCAGCTCTGCCAGCTCCTGAACTGCCGCCTCACCCGTATTATAGTGTGCCGCGATTTCTGTGCCGGACTGCGCCAGTGCCAGACAGATTGCCTTTCCTATCCCTCCTGAACTCCCTGTTACCAGAGCCACCTTACGATTTCCTGCGCTCATAGTCCCTCCCTTATATGCCGTCCCCCGGGGGAATATAGATTCTTTTTTGCTTTATGACGGCAAATAAACGCATGGCGATGCCTATACCCGCCAGCCCTTTAATTTTAACATTGCCTTTCAAAAGTTCCTTGATGAATATAGTGCGGTTGAAAAAGAGATTAATAAATGTTTTATCACTCATCTCCAATGTCACATCAGCTTTCTCAGCTTTATCAAGCAGTTTTACGCCATTTGCGCCAATAATCAGGTACACCGGGTCAAAGCCGGCTATCACCAGACACAGTGTTCTCCCGCTGACGCCTTCCTCAGAAAAAGCAGAGAGTAGTTCCCTTACATTCAGCAGTGCCGCCAGGACAACGTAGCCCGGAGAATCAATAAAGCCATGCTTCTGAAGTAAGTCAGCAAAAGGTTCATGGTGCCGGGTGATGGTGATGACATCAGCATCTTTTTCTCTGGCTCTGTCCGTTATTTGGTTCAACAGTTCTGCCATTACCTCTTTATCTTCAGCGCAGAACTCAAGCACCTGGAATGCCTTTGCTCCAGCGCCAAATTCGGCGAGGGCACACACTGCATAAGCTCTCATCTGCCCCTCACGCCTAACGGTAATAACCGTATCATCGCTCACACCAGGTCTTTCCAGGTAGCTTCTCCGCCAGAGTTCCGGCTCCAGGTCAAAGTGAAACTCGCCCTGGTGCTGTCTTTCCCTTAACCTCAAAAGCTCCGGCAACATCTAACCAAACACCAGCTTTAATACGTTTCTCATTGAAGTCTTTACCCACAGGCGACCGCCGAGCACTGCTCCCACTGCAGACTTCAAGAATTTCTGTCTGCCGCCCCGATAGCTGACAAACAGTCCGAAAAGCGTGTTAAAATCAGCTTTAATGGTAATGTCCGGCTTGGTTTCTCTGTCCACACGCTTCAGAGCGCTGTCTTTCACGACAAACGATATCTGACAGTCAGGCGTAATCAGCCTGATATGCTTTCCCTCAAATTTAGACAGAATGCCGATTTTTTCCTGCTCCAGTAGGGGCAATAGCTTCTCCGGTCTGAGAAGCTTGATTTTGGTATGCGGATGAAAAACATCGTAAAACCCGTATTTCGGCAGGGCACGATATGGCAATCCCCCAACCGCAGGAAAAGTGATGCCCAGAACCGCTTTATTTTCCTGAGCCATCTTATTCAGCCCGCGCATAGACGTGGAATAAACGCCCTTGCCGCTATATTCAGGGAGCGTGAATAAATCGCCGGGCATATATATTCTGACTCTTTTTTTGCCGATTACGGCATCACGGTACCACGCCGTGCCTCCTCCCACCCATTCCCCGTTTTCTTCAACTACAATGATGTTTTCAGTCGTCTTGAAACCGGGCTGGATGTATTTGTTCTCCCAGTCCTGCTGACTGCCCCAGTGGCTATACGCCCGGTTCAGCATCTCAAGATGTCTCAGCACCTCTTCCTGCGTTATCAACCTGACCTTGCGCTTATTCTCAGCCATATGTTTTTCCTACTAGCGTTGACTACTCGCTCTTCCTGCCAGAATATCATTGTAGATTTCTTCTATTTTTTCCGCCACACGCTCCCAGGTGAACTTTTCCCGTACCATTTGCCGCCCCTGTGTGATAAACATGCGACGCATCGCGCCGTCCGCAAGCAAATCGCTCATCGCTTCTTTGAGGGCACGTTCCTCCCGTGAGACGACGATTCCTGCTCTATCTTTGATATCACCGGCGATGCCGCACCTGTCAGTGACAATCACCGGCGTGCCGCAGGCAAGCGCCTCAAGCACGGTAATACCAAATATATCATAGACCGAGGGCAAAACATAGACCTCAGCATCTACGTACGCTTCCAGCTTGGCTCTGCCGTGGAGAGCACCGGGAAACAGGACTCTCCCCTCCACCTTCAATTCGCGGGTAAGGTTCTTCAAGGAGGAAAGGTCGCCGTCATCCGGACCGGCAATCACCAGGCTGACATCACCCACCTCTTTGAGCAGAAGCGCGAAAGCCCTGATGAGGAGGTCAATGCCTTTCACCGGCGCAATCCTGCCCAGAAACAGCACCATTCTCTTGTCCGCCATGCCATGCTTCCGCTTGAAAACGCCCTTCTCAGGAAGCGCAGAAAACAGAGAGAGGTCAATGGCATTGGGCACAACGGTAATTTGCTCCTCTGCCACGCCAGACGCACGGTAGTGCTCCGCTTCCATCTCTGAGACCGCGATGAGCTTAGACGCATCACTTAAGATGCGCCTGCCCCAAAGCCTGTCATAAGCCTGCTTTAAGACGCGCTTCCCCAGCACAGGCACCGAGCCATGAGCCTGCAACACATAGGGTATACCGTGTTTTGTTGCCTGGCGGTGCGCCGTGATATTTGGCAGGGTGCGGTATTCATGGAGGTGTAATACGTCAAATTGAGAAATCCCTCTGCGGAGCGCCTCCGCCAGAGAGGGTGAAATGATAATATGGTGCCTTATGCCAAGCGTTCTCCCGATACTACTGAACTCATGTACTCTGATTCCGTCTATTTCGGTCTCGCCAGCCTGCTTTTTATTTCTGCCCGACTTATTGAATGCGTCTGTGGTATATATGGCTACCTCATGTCCCCGCTTCACCAGCTCCCGCGATAAGCCATATACCGTCTCTACCGGGCTTCCCTCTCTGCCGCCTGCCCAGCCCACAAAGAAATACGGGTTCACTTGAAGAATTTTCACTGTTTAATACCTTTGACGCCGATTTCAGCGCCGGTCAGCCCACCAAGAGGACCGAGCAACCTGTCCGTGGCAACTACCAGCCTTCTCAATGCGCGAATACCTCTTCCGACTTCAGCTAAATTTTCCTGCGTGCGACGTTTTTGACCGAATGTCAGCCATATCAAATAAATGAAAGAGGCAAGAGTATCTTTTCCCCCTGTTTTCACTGTTTTCAAACCAGCTCTTCTCATCCTATCATTAAGCTCACAAATAGAAAAAGGATACTCTGCGCCATACTCCCACCTGCCCTGCTTCTGGCGGCATGATTTCCAGAGCCGGTACATCCAGTTCAGTGCGTTAGGAGCAATGGCAATGACCTGCCCGCCAGGTTTGCATACCCGCGCCATCTCATTGAAAATGGATTGCCTTTCTAAGCCCTGAAAATGCTCATTCACCCCTTCATTCCAGACAATATCAAAGGTGCCATCAGGGAAGGGGAGCTTCAGTCCGTCTGCCAGTATGAAACTGGTTTTCACATTATTCCCCGCGGCATTCTGCCGAGCGAATGTAAGGGCGGCGGAAGAAAAATCAACCAGCACTCCCTGATGGTTAGAATGATAGAAATCTTTCAGCAATGATAACGTATAAATACCGCTTCCACACCCCACTTCCAGTATTCGGCATTCTCGCCCGTAAAATGGTTCGAGGAGACGCTTCAAAAGGTGATAAATAGGGTCATAGGCGATAACATAATCGCAGTCAATGATGCTGCGTTTTGACCAGACATCGTTCCAGACCTCAGGCGATACTTTCTGACTCATAGCCGTCTCAAATGCTGGCTAGCTCGCGGTAGGTGTTGACCAGACGGTTCTGCATCAGCGCCCAGCTGTAACGCTCCTCATAAGCTTTCCGGCCGTTTTCCCCCAGTCTGCGGCGCAAATCCGGGTCATTCTTCAGGGTCAGAATGGCATCTTTCAGCGCCGCCACATCTCCGTAAGGCACGCATAAACCGCAATGCTCTTTCTCCACAGTCTTACTCATGAGCGAGCCTTCGCTCACGATAATGGGCTTGCCGCACATCATTGCCTCAAACAGCTTGTTCGGGCTTTCATATTTTGTCTTGTGGTGGGCGGGGTCGCTGAACCGGAAGAGGACATCTGCCGCCATCGTCCTTTTAATGATGTCTTCATATGATGGTAGCCGCCCCAGGTATTTTATTCTGGAACAGCGCCCGGCGGCTTTCTCAATAGTAGCCTGCTCCGGTCCGGCACCACCAATGAACAATGCCACATCGTCCAGCTCCTCCACCGCCTGTATCATGTATTGCAGTCCCCTCGGCGGGCTCAGGACGCCGGCATAGAAAATGACCAGTCCTGATGTTGTCATTGGTGCGGTCTGTGCGATTTTCCCCCAAAAATCAGGCGGCGAATTATAAATACAAACCAGCTTTGAAATTCGGGCGCCTTTCACCTCCTCATAGCGCCCTTCATCTGCCAGGAAAAGCACCTCCGCAAACCTGATGCAGAATTTCTCCAGCGAGCCGGTCAAAGTTCGGATTAACCTGCGAACAATGCCAAAACGTCCGTCAGGCAAGTTACTGGCATAGAAGTCATAAATCTGGTAGCAGAGCTTCATTCTTTTCAGTAGCTTAGCCACCAATGCCGGCGGGAGAGTATCAAAGTCACAGGCATGAATCACATCTGCCCTGTATCTCAGCAAAAAGTAAAGTTCATAAGCCCACCACAGGGGAAGGTACAGCAGAGCCCAGATGGTATCATATGGCGCCCCCACGGTAAAGCGGATAATCTGGTAGCCGTCACGAAAATTGATGTTCAGGTCACGCTGGCGGTCCCAGACCAGCAGTTTTACCTCATGCCCGTCTTCCGCCAGAGTCCTGGCTACTTTATAAACCGCCTCATCTATTGTCCGGGAGCGGACTAGGGTCACTCTCATCAGTCTCATCTTCAGCTAGTATGGCTCCGCCCGTTTTTGCCTGCCCAGCCTGCTGGCGACTTCTTTCTCTTTCTGATTCCGCAGTAGGGGCACAATTCTATAGATGAGCGATGTCAGCGACGATTGAAAAATCAGTTTTGCCAGCTTGTCATTATTAAAAGGGAGGACTGAAATAAAGTCAATCAGTGTTCTCTCCAGCGTAAAATGCTGTTGAAATCTACGCCAGTCTTGATTTACAACACTATCACTGAGTCTCAATGAGCCCAGCCCTGCTCTTTCTGCCACCACGATGTGGGGTATCTTTTCCGGTGAAAAGCCCATCACCCGTGCGCCGAAAGCATCAGCGGTGACGGTATTATCGGCAATTATCACTAGGTCTGTTTGCACCGCCTCGCCGAACATCGGACCGTGTTTATTGAGCGCATACGTGCCGTCAATGACGATAATCTTTGGCTTTAGCTTCTGTGCAATGAGCGCCAGTTTAAGTGAGAGGTTCTGATGGTGCATTCCCCGCATAGTATCGGGAACACATCCCCAGGAGTTTTTCAGGCTGAGAGTAACCTTGGTCATGGCATGGACCTTAAGCACCGGCACTGAGATAAAGCAGTCTATTTCCTCAAGAAGAAGGCGCGGTAGAGTAACGCTGACCTTCTTCCCACAGATTTCGCCCTCAACTATTTCTGACGGCAAGTCTGACAGGTTCACCAGCTCAGCCCCCGCTTCCCGGCAGATTTCATACATACCGTGTCCTTTGAAGCCATCCTCTGCCCGGAATGAGCGGTTTCCCCCATCTGATTCCCCCACCATGACTTTGCCCGCTTTCTGCCTCAGCAGAAGCAAAAGAGGCCGCAAAAGCTGAGGATTGGTAGTTACTCCCTGCCGATATTGTGGAAAGGTGAAGTTGGGCTTGATGAAAACGCGGGAACTCTTTGAAATGAGGTTGTCCCACCCTATAAATTCCAGCCCGGAGCGGAGCACCTCTGATGGGCGGTCGCCAATCTTATCAATGAAAATGCGGTGTTTACCATCGTGTTCAGATTCCATTTCTGTCTATCCAAAAGTGGAAAATTTCAGGAGCCTCAAAACTCGGCGCTCTTTACGATATTTTCCTGATTCTCCACAAACCACTGGTGCACCCGCTTCAAGCCATCCTCAAAAGAGGTTTGTGGCTGATAGCCAAGCAGTTTCCTGGCTTTATCAATTGAGGAGCGCAGATGAGTCTTCACATCCCAGTTCCGCCGTGGAACGTAGGTAACACCGGCTTTGTTATTGGTGAGCCTGTTGACAATAGTGGCTAGCTCAATGACCTGGTGCTCCACTCCTGAGCCAAGATTGATTGCCTCTCCTACTGCCTCCTCTTTGATGCCCATCGCCATCAGCCCGCTCACGATATCATCAACAAACGTCCAGTCTCTTGTTTCCGTGCCGTCCCCGGTGATAGGCAGTGGCTTCCCCTGCATTGCCCAGAAGAAGAAGTTCGGTATCACGTTGCGGTATTTCCCAGGCACTTCCCCGGGACCGTAGACATTGAAAAAGCGCGCATTGACCGTGGGAAGTTTATAGAGGTTATGGAAATAGTTGGTATAAAGCTCGCCCAGGAGCTTGGTTACCTGATAGGGAGTGTGGAGGCTGATGGAGATATCATGTTCCTCAAAAGGAATCTTGGACTCCAGCCCATACACCCCGCACCCGGAAGAGGCATAGACAAACCGCTTCACACCGGCGCGCCAAGCATGCTGAAGGACTTTGAGCGTGCCCATGCCATTGACCATTAAATCTGCCTCAGGATGGTCTACAGAGTTCTGGTTAGCAAAATGAGCGGCGAGGTGAAAAACATAGTCTATGCCAGATTCAAATACTTCACTTAGCTTCTCATCATCCAGTACGCTCCCTTCAACAAAGTGTATGGATGGAGCGACCGGAATATTCCATCTGTACGCTGAGGACAGGTCATCAAGAATTATGATTTTACCCGCTTCAGCCTTGATGAAAGCCTTCGCCAGGTTTGAGCCGATACAGCCCGCCCCGCCGGTAATGAGGACATTTTTGCCTTTGTAGTCTTTTGAGAAATCTTTCATGTCTTTCTGCACCCAGCGTCAAAGTCAAAAACTATGTTTATAGGACATTTTAGCCTGTTCTCAGCTTGTAAGCAAACGTTTCACCTGCCCGTCCGCTTTTTCTCTTTCACCACTATTTCCAGAATGCGTTCAAATTCGTCAGTTATTTTGTCCCAGCTATTGCGCTCCACAAAACTCCTTGCCCTTCTCCCAAGCTCACGAGCCTGACCACATTCAACAATTTCCACTGATTTAGCCACCACATCTTCAGGCCTGTCCACGTAAATGACCCCATTCCCCTCACCAAATTCTGTCATCACGCCGGGGAGCTTCGTGGTGACGACCGGTTTCTGCATCGCCATGTACTCATAGAGCTTGATGGGTACGATGTCCTGCATGACCGGTTCCCGGGGATAAGCCGGCAGGAGACAGACATCAGCCGCCGCGATAAAAGCGGGTATCTCTTCATAGTTTTTCTTGCCGGTGAGTATAACCCGGTCACTCAGGTTATGCTTTTCCACTATGGCACGGAGGTCCAGATAGGCATCTCCTTCTCCAACGATGAGTAGCTTCAAATCGCGTCTGGCAACTTTAGCCAACTCTAAGGCGACCTCTTTAAGCCCGGAAAAATGATACAGCCAGCCCATGAAAAACAGGATGATATCATCGCTTTTTAGACCGTATTGCTTTTTCACTGACTCGCCGCTCAGAGACAAGTCATACTTCTCAAGGCTGACGCCCGCCCTTAACACACGCGTCCTGCCAGATGGCGCACCCATGCCAAGCACAAAATCTTTGAGCCTATCGTTAATAACGAGCACCAGGTCTGACTGCTTGAGCGTCATTTTTTCTATCAGCTTACCGATGCCCTGCAATGCCTTTGTGGGGATGAGGCGATGAAGCACATCAATCCAGTAGTAAACAAATGGTATGCCAGCTTCTTTTGCCAGCCTCGCAGAGAGGTAGCTGTTCACGATGCTCCAGCCCACAATGACATCCGGTTGGAACTCGTTCAACTGTCGCTTTATCTCTTTCTGATGGGAAAAAAGAATTGACAGGTATTCAAGCCAGGGGAGCTTAAGGATGCCGGGGCGGAAGACAGTTATCTTTGCGCCGGAATGAATTTTACTGACGTCAGGGAAAACCTGCCGCCTGGAAAAGAGCTCTCGTTTACTGCTGCGCCACAGCAAATCATAGTCAATGGCATGAATCTCATGCCCGCGGAGGGCAAGCATCTCAGCAAGATGATGCTGTTGCGCCGGATTGCGTTTCAGCCAGTCAGTTTCCTGGATAAAGAGAATTCTCACCGTATACCGTAGACTTTCTTCATCCACTCAATCGTCCGGGGAATTCCCTCCTCCAGAGGCACTTTGGGGTCGTGTTTCAAATCGCGCCTGGCTTTGGAGAAGTCCATGTGTTTGACGCGAGTGGTGAAAGGCTCTGCCTGCTTATAGGTCACTTTAGCATCTTTTTTGCCAAGGTTCTTGAGGATAAGGTCTGAGACGTACTTAATGTCATGCTCCCATTCCTCTTTGCTCCCTATGTTATAGACCTCTCCTGATTTGAAGTTATCCACTATGTTGGCTAAAGTGCGGCAGGTATCTTCCACATAATCAAATATGCGCCTGTGCCCGAGATACACAGTGTAAGGCTGGTCATGCAATGCCTTGTAGATGAAAGTGGGGATGACGCCACGGTAGGGGCTGTAATGCTCATGAGGACCGTAGGCATTGACCGGCCGCACCCTGACCGTCTCTGTGCCGAACATAGCCGCTGAATTAAGCACCTGAAGCTCTCCTACCCACTTGGTCATGGCGTAGTCATTCATCTGCTTGATGGGGACTTTATCCATGACGTCTTCGCTCATGACACCGTCATAATCGCCGTATACTTCGGCGCTGGAAAAGAAAATCAGGCGGAACCTCTTCTGCTCCTGCATCCGGATGATATTCTTGGTGCCGATGACATTGGTCGTCCAGAGGTTTTCATAGTAGTCTTCACCGTTCCAGCGCCCATACTCCGCGGCAAGGTGATAAACATAGTCAAACTCACGCCCCTCAAAGACCCTTTCCAGCTGACGGAACCGGCTCACGTCACAGCGGATATAGTCCAGACCTTCCTTATGTCCCAGGTCACAGACCCAGACCTCATGCCCCCTCTGCTTAAGCTCCGGGACCAGGTTTGAGCCGATGAAGCCAGCGCCGCCGGTAACCAGTATCTTAGCCATAGCGACCTCCCGTGATTATCCCAACAATTCTTTCCCCGGCATGCCCATCGCCAAAAGGATTGTGCCAGTCAGACGGTTTGCCCAGCATCTTTCTTGCACACTCCACTATTTTTTCTGCCGCGGTCCCCGCCAGGACATTGGAACCCGCTTCAAGCGTCTCCGGTCGCTCAGTATTATCGCGCAGAGTGACACAGGGAACCTTCAGGATACAGCTTTCTTCCTGGACACCGCCGGAGTCCGTAAGAATTAGCCGGGCATTCCTTTCAAGTTGCAGAAAACTGAAGTAGTCAACCGGATTAATGAACCTTAGCTTATCCGCCTTTATGCCAAACTCGGCAAGTCTTTTTCTGGAACGCGGGTGGATGGGATAGATAACGGGAACATTGAAATCAATAGATGCCTGATGCAGTCCCCTGAGGATAGAGGTATAGCGTTTCACATCATCCACATTCTCCTGGCGGTGGAGAGTGACCAGAAAATACCCCTGCGGCTCAAGTTCCAGTGATTCCAGAATTCTATTGTTTTCTTTAGCCAGCTCCAGATTCTGAGATACCGCATCTACAATCGTGTTGCCGGTGACAAATACGCTGTTCTGAGGGATACCTTCGCTGATGAGGATTTGCTGCGCCTTCTCTGTGGGCGCAAACAGGTAATCAGCGCAGTGGTCAGCCACAACCCGATTGATTTCCTCAGGCATGGTGCGGTCATAGCTACGTAAGCCGGCTTCTACATGCCCCACTTTGATATGAAGCTTGACTGACGCCAGCGCACCGGCAAGTACTGAGTTCGTATCTCCCTGAACAAGGACAACGTCAGGTTTTTCCTTCTGCAAAACTTTTTCCACACTGACGAGGATTCTGGCAGTCTGTTCGGCGTGAGAGCCGGAACCTGCTTCCAGATTATAAGCGGGGGCAGGAAGCTGTAGCTGTTCAAAGAAGACCCGGTCCAAGTCATAAGAGTAGTGCTGTCCGGTATGGAGGATAAAAAAGGGAATGCCTTGCTTTTCCAGCGCCCGAACCACGGGCGCCATCTTGATGATTTCCGGGCGGGTGCCCAGCACTACGGCAATTTTCACTCCCGCCTTCCCCTCGCCACGACGTTCAATATGATTCCGGTGAAGATGCTCAAAATACCAATAATGAGCAGAGACGCGGAAAGTAAAGCCATGCCAAACGGTAGCACCTTAATGGTAAACAGACTCCATAGAGCCATGACGCCAGCAAGAAGACCCAGCAGCACCAAGATACCTCCGCCAAACCCGAAAAACAGGAGCGGTCTTCTCTCTGAAATCATGACAATGATGCGCGTAAGCAGACCCAGCCCGTGCTTGATAGGATTGAGCGTTGAGCCGTCAGCGGTATAAATGTTTGATATGGGAACCTCAGCGATTCTCAAACCGCCATCCGCCGCCTGGGCAATCATTTCAGTCTCCACGGCAAAACCTTTTTCTTTCAAATTCAATGTCGCCAGCGCCTTACGGGAAAGGGCACGAAAGCCTGACTCTGAATCAGTCAGATTCCGACCGGAGATGACGCGCGCAAAACTCAAAAGAATCTTCTGCCCGATACGCCGATAACGCGGCGTCTTACCAGCCTGAAGAATACGGGAACCGATGACAAGGTCAGCGCCTTCCATAACTGCCTTCACAAGCCTGGGGATTTCATCAGGATTATGCTGGGCGTCAGCATCAAGCAAGACCAGGACATCAGGAGAGCGCCTCCGGGCTTCAGCTATTATTCTCTGAATGGCGACGCCTTTCCCTTCATTTCTTTCATGTCTGAATACCGTTGCTCCTGCCGCACGTGCCACTTCACCGGTATTATCCGTGCTCCCATCATCAAAGACAATGACCTCATCCACGTGCTGTTTTGCTTTGCGGACAAGGTCACTGACATGCGCCGCCTCATTATATGCGGGCATAGCGGCAACTATTTTGAGCGCAGAACCTTCAGCCATAAAACTATCTGCCTGTTTTGTTACCTGCCTCCCGCCATCATTATAGTGTGCCAGCTTGTATTAGACAAGAAGAACTGCTGCCGGCAATTCTCATAACAAGCTCACAAGTGCCGCTACTCCAAAGCCGGCAATAATGATACCTGAGATTCGGTTGACCCAGCGCAAGCGCTCAAAAGTTACTTTTGCCCGGAAGAGACTGGCGATGGCGCTCAGGACAAACCACCACGCCGCCGAGCCGGTGAAAACACCTGCCACCAGAGCAATTGCTGAGCCATAGTCCTGAGAGGTGCTGCCCAGCCCCAGCCCGGCGAAGATACCCGCAAAGGAAAGGATGGTGACCGGATTGGTAAGCGTCAGGAAAAGGGTTGAAACATAGCCGCCAACTACACTGCCCTTCCCAACCACAAGTGATTGCTCCCGTGGCTTTGACAGAAAATATCTCACTCCCAGAAAGATGAGAAAAACTCCCCCAATCAAACGGAGCCAGGCTTGCTGGTCTACCAGAAAAGTTGAAATTGCCGTCAGCCCGAACCCGGCAATGAAACCGTAAAAAGCGTCAGCAGTCGCCGCGCCGAGTCCTGAGACAAAGCCTGATAGCCTGCCTTCTGCCAGAGTCCGCCGCAGGCACAGCATGCCAATCGGTCCCACCGGTGCGGCGATGGAAAAACCGATGACGAGCCCTTTCAAAAAGAAACCTATACTCATGCGTTAAAGAGCTAGCAGACATTTTTAGTAAGCCGGGATGAGCACTTTGCTCCCGAGCACCGTCACCGGCAGCCATTCGGCAATAGGCGCAAAGTAGGTGGTAATCAGCACCGCCGGCACCCATGCGCAGAAGACGAAGAGCAGTGAAGTTTTCACCATATCCGGGAACGTGGTCTTGCCGATGATTTGCCCCAGAAAAACGAGCGGTGCCATGGGCGGTGTAAGATTGCCCATAGTCAGGTTAGTGGTGACAATGGCGGCAAAGTGCACCGGACTGATGCCTATTTCCTTAATTACCGGTAGCAGAAGAGGTGCGCAGATAATCATTCCGCTCACATCATCCATGAACATGCCGACAATGAACAGGAAGAGGTTCACCAGCAAAAGAAGCAAGTATCTATTTCCGGTGACG
>Ga0129301_1001149_pt1 | contig 13394 bp, 8 predicted proteins | sample ConPoolayeHmetaG_FD_94489 | JGI IMG/M metagenome (GOLD analysis project Ga0129301, IMG submission 94489) | Hot spring microbial mat communities from California, USA to study Microbial Dark Matter (Phase II) - Cone Pool mat layer H metaG ...
CCCTCGGGGATGTGCGTCACCTCCGGCTCGCGGCCGCCGCGGTGGTGCAAAACGATGGTGCGCTCGTCAACGCTCATCTGAAGGCTGCCCTTGGTGCCGATGGCGCCCGCGGCGATGTCGCGCGAGCCGGAGCCAAACATACAGGAGCAGACGCTGCTCACCACCCCGTTGGCGTAGCGCACCAGCAGCCAGCCGTAGTCAACTTCGTTGACCACCCGGCTCCCCCCGTAGGCTACCGCCTCCAGGGGCTGCGAGTCGGCCAGGTAGTCGGCGAGATTGATGTAATGGGAGGTCAGTTCGAGCAGCATCCCGCCGCTCAGCGCCTTGTCTGCCCTCCAGCCGCTCCCGCGGATGAAATCGCGGATGATGTTGCAGGTCACGATGCTGACTTCTCCAATGATCCCCTCACGAATCATCTGCAGGCCGCGCGCGAAGGGCGGCGCGTAGGGCAACTCATAGCCCACCTGCAACACCAAGCCACGCTCGCGGGCCAGCGCGCACAGGCGGCGGCAACCCTCTACGGTGAACGCCAGCGGTTTTTCCACGAAGGTGTGCTTGCCGGCTGCCAGAGAGGCCGCGGCGATGCTCTCGTGGAGGTTGTTTGGCGTTGACACCACGACCGCGTCAACGCCCTCCCAAGCCACCAGTTCTTCATAATCCTGAAACCTCTGCACCGGTGAAGCGCACAAGGCCGCAGCCTCCTCGAGGCTTTCCGGCCTGCGCGCGCAGAGGGCGGTGACTCGGGCCTCGGGAATCAGAGCGAGAGTCGGGAGGTGCACCCGTTTGGTCCACCCCCCCAGTCCGACTATGCCGATCCTGATGCAGTCGCTTCCCTTTGCCATAGTGTTTCACCTATGCGGCCGTCCCGCCAGCGGGGGAGCCTCGAGCACGATGCCGCCCCATAACACCTCACCTATGCGGCCGTCCCACTGGCGACTATAATGGCGGGATGGGAGCATAGCAGCAGGCGCGCGGCAGTGCCAAGTGGCCAACGACCCCGATGATAGCAATGAGCGATGCCGGTCTCGTCTTGGCGGTCTTTCCCCACCCCGATGAGGAGGGGCGTTGCGCGGTGATAGGGGAGAGCGGAAGGGTTGAGGCTTTGGCCGAGAGGCATTCGCTGCAATCGGGCGCGGCTCTGGCCAAGAAGTCCGAGCGATTACTGCTCACCTTGGGTCTTCCTCGCCCCGGCGTCCGCGGCGTACCCCACGCGTGCGTGGAAGACCTGCTCTGGGTGTTGGCGCCGGGCGTCGCCGGTAGGGGAAAGGAGCATCTGCTGCACGGCGCCGCATCGGGTGAAGAGGCTCCCACTGTGGCCAGGCGGTTGCTGTCTCTCGTTGCCTCGGGCCTCAAGCAGGCTTGGTGGGCGGAGGTGCAGGAGGCTGCCGAACGCGGCGGGCGCTTGCCCACCGCCTCGCGCGAGGACTGGGAGGGTGGTTGCTTCTGCCTTGCGCTCACTACCTTGGCCAAGGCGGCTCGGGCCGTTCCGAAGCCCCCAACTTGGGGCGCAACTGAGGCTGCGAGGCAAGTGCGGCTGCCGCCGCTCGACCTCAAGCGTGACGATGCCGAACTTCTCGAGGAGATCTTCTCAGACCGTCTGCGGAAGGTGCTGGGCGCGGCCTACGAGCCACGAGAGACGCAGCGAGAACTTGCGGGGCACGTGCTGGGCGTGCTCAGCAAGGGAGGCCGGCTGTTGGCAGAGGCCGGCACCGGCGTGGGCAAGACCTTTGCCTATGGCTTTCCCGCCGCCCTGCGCGCCCTGCGGGGAGACCAGCCGGTACTCATCTCGACCTACACTAAGAACCTGCAACGCCAACTGGAGAATGACTTCCAGACCATCCGCACGGTGCTCGGGCTGAGCCGCGAACAACTGCGCGTGCAGACTCTCTACGGACGCCAAAACTACCTTTGCGGCGCCCGGCTGCGCGAGTTGTCCCCCGGGCGTCTAGCCTCGCCCACGGCCGGCCTCTGCGCGGCTTGGTTGGTGCTCGGCGGCCTCGACCGCTCCGGCGACCCGGACCTCGCTCAGCGGCTTCCTGACGAGCTCGCCCAGAGATTCCGCTTCCTAGGCCCGCTGCACCGCGATGTGCTCGCCCGGCGCGCCGTGTGCAGCAGCGAGACGTGCGCGCGCACCAACTCCTGTGCTTACCAGCGGGCGCTGAAGGGCGCGCAGGGCGCTCACCTTGTCATCTGCAATCATGCCCTTCTGCTCCAACTGCCCCAGCCTGCCCTCGGGGCCTCGCGGATCATCGTTGACGAGGCCCACTCCTTCCCCGAGGCGGCCACGGGGGCCTTCAGCATCGAAGTCACCGCTCGCCAGATAGAGGAGGCGCTCAGCGCGCTCAAGGCGCCGGCCGAGGCGACCCTGCCCTTGGAGGAGGGGGTGGCTGCGGGGAACGCGCGCAAGGTAATGCAGCCTCTGCAACGTCAGGCCGAGTCGCTCGCCCACGCCGCCGAGACGCTAGGCCGGGCGCTGAGAAACAGCGGCGTCGGCGCTGCCAATGTGCGCTTGGACGTGGGCCAGCCGGGCTGGGCAAAGATCGCCAACCTTGTGGAGGACCTGTCTGAGCAGTGCCTCCTACTCGCCCAGCGCGCTGCGAGCGGGGCCCAGCGGCTGGCCAAGGAGAACGGCGTGGGTGCGGCCTCGGCATTAGCCGGGGTGGCGGAAAGGCTGGGCGACGTCGCCCGAGGGCTGGAGGCGGTGCTGGAGGAGCCGGAGGGTTATGTGCGCCTCGCCTCTTCTGCCGCGCCCGAAGTTTGGTCTCTGCAGCAAGTCCTGCTCTTCCCTGGTAAGGCGCTGAGAGACCGATTTTTGGAGCATTACGAAGCGGTGGTTTTCTCCTCCGCCTCTCTTTCGGTTGCTGGTGATTTCTCCTTCGCCGGCTCCCAATTGGGCGTGGTCACCGGGGAAACGGAAGAGCAAGGCTGGAGCGCGGTCTCCCTGCCCTCTCCCTTCGACTATCGCCGCGGCGCGGGCCTGGTGGTGCCGACGGATGATGAATTCCACTACCGTTGGGAGCGCCGCGAGGACTTCTACCTTGCCGTTTCTGATGCCTTGGCGGAGGTACTCCCGCGGGCGACGCGGTGCGGGGGGGTTCTGGTGCTCTTCACCAACAAGGAAGAGATGAACCGGGTATACGAGACGCTGGCCGGGCCCTTAGCAGCGGAAGGGGTGGAATTGATTCGTCAGGAAGAAGGCGGCCGCACGGAAGCCGAACGCGCTTTCCGCGCTCGCCCGGGCAGTGTGCTCTTCGGCTTGCGTTCCTATTTCAGCGGGGCCGACTTCCCGGGCGAGCAACTGGTCTGCGTGGTGCTTGTCAAGTTACCCTTTCGCTCGCCCAACGATCCCACCGAGGCCGAGCGTGCGGCCTGGCTCGAGGCCGAGGGCCAAGACCCCTTCCGCACCTACGCCCTGCCCACCGCCGTCCTTGACTTCCGCCAGTGCTTCGGCCGCCTTATCCGCAGCCACAGCGACTATGGGCTGGTCTTCGTACTCGACCGCAGAATCTCCCGCTTCAAGGAGTTTGAAGCCTCAATACCGGCAGTTCAGGCATTCTGCGGGCCGATAAAGAAGGTGACGGAGCAGGCCCTTTGCTTTCTCGAAGGGGTGGCCGGCAAGGGCAGAACGGCGCCGCCGTCGGGTGATGGAAGGAATTGTGGGGACAGTGTTATGATGACCGCGAAAGATAGGAGAAGGAGTGGCAAAGCGTAATTTCATCTCCGCCCTCCTGGCCACGGCCGCGCTCTTCTTCACGGTTGGTGACTTTGGCCTGGCCCAGGACGAGAAGAGCGTTGTCGTGGTCGGCTCTGCGGCGGCGGTGGGAGGAGGGCAGAAGTGGGCCTTCCTCGTCGGCGTGGACAACTACGAGGACAAGGAGGGCATCGGAGCGCTGAACTTCTGCGCCGCCGATGCCCGACTTCTTTACCAGGTGCTTACCGACCCGCGGGTGGGCGGCTTTCCCCCGGAAAACGTGGTCCTGCTGACTGATCGCGAGCCTGACCCGGCGCTGCGCCCCACGCTGAGCAACATTGCTTCCCGGGCGGTGGCCTGGCTTGCTCTGGCGGGGCCCGAGGACACCGTGGTGTTCTTCTTCTCCGGACACGGGGCCGAGGAAGAGGGGCAGAGTTACCTGCTGCCCGTGGATGCCAAGGCCTCGGCCATCAGTTGGACGAGCATCTCTGTGGACGCGGTCAAGCAGAAGTTGCGCGGCTGCAAAGCGAGCAAGCGCGTGCTCATTACCGACGCCTGTCACAGCGGCTCGGGCAAGGGCGCCGAGGGCGCCATGGGCGCGGGGATGAACCGTGACCTCTTCGAGCAGTCCGAGGGGCTGGTCACCCTCGCCTCCTGCGGCCTGGAGGAGAAGTCCTACGAGTACCCGGAGATGGGACAGGGGGCTTTCACACACTTTCTGGTGGAAGCGCTGCGCGGCGCCGCGGATGCCAACAGCGACGGCGTCACCACCGCCACCGAAGCCAACGTCTATACCTGGGACAGAACCCGCCGTTGGGCTGCTGGCCGCGGCCTGCAACAGAATCCCAAGTACGTGGCGGCGGTGCAGGGCGACATCCCGCTCACCGGACGTCTGCGCCAGGTCATCGGGACCATCGAGGGCGATACCATCGTCAACCGCAGGGCTGGTAAGCCCAGTCTGGCGGTGGTGCGCTTCGAGGCTCTGAGCGCGCCGGCGGAGTGTGGTCTGCAACTGGCCGAGGCCCTTACCAACGCGCTGGTCAACACCCGCCGCTTTGAGGTGGTGGAGCGCAGCCGCGTTGAGAGACTGCTCGCTGGGCAGGAGGGGGCGGGGAGCGTTGCTCCTGAGGTTCTAGCGATGATCGCCTCCGACGCCGGCGTGCAGTTGGTGGTCGCCGGTTCCGTCTCGCAGGAGGGCGGTTCGCTCGCGGTCAACGCGCGGCTGCTGGAAGCCACCTCGGGCCGCGTCTCCAAGAGCGAGCGGGTTACCGGTTCGATGGAGGGGCTAGAGCGCCTCGCCCGTGAATTGGCTAGTCGGATTGCGACTGCCTATCCCATCGTCTCCTCGGTCATCAGCGTCGAGGGAGGTGCGGTCGTGGTGGACGCCGGCTCGGAAGACGGTGTTGACGCCGGCATGGTCTTCGAGTTCTACCGCGAGCAGAACGTCCAGACCCTGGTCGGGATGAGAGTCTTCACTGAGCCTGCCGGCCGGGGCCGGGCTGAGCGGGTGGAGGCGCAGGTGTGTCGCGCGACGGTGCTGGAGAATCGGGGCGTGAAGGCTGGAGACCGCGCGCGGAGCGTTGCGGGCGAGTTCGGCGCCGTGGCCCTCGAGGCTACGGGCACGCTCGAGGTCCAGACCGCCCCTGCGGGCGCCGTGCTTTACCTCGACGGCAAGGAGATGGGCCCCACCCCTTGGTTGGGGCGGCTGGCGGCCCGCGAATATCAGGTGACGCTGCGCAAGCAGGGCTATGAAGATGACTTCGGCGTGGCCAAGGTGGAAGCCGACAGCAAGGCCCTTTACGCGGCTGACCTCACCCCGCAGCGGGGCCGTTTGGTCATCACTTCGCAGCCTTCAGGCGCCTCGGTACTGCTTGATGGCGAGGGAAAAGGGCGCACGCCGGTGACTATCCCTGGCGTCGCCGCGGGAGATCATACCGTGGTTCTGGAAGCCGTCGGGGGTAAACGCTGGGAGCAGACCGTCCGCGTGGAACCTGGCGGAGAAGTCAAAATGGAGGCCCTGCTGCAGGGGGACGTGGGTGGCATTCGGGTTGTCACCCGGCCGGCCGGCGCTCAGGTCTTTGTGGACGGGGTGCAGCGCGGGACCACGCCATACTCCTCGACCCACGTGCCCCCCGGTCGCCACGAGGTCAAGGTGGTCCTGCCCGGCTACTCGGAGAAGAGCGAGTGGGTGGTTGTCCAGAGCGGTCAGCAGGCGGCCCTCGAGTGGAGCCTGGCGCCGGCGAGGTTGACCCTGAATCTGAACGTGGACCGCAGGGACCGCCGCTACCGCATCGCCCAGCCCATCTCGGTTTCCTTCCGCGCCTCCGAAGACTGCTACGTTTACATCTATGATGTCGCCCCCGGCGGCACTCTCTTCCGCCTCTTCCCCAACGCCTACGTGCCTTCGGCTCAGGTTACGGGGCGAAAGGACTATGCCATCCCGGGTGAAGGCTACCGGGACCGCGTGGGTCTCCGCGTGGACGGCCCGGCGGGGCAAGAGACCTTCGTCGCCATCGCCTCGCGCCAGCCGCTCGACCTCGGCATAGTGCTCGAGGAGTGCGGGTCCTACGGGGCTGCGCTTGAGAGACTAAGAGAGGCAATGACTGCTGTTGGGCCGGAGGCCACCGTTGAGCGGCTGGCGATAGAGGTCGTGCAGTGAACCTGCGGGCTATTTCGGCGTTTTTAGTTGCTGAGGGTCAACGTCTGCTCCCCCTGGGAGTGACCTGGAGGATGCCAATGTATCGCACCTGTCTCGCTGTCGCCCTGCTCGTTGCCTTTGCCACCGTCCCCGCCTTCGCCGTCTCCTTCTATCCCCTGCCGGAGCCTGCAGCCAAAGGAGTGCCAGCCGGGGAACGCGCCCCCAGCAATGGTGTCGGCATTTTTGCCACCTCGTGGGGCGTTTCGGCGTCCGGCGGTGGCACCAATACCACCTCGGGCGTGCTGCTCACCGGCCAATTCGCCGTGGGTGAGAAGTGGGTGGTCGGCGGCGCCTACAACAACGTCGAGGACACGAGCGTCACGGAAGGGAACGTGACCTACCGCCTGGGTGGCGGTTGGGGCGTTCAGGCCGGCCTCGTGCACTGGGAGGGGGGCTGCGACGATTACCTCTTGTGCGGGGTCAAGTCCTTCCGTGACAAGGTTAAGGACGCATGGCAGGCGGACGTCGGGCTGGGGTGGTATTCTTGGGAGTGGGCAGGTGGCGACCCGCGCGAGGACGCGGCAACTCTCTTTGCCAGCGCTGGCTATAACGTGGCCAAGAACGTGTCGGTGAACGCGTCCGTGTGGACTATCGCCTTGCCTGACACTGACGTTACCGTGACCCGCAGCGCGATCGGCGTAGGCTATCGTTTCTGAGGGAGCGCCTGCGCGGCCGCCACGCGGCACCGTGATCGGAGGGAAGGGCGCCTCGCTTGGCCGAGGCGCCCTTGGGTGTTGAACGGGTGGAGTCAGGCCGCGTGAGAGGCCCGTCTCCTCCCCCTGGGAGGCGGCGCCTCACTTGTAGGAGAGCCGTGGTGTACGGGGGGACACGTTGAGAGGGGCGGTCGTGAGGCCGTTGCAGGAGCAGGCGCGTGCCTGCGACCCGCGGCGGTGAATGTTCTGGCTCGAGCCGCACCCTAGGCTGGGCGACACCCGTTGCTCAACGCTCAGTGGGCTGCGGTCGTACGGTGCAGTCGGGTCTTTCGGCTTGCTTGGGCGGTTGTGGGACCTGAGGAGAGCATATCCCCTTGTTAGGGCGCTTGTGAAAGCCGATCCGGGCCGACAGGGTGTCACCAAGTCACTTGGGGACTCCCGGTATCGGCTGCCACCTGCTGTGATTCGGCGCTTCTTTCCGTTTGCCGTCTACCGTATTCCTTCTGCTGGGGTTGCACCCTCGCCCGGCGCCTCGGTCTCCTCCATCGGCAGACCGGTGGCCTCGCTCAAGGCGACGGCGCAATCGTGCATAAAACGATAGTTCAGCGCGGTGAGCAGGTGTAGCGCGGGCTCCGACCGGCGGGCGATCTCGAGTATCCAGTTGAGCGGAACCCGCCAAAGTTCCTGCGCCATCTCGTCGAATTCCTCGATTCCCGTTCTTCCTCCAGGGCGCTTGGCGGGAGGGGTCTCCTGGCGCAATACCACCGTCCGTAGGTCCCGCAGGAGGTACGCTTCCGCCGGGCGCCGGCGAAAACCACGCACCTCTTTGCGAAAGACCACCCCTTGCCCGCGGTCGGCGATTATGTAAACGTCCCTTCCCTCGTCCCAGACGGTGATAGCCGCAGGCAGGAAGACGACGCCCCCCACGGCGGCCACCAGCGCCCACTCGTACTGGTGTTGGTGCAAGAGATAGGCTGCCGCACCTAGGCCCAGAGCAAACGCCCCCAGCAGCCAAGAGCGCGCAATCCACCCCGCGGTGAGCGTGCGCTCGAGCCGAATCCAGACCTGCGAGGGATTTACTTCCCGTCTCAGCCGCGAACGGTGATAGAGTCTGTGCCCGTCTACTTCCTCCACCGCAGGAAGGCGCGCGCCGAGCAGCCACCACAAGACCAGGCTCAATGCCCCTCCCACGATCAACGCTGCAAAGGCCAATCCGAAGGCAAACAGCGGCAGGGCGTACTCGGGCATCGGCCTGGTGCCGGGCATAAGGTTCCGCTCCAAGAGTCAGCGTGTACAATTTAACCACGCGCGGCACAGCCTGGCGAGCGGGCAGAGGCGGCCTGCTCTGTGATAAGATGCTGCGCAAAGACCGAGCGCCCCGAGGGCGCAGCACCACAGAACGGGAGGGTGTCTAATGAACTGTCCCAAGTGCGGGGAGAAAATGCGCTTGCACCAACTGCGCGTTCGTCTCCAACTCCCGGCGCAAGAGGGCGGCAAGGCGGTTGAGGTTGAGCAGGGTGACGCGCTTTTCACCGTAGATGTGCTCAACCCGACCAGGGCGCTACCGCTGGTGGCTTATATGTGCCCCAACCTGCGGTGTGGCGAGTACCTCATCACGCCCGAGGTCTGAGCGGCGGCTCCGCACGTCTGGCTCAAGGCGGGGAGCCTGACCGCGATTGGTGTAGGGAGGGTAGGGCGTGAGCGAAGAGGACGGCGCTGAGGCTGCGGCTGCTGCGCGCGCTGCGCAGGACCGGTGCTACCGCGCCGACCTGGGGATTGCTCTGGCTCTCGCGGTGTGCACTGCCGGCCTGCTTTGCGCCACCGCTGGCTCCATCGGACTTACCTACGACGAGCCCAACTATATCAGCGCCTCGGCTAAGGCCTGGACCTGGGCTGGGCTCCTCGCTCAAGCGCCTCTGCGCGCCGCCGACCCCTCGCTGATCAATGGGCTCTGGCGGCAGAATCACGAGCGGCCCGGTTTCATCAAACTGTGGTGGGGTGGGTGGATGGCCGTGGGGTCATTCTTGCCGCCGCTGGTCGGCAGCCGGCTGGGGACGGTTGTGCTGGTCGCGTTACTGGTGGCCGCGGTGTACCTGTGGGTGTCGCGGGAATCGGGTCGGGGCGCTGCTCTGGTTGCCGCCACGACACTCCTCGGAATGCCGCGCTTCTTCTTTCACGCGCACCTCGCGGCGCTGGACGCGTCGGTGGCAGTCTTTTGTTTTCTCGCCGCCTGGCTCTTCTGGCGGTTGTGGCGCGAGCCGCGCTGGGGACGAGCGGTGCTCGCCGGGCTGGCACTCGGCTGTGCGGCCGGGACCAAGGGGAACGTGCTTCCCGCGGCCCTGGCCCTCGGCTTGTGGTGGCTCGTTCGTGAGAGGCGCGCGGTGACCAATACATCGCTCGCGGCGCTGGTCGTCGCGCCGATGTGGTTCTTTATCACCTGGCCCTGGCTCTGGCCTGCGCCCCTGTCTCGTCTGCTCGAGTACCTCGCCTTCCATGGGAAGTTTCCGCTGCTTGGGGCGTTCATCTTTGGTCGTATGCGAGACCCGGCGCCGGCGGTCACGCCCATCGTCATGCTGCTGGCCACCACGCCGCTGCTCACTCTGGCGCTCGCCCTGTTTTCCGGCGGCGAGTGGCGGTGCCCGCTGTGGCAATTTCTCGCCCTCAACCTGGCCGTGCACTGGCTCTACTTCGCGTTGCCGGGTCAGCCCCGCTTCAACGGCGTGCGCCTTTTCCTGCCTGCATTTCCGTTTCTTGCGTGTCTGGCCGGAATGGGCGCGGCGAAGGCGGCGGAGATGGGCGTCGGCGCGCTCCGCAGGCCGCAGGCCCGGCGGTGGGCGTTGGCTTTCGTCGTGGCACTGGTGGGCGTGGTTGGCCTGCGAAACATTGCACTCTCGCATCCCTACGAACTGGCCTTCTACAACTGCGCCGTGGGCGGGGCGCGGGGCGCGAGACGGGTCGGGTTGGAGACCATCTATTGGGGCAGTGCGTACCTGCAGGCGCTGCCCTATCTCAACCGGAACGTGCCTGCTGGCGGCTCACTTTTTGTGACCCCGGTGGGCGTGATGTCATTGCTCGAGACCTACCAGAAGGGTGGGATGCTGCGACCTGACATTCGCATTGTGGGGGGCGCTGGCGAGCACCTCGCCGCCGACCTCGTCGTCTTTCAGTGTCAGCAGAGTGAATTTGTCGAGGTTTCATCGCGGTTGTATGGTAAGGGGAGGCCGTGCTTCGCCCTCACCTACGAGGGCGTGCCGCTGCTGCTCGTTTACGAGCGCGCGGAAGTGAGGCGGGTCTTTGGCGCAAAAGGCGACTGAGACGCGGCTTGGCGGAGGACGGCGATTCGCTCACCATTCACGGGAGGTTGTTTTGATGGAGCACGTCACTATCTACAAAGAGCCCGGCCGCTACGCGGGCTGGCCGGCCAACTACGGCATCTGGTCTTGGGGCGACGAGATCGTCGTCGGCTTCACCGTGGGCTACCACGATTCGGGGGGCGGCTTCCACGCGCGCGACCGGAGCAGGCCCTTCGTGCCGATGCAGGCGCGCAGCCTGGACGGCGGTTTGACATGGGAGGTGCAACAGACCCCGTGTCGCACGCCGGGGGGGAAGGGTTTTTCCGCGGATGAGCATATGACGGCGGGCCTCACTGTGGCGGAAGCCCTGGCCGCCGGCGATTCGATTCCCCCCTGCCCGGGCGGCATTGACTTCTCCCACCCGGACTTCGCGCTGATGTGCGCTCGCTCCGGGCTCAGGCTCGGGGCGCGCTCGTGGTTCTATGTCTCCTACGACCGCTGCCGCCACTGGGAGGGTCCCTACGCCCTTCCGATGTTTGGTCAGCCGGGCATCGCGGCACGGACCGACTACCTGGTGTCTTCGGCGACGGAATGCACCCTCTTTCTCACCGCCGCCAAGTCGGATACCGGTGAGGGTCGCGTCTTCTGCGCCCGCACCGAGGACGGCGGCAAGACGTTCCATTTTCTTTCCTGGATAGGCCCGGAGCCGAAGGGCTTTGCCATTATGCCCGCCAGCGTCCGACTCTCGCCGTCGCGCATTCTCGTCGCCGTGCGCTGTCGCGAGAACGGGGCTAACTGGATTGACCTCTATGCCTCCGACGACAATGGCGCGACTTGGCAGTACGTGACTCGCCCCGTTCCTGACACCGGCACGGGCGGCAATCCTCCGACCCTGACGAAACTCCACGACGGCCGCCTCTGTATGACCTACGGCTATCGCGACGCGCCGCACAGCATCTGCGCCAGGCTGAGCAGCGACGAAGGCCAAACTTGGGGGGAGCAGATTGTGTTGCGCGATGGTGGCGGCAATCACGACATCGGCTATCCGCGCACCGTGCTCCGGCCGGACGGCACTGTCGTGACGGTCTATTACTTCAACGACCACCCTGACGGCGAACGCTACATCGCCGCGACCTTGTGGAGACCCTGAGCGTTGGCCGAGCCCGCGGGGTGGCGGTGGGGGCCAATGGTTGGCGTTGGCCTAGTGCCGCTGTCCCGCCCTGCTCGCGGGCGAGGCGATGAAAACGGGCAAAGTGGCGAGCGGCTTGGCTGTGTGGGTAACCGGGAGCCCTGGCGCCGCCTTGGGTGTCGCCGGTCGGACCTGCGAGACAGAAGACGCGAAGGCGAAGCCTTCTAGTCGTCATACTTGTCCTGCTCTTCGGCGGGTTATGCGCGTTTTCGATAGGGTGCGTGCACTACGGTGTGGGGGAGGCGAGCAAGAGGGAAGCCGAGACTACCCGGCTAAGTCTCAGCCACAGCGTCATTCGCGACGAGCAGGGCCGCCTGCAGATGTCCGCACAAAAGGGCGAGGCGGGCTCGGGCGCAGAAGAGGGCTGCCCGACCTGACTGTAGGCAGCGCCGGATTATGCGGGGCATAATCCACCGAACTACGAACAGAGCGAAAGCGCGCCCGGCCACGCAATTGCGGCGCAGAAGGTTCTGGATTCGGGCGTAATCAACTTGCGCTCCATTTGCATCCCGGCGTTCGACTGCCACTCGTGTCCCGCGGCCTTGTTTGCCTGTCCCGTCGGTGTGGCGGTCAACTTCTCTATGTTGCGGCTGATGCCCTACCTGACCATCGGCCTGATGGGTCTGGTGGGAAGGGCGAGCGGCGGGCTGGTGTGCGGCTGGCTTTGCCCCTTCGGTTTGCTCCAGGAGGGCCTACAGAAACCGCGCGGGAAGATGGGTGGGCTGTCGAGGCAGTCCAGGCTAATTACATATGCTCTGCTCGTCAGTCTAGTGCTTCTCATGCCCTTCCTCGGGCCGAACGCGCCCGCCACCTTCTGCCACTTGAAATGATAATCACCGCAAGGCCGGAAGAGATCCAGGAAGGCTACACCGGCATTGCGCTGGTTATGTTCGGGGGCCGCAATCTGCTCGGCAGCCGGGGCGGCCGCTGTCGGCCCTCGCCTCCAGTTGCGTGCTCAGGCTGCCCAGTGTCTCCTCGGCCAGGTCGGCGAAGTAGCGGTGCCCGTTCTATTTCTCGTCGCACACCCCCGCGCCCGCCGATTCAATCAGGTGATGAATCTTCCGGTTGCCCATCGCCGAAGGGCGGCCAGCAGCCATTATCCACTTGGCCCCTGCTTCAGCCACTTCCACGCCGCCGCCGCGCTCCAAAACTCCTCAATCTGGTAGCGCAGCATCCCTGCCATTATCTCCCGGAATCGCTCCGTCCCCGCCGCGCAGCGGTGGTTCATCTCAAAACCGCGGAAGCCGCCTTGGAGCCCCTGGCTTGGGCTGTCAGCCGGGAGTGGCTGACCTACTACGACCGTCCCTCACCGGCAGGCCCGGTGGGCGTATTCCTCGAGGAGACCTAGGTACACTCGGTAGTCTTCCAGGGAGACGCTCGGCGGCGTCTGATGGTCCACGGAGGGGATGAAGTAGCCGCTGCGCATCACCGGCATCAGACGCTCGAACTCCGCCCTAATGCTCCCCTCGCCCAGATGCATCACCGTCTTGTCGAAGCCCCCGATCATCTTCCATTGGGGATGGTTGCTACGCAGTCGGTTCACGTCCACCCCCGCCATTCGCTCCAACGGCAGAATCCCCTGCAAGCCCACTTCCTCGAACCACGGTATGAGTGGCTCCACTCCTCCGTCGCTGTCAATGAAGGTGTGGATGCCGAGGCGGTTCAACTCGGGCACAATCTGTCGGTAGTAAGGCGCCATAAACTCGTCGAACAGCGCCTTGGAAATCATCGGCCCGTGGTTGTAGGACATATCCTCGGCAAAGGTCATAAAGTCCGGCGTGCAGACCGAAGTGAAATCCTCCAAACAGCGAAAAAGGTGATTCACTTGGTCCTGATTGATGCGATGTATGAGCGCCGCCTGGTCGTAGAA
>Ga0129301_1001150_pt1 | contig 13392 bp, 14 predicted proteins | sample ConPoolayeHmetaG_FD_94489 | JGI IMG/M metagenome (GOLD analysis project Ga0129301, IMG submission 94489) | Hot spring microbial mat communities from California, USA to study Microbial Dark Matter (Phase II) - Cone Pool mat layer H metaG ...
GAACGCGACATCCTGACGCTGTCCCCTGCCGCCCTCGCTTCCTGTGCTCTGGTCCCTCACCGCTTCCCCCTTCCTCAGCGCATGCGGGCGGGCCGCTCCTCGGGCGGCACCGCCGGGAGGCCCGAGACCACAACCTCCAGCTCCTCGCCGGAACGCACGAGCGCGACCCGGTACTCGGCGCCGGCCTCGGCGCTGCTCACGACCGCCACGATCGAGCCGGGGTGGGTCACCGTCTGGTCGCCGAAGCTGGTGATGAAGTCCCCGACACGGATTCCCGCTCTGTGCGCCGGGCTGCCCGGTACCACCCAGGCCACTCGCACGCCCTTCATCCGGTCCTGAGGCAGAGGGGGCATGACAGCCCCAATGCCCAGCGGCATCAGGCCCTGGCGCATCCCGGTCAACTGCTCGTCGGGGATCTCCGGGATGGGCGGAGGCTGGAGAATCGGCCGACCCTCCGGGGCGAGGTGAGGGCGGCTGAACAGCACGAGGAACACCACCATGGCGCCCAACACGATGAGCACCGCGGCCGGCCCGCTCACAGTGCGCTGGGCCGGGGCCTTGGCGCCCGCGCCCTCAGGCTCGTCTCGCTCAGTCAACGTCGGCGCCTCCCGTGCAAGTGTACCATGTCCCCGCGCCTTTGTTAACCCGACCCGCGGCGGCCGGACCCGGGCGGTCCCCGCTATCTTCTTTCCATGCCCCAGCCCCGGCCCTGAGCCCCCTGCGCCCTAGAGCAGGGCGAACGCCGCCAGAATGTCCGGCCCCCGGTAGGCGATGGTACGGGCGTCGAGGCGCTCGCGGCCGGGGATGACGCGAACCGCGTCCGCGAAGCCGGTGTTGTTGTACTCCACCCGGATCTCCACGGGTCTCTCGACGCGGCAGGGCGCGATCTCCTTCGCCCGCCGGAGGGCGATCTCAGCGCGCTCGCGAATCATCGCCTGCACCCGCTCGGGGGGCGTCAGGGCCGCTGAGTATCGGGAGTAGCCGCGCTTGGTGACCACGGTCTCGAGGCCGGGCATGAGCGCGGCCGCCTCCTCGCAGGCCTTCTGGCAGCCGCTGACGAGCACGCACGGCACTCCATGGTGGCCCGCGATCGCGGCCCAGAGCCCGATCTCGCCCGTGGGCCGGCCGTTGAGCCACATGGTGTGCCAGGCGACCGAGGACATGGTGTGGTCTCTCACCGCGCCCTGGGTGCCGGCCATGGCGTGGCACCCGATGAAGAAGGTGGCGTCGGCGCCCCGCTCCAGGCCGGGCAGCCAAGCCGGCCGCGCCTCGCCCATCACGTACTCGGCTCCGGGGTGGAGCTCCTCAAAGATGAAGTTTGAGCCGCTGGCGTGGCCGTCGTCAACCAACACCTCGGTGGCTCCGCCGGCGAGGGCGCCCTCGACGGCGGCGTTCACCTCCTGGGTGAGGAGTCGCCGCGCCCGCTGGTACTCAGGCGAGTCGCCGCCCACCTGCCGGTCGAGCAGCACCCCTGCCACGCCCTCGAGGTCGGTGGTGATGAAGACCCTCATCGGCCAGCCTCCCGTCGTCTCCCCGCGCGCCGCTCGCGGTGGCAAGGCAAAAGCCCGCCGAGGCGGGCTTACGTTCGATGGTGCCCAGGACTGGATTTGAACCAGCACGGCCTCTCGGCCACTGGCCCCTCAAGCCAGCGCGTCTGCCATTTCCGCCACCTGGGCAGCGTCCCGTCGTGGCCCCGCGCTAGCGCCCGTGCAGGAACGCCACGATGAAGGAGACAACGAGGAAGGCGACCGCGGCATAGGTGGTGAGCCGGCCCAACTGGTCCTCGAGCCCGGCGATGCTCGAGGAGCTCTTGCCGCCGATGGTGCCCCAGCCCAGGCCGGAGCCGCCCCCCTGCTCGCTCTTGGTCGTGGTGACCGCGGTGAGCGCGATCAGGGCGATCACGATCACGATCTGCAGCACCTGGAAGAACGCCAGCACCTTCCTGCCTTTCCTCGTGGTTCTCCACGCTATTCTAGCACACGAGCCTACCGGGCACAAGACCGGCCAGGGCGTGACCGCAGACCACAGGTGGTGGGATGCACGGTCCCTCGCAGGGGGGAATCGGGCGGCGGAGGGAGTAGGGCTCTGCCGTCGGGCGACGATAGAGCGCGCCACAGGAGGCCGAAGATGAACGTCATTCTGATCGTCTCGGACACCTTCCGGCGGGACCACCTGGGCTGCTACGGCAATGAGTGGGTTCACACGCCGAACCTGGACCGCTTCGCCGCGGAGTCAGTCGTCTTCGACCGCGCCTACGCGGCCTCGTTCCCCACCGTGCCGAACCGGCGCGACCTGCTGACCGGCCGGTTCGCCCTCACCTACTCCGAGTGGGCGCCCCTGCCCCCGGAGGAGGTGGTCCTCGCCGAGGTCATGGGGGCGGCCGGCTGGACGACCATGATGGTGCTCGACACCCCGCACATCGTCGCCGGGGGCTTCAACTTCCAGCGCGGCTTCAAGGGCTGGGAGTGGATTCGCGGCCAGGAGCACGACGCCTGGCGCACCAGCCCCCGCGCCCCCGCCCTGCCCTGCGCCCCCGAGAAGCTCCGCCTGCCGGATGGGACCGTCAAGCAGTACCTGCGCAATATCTCCGCCCGCCGCTCCGAGGCCGATTGCTTCGTCGCCCGGACGATGTCGCACGCAATGGCGTGGCTGGAGGACAACGTCGGCTGCCAGCCGTTCCTGCTCTACGTGGACACCTTCGACCCACACGAGCCCTGGGACCCGCCCCGGTGGTACGTTGACCTGTACGACCCCGGCTATGAGGGCGAGGAGGTCATCTACCCCCGCTACGCGCCCTGCGACTTCCTGAGCGAGGCCGAGCTGAGGCGCGTCCGCGCCCTGTACGCGGGCGAGGTCACCCTCGTGGACGCCTGGGTGGGTAGGCTCCTGCAGCGGGTGGACGAGCTGGGCCTCAGGGAGGACACGCTCCTCATCTTCACCACCGACCACGGCTTCTATCACGGCGAGCACGGGCTGATGGGCAAGTCTCTGCTGTCCGGCGACTACTACGGATCGGTCCCGCTCTACGAGGAGGTGGCGCGGATACCGCTCATGGTGCGGCTCCCCGGGCAGGCCCCCGGCCGGCGACAGGCCATCGTCCAACCGCCGGACCTGATGCCGACGATCCTCGACCTGGCGGGCACAGACATTCCGCCGACCGTGCAGGGCGAGTCCCTGGCCCCGGTGCTCCGCGGCGAGCGCGACCACCATCGCGCCCTGGCCCTCACCTCTCCCACCATCATCCACGGGACGCGGGCGCTCCAGTTCACGACCATCACCGATGGCGAGTGGTCCCTCATCTACCCGGGCGTGAGGTTCGAGCCTGCCGGCGGCGCGCAGGACCGCGCCGTGGACAGCATCCGTCGGCTGCACAAGGCGCTCTACCGGGGCGCGGGCGGGCCGGAGCTGTACCATCTCCCGAGCGATCCCCACCAGGAGCGCAACGTGTTCGCAGAGAACCGGGCGGTGGCCGAGCGGCTGCACGCCGAGCACGTGGCGCTGCTGGAGCAGTGGGACACGCCCCCCGAGCACCTCGCCAACCGCCGCGAGCTGCGGGAGCAGGTGATGGAGTAGCGGCCGCGGGGGGCGGCGCGCCTAGCGCACCACCGCCGCCCACGGCCCGCGCCCGGGTGTCGTCAGCCGCGCCCGGGGCCCCGCCGCAACCGGCGTCGCATCACGCCACCGCCCTCCCTCGATGTCGTACCAGCGCAGCGTGAGAGCGCCTCCGGCATCGCTGAGGTCCAGGACTACCTCGCCGCCGTCGGGGAAATAGACCGCGTATTGCCGCCCCGCCTCCGCAAGGCAGTAGGCCTCGTTGTCCTCCCGCTCAGACAGCAGGTCGGGCCGGGGCTCGCACCGGAACAGGTCGAGGGCGTCGGTGACCTCGCGGGCGCTGGCGATCATCCGCTGGGCGAGCGGGCTGAGGCCGATGCCCGACTCCGGCCGATGGAAGCGCGCCGAGGAGTGTCCGGCGAAGATGTTGCGCCAGAAGCGCTGCGTGGCCTCCCGCGTGTCGCCGAAGCGTCCCCCGTCCGCCCCGTAGATCTTGACGTTCGTGAGCGGCCGCGGCGCCTCGGACACCCGTCGCCGGTGCGCGAGGGCGTTGTCGTAGTGCTTCTGCCCGGTCTGGTGGTTGTTCTGCGAGACCTCGACAAACGTATAGAGATCAGGGCGATCCAGGGTCGCGCGGTGCATCGGGTGCCCCAGGTCCCACGGGTCCCACATCTCCGTCGTGTGCACCACCCGCCCCGCCCGCGCCGCCGCCTCCCGGATGTACCCCGCCCAGTGCCAGCCCCACTCCGGAGTCACCGAGGTCTCGTTGTCCATGCAGTAGAGCACGTGGTCGTACCGCAGCGAGTGCGCCAGGAGCTGGTCCACGAACCGGCGCTGGTAGCGCAGCAGGAGTTCATTGTTGTGCTCGGCGGGCACCGACCAGAAGAAGGGGTTGTCGGTCTGCGTCGGGTGGGTCTCGACGGCGGTGGGCAGGCCCGTCTCCTCCGCCGTGTAGTTCACGTTGTTCTTGGGGTTGAACGGGTTGCTGTCCCACGGCCCCCGGTAGAAGTCGAAGGTGGCCCACACCTCGATCTGGACGACGACGCCGCGCCGGCGCGTCTCCTCGAGGAAGGTGGCGAAGCGCCGCCAGTACTCCTCCTCCCACTGGTCGAGGTCATAGCGCTCCCCGACCCGGCGGAACGGCCAGACGTTGCCTGGATCGCGGGAGGACATGGTACAGCGCACGTAGTTTCCGCCGGCGGCGACGAGGGTGTCGAGGTGCTCGGCGAGGTCGGTGATCTGGAACAGGTTGTCCTCGACCGATCCGCCGAGCAGCAGCACCGGCCGGCCGTCGAACTGCCAGTAGTATGGGTTGCCAGGGTAGATGTCTATCCCCTGCGCGGAGGACGCCCCGTGGGCCGTCGCGCTCCCCGCGATCGCGGCGAGCGCGATGAGGGCGATGGTGATGGGCACAGCCTGCTGCAGGGCCGCCACGTCCAGGCCTCCCCATGCGCGTCGGTCAGGCGCATTCTGCCACAGGCGCCAGGGCAGGGCAAGAGGGGCAGGGCAGGGCGCTGCGAAGAGCGCGGCCATGGAGCCGCTGCCACCTCGGGTGGAGAGGAAGCGCGCTGCCCTCGCCCAGGCCCTGGGTCGGCCGGTGGTGGTCCGCGGCCTTCGGTCACCCGACCCCGGTTGGCGGGGTCGCCTGCGCGTGTCGCGCCGGCTAGCGCTGATCGAGTACCAGGTGGCGCAGCACGGTTTCTTCTGGCACATCCCGATCATCGAGGATCTGCTCGCCCGCGCCGCCGAGGGCTGCCAGGAGGTGGAGCTGCGCGACCCCGACGGCGGGGGCGAGGGAGGGCCGAGGGGGCGATGACGAAGGCCGCCCCCGCGGCCACCAGCGCCCAGGCGAAGGCGGGGCCGGGCCCGGCCGGGCGGGCGTCAGGGCCGGGCAGGCGCACCTCCTCGACGAGCACCGCCGGGCTGTAGAGCCCGGCCTCGGAGACGACTCTGCCCTCGGGCGAGATGACGGATGAGATGCCTGTGCTCGCGCCGCGGAACACCCACAGGCCGGTCTCGGCGGCCCGCAGGACCGCGATCTGGCGGTGTTGGGCGGCGGCCGCGGTGTGGCCGAACCAAGCGTCGTTGGTGATGACGACAAGGCCCTGGGCGCCCCGCCGCGCGAGCCCCCAGGCGATGGTGGGGAAGGTGGACTCGAAGCAGATCATCGGGCCCACGGCGAGCGTGGTGCCGGCCTGGATGACCGGATGCACGACCCCGGGGGTGAAGCAGACCTCCCGCACGTGGTAGCGGTCGAGGAAGGGCAGCCAGGCCCGCCCCGGGACATACTCGCCGAAGGGCACCAGGTGCACCTTGTCGTAGTGCGTGATCAGGTTGCCGCTGGGCCCATAGAGATAGGCGGAGTTGTAGATCCGCCCCTCCGCGTCATAGCGCGGCCCGCCGGCGATGAGCCAGGCCTGCGCGCGCTGGGCGATCTCGGCCATGCGCTCGGCGATCCACGGGTCTTGCTCGGGCGAGCCGGGGATCGCGCTCTCCGGCCAGACCACGAGCGCCGGGCGGTCCCGGGCCGCCTCGAGCGTGAGTTCCTCGTACACCCGCAGCGCCCGCGCCTGCTCCTCGCGCGTCAGCGGGATGTTCACCTGCTCGGGCCGCAGCGGCCCGTGGGCGCTGCCCTGGACGACCGCCACCCGCACCACCGGCCCGTCAGGCGGCTGCAGGCCCGCCACCCACACCCTGGCGCCGAGGAGCGCGGCGGCCACCGCCGCCAGCCAGGCCAGGCCGCGCAGCACGTCCCGCGCCGGCCGAGGTGAGCCAAGGGCCGAGACCGCGGCCTCGGCGAGCGCGGCGTTCGCGAGCACCATCAGGAACGAGAGCCCGACCGTCCCGAGGGCCCGGGCGACAGGCATCAACTCGAGCACGGGGCTCTGGCTATAGCCCAGCCATCCCCAACTGAAGCCAAACCGCCCCAGCCCCCGGAGCCACTCCAGGGCGGCCCACAGCACGGCCACCCCCAGCACCCGGGAGCTCGTCCCCAGCCGGCCCAGCCGCTGGGCCAACAGGCCCCAGGCGAGGAAGACGAAGCTCAGCACCCCCACCGCGAGCGCCCACACCGACATCCCGAACAGATGGAGCCACCAGAGGAGGATGCCGAAGAAGGCCGCCCCCGCCAGGTAGCTCCCCGCCGCGGCAGCGAGGGCCGGCCCCAGGCGCAGGGCGACGATCCAGGGGGCAAGCCCGATCCAAGCGAGCGGCCAGACGCCCGGCCGCGGGAAGGAGAGTGCGAGCAGCACGCCCGAGGCGAGAGGGAGCGCCAGAGCAGCCCGGAGCGAGAGTCGGACGCTCTGGCGCTGGGTAGTCATCGCAGCCGGCCGTCTGCCGACGGGCATGCGCCGATTATAGTGCACGGGCGCCGCGCGGCGCAACGAGGACTGCGCGGTGTCCGTTTGCCATGTCGGTGGGCAATGGGCTATAATCCCCTACCATGATCTCACCCAGCGACCGGCGGTAGCGGCCAGTCATGGCAGCCTTCGTCGAGCTCAGGCAGGTCACGGTCGTCTACCCCAACGGCGTCCGGGCGCTGTCCGATGTCAACCTCGCCCTGGAGGAGGGCGAGTTCGCCTTCCTGGTGGGTCCGACAGGGCACGGCAAGTCCACGCTCCTCAAGCTGCTCTACCGGGAGGAGGTTCCGACCGAGGGGCAGGTGCTGGTATCGGGCTGGGACCTGGGGCGGCTGTCGCCGAGGCGGGTGCCGTACCTGCGGCGGCGGGTGGGCATCGTCTTCCAGGACTTCCGCCTGCTGCCCCAACGCACGGTGTGGGAGAACGTGGCCTTCGCTCTCCACGCCACCGGGGCGCCATACCGGGAGGTGCGCCGGCGGGTGCCGGAGGCGCTCGCCGACGTGGGCCTTCTCGACAAGGCCGACGACTTCCCCTCCCAGCTCTCCGCGGGCGAGCAGCAGCGCCTTGCCATCGCCCGCGCGCTTGCCCGCACCCCGCCCTTGATCATCGCCGATGAGCCCACCGGCAACCTCGACCCGCGCTCCTCCGGGCGCATCATCGAGCTGCTGTTGGCCGCCAACGAGCGCGGGGCCACCGTCCTGGTGGCGACCCACGACCCCGGCATCGTCAACCCCCTGCACCGCCGCGTGATCGCGCTGCGCGAGGGCAGGGTGTTCACCGACATCCCCGACGGGCGATACCCCGATGATCTGGGACGTGATTGACTTCGTGTGTCGCGAGACGGCGCTTCAGCTCAAGCGGGAGCGGCTGATCGCGCTCGCCACCGTCTCCACCGTGGCTCTCATCCTCTTCACCGCGGGCGCGATGTCGCTGTTCATGCTCAACCTGCGGCTGTGGACGACCCGCATAGCCGGTGAGCTGGAGGTCTACGCCTACTTCGCGGGCGACTACCCGGGCGAGCAGGCCCGGGAGCGCGCAGAGGAGCTCCGGCACTGGCCCGAGGTCGAGCAAGCCCGCTTCGTGTCCAGGGAGGAGGCGTGGCGGTGGCTGCAGGCCAACCTCTCGAGCAGCGCGCTCCTGCGGGGCGTGGACAATCCCCTGCCCGACGGCGTGCGGGTGAAGGTGCGGGACCCGGAGCTGATGCCGGAGGTGGCGCGCAAGCTGGCAAGGGTCGAGGGTGTCCGGGACGTGGTGCCGAGCGCGGACGAGGCCTCGCAGGATCGGGGATTCGTGCGCAGCGTCGTCCGCGCCAAGCGCGCGGTCACGCTGGCCGGCGCCCTCGCACACCTGCTGCTGGGCGCGGTGGCGGCCTTCATCGTCCACAACACCATCCGGCTGGCCCTCCACTCCCGCTGGCGCGAAATCTACCTGATGCAGCTCGTGGGGGTGACGCGGGGGGTGATCGCCGCCCCCTTCCTGCTCGAGGGGGCGATCCACGGCCTGCTGGGCGCGGCCCTCGCCTGCTGCGTGCTGGTACCCGCTCACATGTACCTGCGCGCGCTCACCGCCCGCAGCGCCCCCTTCTTCCTCCTCGCCCCGGACCAGTTCCTGATCCGGTTCACGCTCTGGCTGCTGGCGGCCGGCGTCGCCCTCGGGCTGCTCGGCAGCGCGGTGTCGGTGCGCCGGTTTCTGAGCCGACGCCCGGAGTGGCACTCCTAGCCGCGCGCTCGGGCGCACAGCGCGACAGCGCCGCCCGCAGGTGTGTTGACAGCGCCCGCCAGCGGCGGCTATAGTCGGCCGACCGGCGCTCCAGCGCCGGATGGAGGCATGGCATGCATGGGACGCTCAGACGATGCTGGCCGCTGGCCCTCGCCGCGGCGCTGCTAGCGGCGGGGTGCGCGGCCCAGGGGCCGGAGGGTGGGACCCGCCCCCAGCCCGCGGCGAGCTTCAGCTTCACCACGCTGGAGGGAGAGACGATCGCCCTGGAGGATCTGGGCGGCCGCCCCGTGGTCCTCAACTTCTGGACCTCCTGGTGCCCGGCCTGCGCGATGCTCGCCCCCCACCTTCAGGCGCTGTACGAGGAGCATGAGGAGCAGGGGCTGGTAGTGCTCGGCATTTCCCCGGAGGACACCCCCGAGGCGCTCAGGGCGAAGGCGCAGGAGCTGGGCATCCGCTACCCGGTGGGGATCAGCGCGGAGGCCGGCCGGGCCTACGGAGTGCGCTCAATCCCGGTGACCTACTTCATTGATCGGGAGGGTCGGGTGGTCTCGACGCTGGTGGGCGCGCAGACCCGGGAGCGGGTGCGGGAGGAAATAGAGAAGCTGCTGTGACAGACCCGCAGGCCCAGGCGGCCTGGGTCGTCGCCGTCGTCGCCGGCTTTCTGTCCTTCATCTCGCCGTGCGTCTTGCCCCTGATCCCCGGCTATCTATCCATGATCTCGGGGCTCTCGGCGGAGCAGCTCGAGCGGCGCAGCCCCCGCACGCTGGCGCGGGTGTTCGCCTCCTGCGCGTTGTTCGCGGTGGGGCTGGGTGTGGTGTTCACGCTGCTGGGGGCCACCGCCGGCGTGGTCGGACGGTGGCTGGGGCCCCGGATGGCTTACCTCAACGTGGCCTTCGGCCTCTTGGTGATCTTCTTCGGGCTTTTTGTGCTGAACGTGCTCAGGCTGCCGGCCCTCTATCGAGATCGGCGGCTCCGGCTGGGCCGGGGACACCTCGGGCTGTGGGGCGCGCCGCTGCTGGGCATGGCCTTCGGGTTCGGCTGGACGCCGTGCGTGGGGCCCTGGCTGGGGGCCCTGTACGCCATCGCCGCCAACCTCCCGCCTGGCCCGGCAGCGGCCTTGTTCGCGATCTACAGCCTGAGCCTGGGGCTGTGCTTCGTGGCGGCGGGGATGCTGTTCGCCTACGCGCTTACGGCCTTCGCCTTCCTGCAACGCCACTACCGGGTTATCGAGGTCGCCAGCGGCTCGCTGCTGGTGCTCATCGGGCTGCTCCTGGTCACTCAGCAGTGGCAGCGGGCCACGGCGGCGCTGATGCGCGCCCTGGGCTAGCCCGGGGATGCCCTTAGAAGAGCTCCCTTATGAACCTGAGGTTGCGGGCGGCGGCCTCCCGGGGGTCGTCGGTGGCCGGCGTCTCGAGCACGATCCAGCCATCGTAGCCGATCGCCTTGATGGCGGCGGCCACGCCGGCCATATCCAGCCAGCCCTCGCCCATGTACTGCCCGCCCGGATCCTTGGCGTGGATCTGGGCGATCCACGGGCCAAGCCGGGCGATCTCTCGTCGGGGCACCCCGCCCAGAGAAAGCCCGTTGCCGAAGTCATAGTAGATCTTGACGAAGGGAGAGTTGACGCCCTCCACGATCTCCAGCAGCGCGTCGGCGCTGCGGCCCGATCCCCGGCCCACGTTCTCGGCGGCCAGGCAGACCTGGTGCTGCTCCGCGAGGGGGGCGAGGCGGCGCAGCTCCGCGGTCCACCTCGCCCGGGCCACCTCCGGGTTCTCCTGCTCCTCGCCGGGGGTGATAGGCACGAGGATGACGCCGGCGCCCAGCTCCGCGCACCACTGGAGGGCATCCCGGGTGAACGCGTGGGCCCGCTTGCGCACCCCGGCGTCGGGGCTGGCAAGGCTGTAGGTCCAGCAGGCGCCCAGGCAGACGGAGGCCAGCTGGAGGCCGGCCCGGGACAGCAGCCCGGCGAGCTGCTTGCGCCCCTCTGCGCTCCAGAGCGGATTCTCCTCGTACTCGGGGCCGATGTCCAACTCTACCCCGTGGAAGCCCACCTCGCCCGACGCCCGGATGACCTCCTCGTAGGAGCCGGGCATCGAGCTGCTCATCAACCCGTACCTCATGTCCATCTCCTGCCGCCGGCGGCAGCCGGCCGGGGGTGACCCCTCTTTCCCCGCCACCGGTGCACCTCCTCGCCGCAGCCGACCCAGGGGCGCAATTGGCGTGTCGCGGGACTTGACTGGGGGGCGACAATTCGCTATCTTTGTCCAGGACGGCGTCGGGCCCGGCCGGGTCTCTCGCCGTCCTGCGGTGACGCCTGCCGCGGCCTGCCGTCAGATCAGACCGCCGTCGCACACCGACCGCCTTTGGTGAGGCGCGGGGCTGGCCTGGCTGGTGAGCACGCGGTGGGCAGCCGGGTAGCGCCAGATGCACATAGGATATGCGAGGAGGTGGTAAGATGCTCCGACCGCTTGGGGATCGCATGGTGGTCAAGCCGGGCCCGGAGGAGGAGGTCACGAAGGGCGGAATCGTCCTGCCGGACACGGCCCGCAAGCGGCCACGGGAGGGCGAGGTGCTGGCGGTGGGGCCGGGCAAGCTGCTCGAGAACGGGCAGCGGGCGCCGATGGAGGTGTCGGTGGGGGACATCGTCGTCTACACCGAGTATGGCGGCACCGAGATCACCCTGGACGGTGAGGACTACGTGATCCTGGACGAGAGCTCGGTGCTCGCCGTGAACCCCGACGCGAAGACATCGAAGGCGAAGAAGAAGTAGCGTCGGGTGGGATCGCAGGGAAGCCAGAGACCCAGAGAGAGAGGAGGAAACAGCAAGTGGCTGCCAAGATGCTCTGTTACAGTGAGGAGGCACGTCGCGCCCTTCAGCGCGGGGTCAGCGCGGTCGCGGCAGCCGTGAAGGCGACGCTGGGGCCCAAGGGGCGCAACGTGGTGTTGAGCAAGAAGTGGGGCTCGCCCACTATCACCAAGGACGGGGTGACGGTGGCGAAGGAGATCGAGCTGGAGGAGCCCTATGAGAACATGGGCGCGCAGCTCGTCCGCGAGGTCGCCAGCAAGACCAACGACGTGGCCGGGGACGGCACCACCACCGCGACCGTGCTCGCCGAGGCGATCCTGGAGGCGGGCATGAAGAACGTCGCCGCGGGCGCCAACCCGATGCTGCTCAAGCGCGGCATCGAGCGGGCCGTGGAGGCGGTGGTCGCCGAGATCAAGCGCATCGCCAAGCCGGTGGACACCAAGGAGGCGATCGAGAACCTCGCCGCCATCGCCGGCAACGACCCCGAGCTGGGCCGCTATATCGCGGACGCCATGGACAAGGTGGGCAAGGAGGGCGTGATCACCGTCGAGGAGTCCAAGGGGACCGAGACGACGGTCGAGGTCGTCGAGGGGATGCAGTTTGACAAGGGCTACATCTCGCCCTACTTCGTGACCGACCCCGAGCGCATGGAGGCCGTGCTCGAGGATCCCTACCTGCTCATCCATGAGGAGAAGATCAGCGCGGTGGCCGACCTGCTGCCCCTGCTGGAGAAGGTGGCTGCCGCTCGCCGACCCCTGGTGATCATCGCCGAGGACGTGGACGGCGAGGCCCTCGCCACCCTGGTGGTGAACAAGATCCGCGGCACCTTCCAGGCGGCGGCGGTGAAGGCGCCCGGCTTCGGCGATCGCCGCAAGGCCATGATGGAGGACATCGCCATCCTCACCAACGGCACCTTCCTCTCCAAGGACCTCGGCATGAAGCTCGAGAACGTCACGCTCAACGAGCTGGGCCAGGCCAAGAAGGTCGTCATCACCAAGGAGGAGACGACCATCATTGAGGGGGCGGGCAGCCGCAAGGCCATCGAGGGACGCATGGAGCAGATTCGCCGCGCCATCGAGGAGACCGACTCCTCCTACGACCGCGAGAAGCTCCAGGAGCGGCTCGCCAAGCTCGCCGGCGGCGTCGCCGTCATCAAGGTCGGCGCGGCTACCGAGACCGAGCTCAAGGAGAAGAAGCACCGCTTCGAGGACGCCCTCTCGGCCGCCCGCGCCGGGGTCGAGGAGGGGCTGGTGCCCGGCGGCGGGGTCACCTACCTGAACGTCCAGCCGGTGCTTGACAAGGTGCGCAAGGAGGCGCGGGGCGACGAGAAGATCGGCGTGGACATCGTCCGGCGCGCCCTCGAGGAGCCGATGCGCACCATCGTCAACAACGCCGGGCGCGAGGGCTCCGTCATCGTCGAGCGCGTGAAGGGCGAGCAGCCCGGCGTCGGCTTCAACGCCCTCACCGAGCAGATCGAGGACCTGCTCAAGGCCGGCATCGTGGACCCGGCCAAGGTCACCCGCTCGGCGCTGGAGAACGCCGCCTCCATCGCGAGCATGCTGCTCACCACCGAGGCGCTGGTGGCCGAGAAGCCTGAGAAGGAGAAGCCGGCCGCGCCGCCCGGGCCTCCGGACTACTGAGACCGGCGGCGAGGAGCCGCAGCAGACACGCGGGGGCGGCCCGAGGGCCGCCCCCGCTTCGCGCCTCGGGTCCGCCCTGGCCCGAGGGGCGAGTCTGTCAGGTCGCCTGGCTCTCCGCCTCGATGTGCCGGACCAGCGCCTCCCCGGCCGCCCGCGCCGCCGGGAGCATGTACTCCCGGCTGCGTCGGGTCACGATCAAGGTGTCGAAGATGGGCATCGCCAGGTGCGCGCAGTAGCGCTCCATGGCGACAAGGCAGGTGGGCCCCCCGCCGCCCCCGCCGCCCGCGGCGGCGATGCCCAGCACCCAGCGACCCTC
>Ga0129301_1001151_pt1 | contig 13385 bp, 15 predicted proteins | sample ConPoolayeHmetaG_FD_94489 | JGI IMG/M metagenome (GOLD analysis project Ga0129301, IMG submission 94489) | Hot spring microbial mat communities from California, USA to study Microbial Dark Matter (Phase II) - Cone Pool mat layer H metaG ...
CATCAAACACAACTGAATATTGAAGGCTAATCCAGTCTTCCGTCTGCTCTCCAGTTCTGGTTCTGGCGTCTGCCCAAAAATGCAGACTTGACGGGATTAATATCTCGACTCCTGCTGCTACGTAATCGCCGTCTACGCTCAAGTCTACGCAATTAAAGTTGCCTATGTTCGTCCATGTAGCGTTTGGGTTTCCTGAGAGGTTTGTGGCGTTTGCCCAATAATAAAGCGTTCTATATTCCATGCTTATTGCTGCGACAGCGTAACCGTCATCTGACAACGCCAAATCCAATACAGGGGTGTATGGCTGAGTAGTATGCCATGTTGGTGATGGGTATCCTCCAAGCGTGTCAGCGTCTTTATAGTAGACTACAAATCCACCTGATTGATAATCGCCGCCACCTGCCACGTATTTGCCGTCTTCAGAGATATGAACTGTGTAGAATTCACCACCAATGTAATACGTCCAAGTTGGCGAGTTATCGACGCCTCTTCTTTCGATGCAATTTGCATAATACCATATGTTTACTCCAGTTCCGCCTACGACAGTGTAGTTGCCGTTTGCTGAGATGTCAAGTGTTCCTCTTTCTATCGCACTGCCCATGTCAATGCTTGTCCATGTTGGCTCAAGTTGCTCGCTTGTTCTAGTGGTTGATTGGTTAAAGTAATGTAGAAAGCCGTAGTTGTCGCCTGCTACCACATATTCTCCGTTTGCGGATATTGCCACGGATCTGAAATAATTGCCTTGGGGTTGATACCACCATAGTGGGTCTTCGCTGTCAGCATCAAAATAGAATAAGCCTGTATTGTTCACAGCGGCCAAATAGTTGCCGTCTTCTGAAACGTCTACGTCAAAAACACCCATAGGATTTGTCCATTTGAGTTGTATGATTGTTTGTGAAGCATTTGCAGTTTTTGGCAAGTATAATGTTGCATAAATAAATGATGTTAGTAATGCGGCTATGGTTATTGTTAAGACGACTCTTCTTATCATAGAGCATCAACTTTGTAACTGTTGTTGTCGTCAGCTATTATAACTTGCGTCAAATAGACGATGGCTAAATCGCCTTCTCTCTCTCGGGTGACTAGCCCCTCCCTTATATATACTTTGAATTTTGTGTTGACTTTCTTGTTTGTACACGTATTCCAATTTATGTTTTCTGAATGATTAGAAATTGGCGAATTTGTTGGCTTGGTGGTCGTTTATGTTTTGATAGAAATGCAGTGTTTTTTACAATATTTTTAAATGAAGCTTTGCGATAAGGCTGTTTATGCATGAGTGGGCGTTAGCAGAAGCAGTGATAACGACAGCTTCTCAAATAGCAGAAAAGGAAGAATTAAGAGAGATTACAGAAGTGAAAGTCAAAGTTGGCGAACTGCAGCAGATAGAGCTCGACATATTTGAATTCGCTCTTTCACAGCTAAAAACAGCCATATTCAAAAACGCCCAATTTAAGATAGAATCAGAAAAGGCTGAGCTCAAGTGCAGAGTCTGCAGCAATCAGTGGATTTTCAGCAAAGAAAAATTTGACGAGAACACTGCAGAAGCCATACACTTTGTCCCTGAAATCGCACACACTTACATGAAATGTCCAAAATGTGGAAGCCCAGACTTCGAAATACTACGAGGACGGGGAGTGTGGCTTGAAAGCATAAAAGGAGCGAAGTAAAATGACAGACCCGAGAACCAGCATAATAAACAAGAGGCTGACAGACGTTAGCCATGTTATTGCTGTTTCAAGCGGCAAAGGCGGCGTAGGCAAAAGCCTAGTCGCATCCACACTCGCACTTGCACTTGCCAAAAAAGGCTTTAAGGTTGGTTTCTTCGACTTAGATTTTACAAGCCCATCCACCCACATAATCTTAGGCATTCAAAGCGTGCAACCGAAAGAAGAGAAAGGGCTTATACCGCCAAAAGTGCACGGTTTAAGATACATGTCTATAATCTACTATTCAGGCGAACATGCAGCTCCGTTACGAGGCGCAGACGTTTCAAACGCCCTGATTGAACTGCTTTCAGTTACAAAATGGGGCAAGCTAGATTTTTTGGTCATAGACATGCCGCCTGGAATAGGAGACGCAACTCTTGACCTGATACGTTTTGTAAAGCAAATAAAATTCCTAATCGTTACTACGCCTTCGCAGTTAGCCTTCGAAACAGTCAGAAAACTTGTGAACCTGCTGGAAGAGCTAGAAATTCCCATAATAGGCGTTGTTGAAAATATGAAAATAGACGAGTCCAAAACTATTCAGCAACAAGTCCAACGCTTAAATGCGCCATTTTTGGGAGAAATACCATTTGATGCGAAAATTGAAGAGGCAATAGGAAAAGCAGACAGACTTTCGGCGACATTGTTTACCAAAAAAGTGAAAGCAGTAATCGCTGATAAACTCGAGTTCTAACCCTTTTTCCTTTGTGGAAACAGCTTCTCAAGCTTGTCTTCTGAAAGAGGCTTCGTGGCTAAGCTTACAAGCAGATACACAAGAGCAGAACCAAACATTAGCAGCAACGCCCAATAACCCCAATGATACAGGCCAACAAATTTTCCATAAGCGTTCGGATGGAAAATCGTCAAGATTAATCCGTAAACTATTGTTGTGATGGCTCCCCATTTTGTGGCTCTTTTCCAATACATAGAAACGCCAACGACAAAGAAGAATATGCCCGCCTGCGCCACGGCTGAACCTGCCATGAACTCTGAAAGGATGGGCGGGGTTGACGTTAAAGTCCACCATAACGGGATTATTATGAAAGGAATCAGCATCAACCGAGTAAGCCAAAGCATCCTTTTCGGAGGGATTTCAGGGCGTATATTGTGAACAAGGTCTCTAGTAATGTTCGTAGCCATTATCATAACCATCCCAGCCAAAGTGGCAACAGAAGCGGCGAAAACTGCCGCAGCAAAGAGAGACGCAAACATCACACCGTTGCTCATGCTTACAAGCGTTGCCGCAGAATCACCAAATATTTTGCCTCCAAAGTCATACTCTGCACCCATCAGCGCGTTTCCCCAAACTGCCCTCGCAGCGAAACCGACGATACCAATCCACAGCGGAGTTAAACCCCCAAGGATGAGTATAAGCAGCATCACCCAATATTCACGTTTCGTAATCTTTCGAGTTCCCAGAAAACGCGCTATGTTATGCGGAAAACCCGTCGCCATAAGAAGAAACATGAAAATCGCCGCAGTAACACCAAGCCAATCCACACCCGCAAAAGCCAAACCAGAAGGAGCAGGCAAAGGCAAAGTATAACCATCCAAAGGTATAGTCGTATTCTCGCCACCAGGCCTCATGAACGTTTCTGTTCTAATTGCTCCCGCAATTTCTGATGGACCTCCAGCCCACATCAGCGCCACCAACCCCAATGTCCAGCCAATAATTGTTAAAAGAACCCCTTGAAAGCATGAAACCCACTGAGTGCCCGTGTATCCGCCAACAGCAATGTATACCAGAACAAGAAATGCTGTGGCTATTAGGCTCCATTGGAAGAAAGTGTTCGTCGTTATCGTCCAAACGGTCGCCATGGCCTTGTATTGACCTACAGAATAAACGATGAGCAGAACAATCATCGCCAGACCAGCAAGAGCCTGAACCGCTCTGCTCTCAAATCTTACCTTCAACATTTCTGGCACTGTTCGCGCTCCAAGAGCAACATACCTTCGCATCCTATAGCCAATCACAAGACATAACGCCATTCCCATAATGCATATAGTGCCAATCAGCCAGCTTCCCGACCAACCATAAGCATAACCCAAACCTGCATTACCAAAAATTGCCCACCCACTCAAATAAGAAGCAATCAAAGCAAAACCCGTCACAAAAGGGCCAATATCGCCATGTCCAACAAGCCACTCATCAAAACTCTTAGCCTTCTTTCTCATAAAAAACCCAAAAAGCACACTGGTAGCCAAAAAAGCAGTTACGGCGACAATAACGCCGATGGTGAGTTCAGGCGACGATTCAGGAATCGGAGGCGCCACTAATCTTCCTCCCAATAATAGCGCGTTTTCACGAAAACAGCCAAAACGCCGAATATTATTGCGAGTAAAGCGTGTCCCCAGTACGCGTACCATTCTCCAAGATAATGGGCGGTAAGTGGAACTAGGAGGATGCATAAAACCATTAGTGCTAAAAAGGCATAGGCTTTCATATTGCATTTCTCCTTTCTTTTCTCTTTCAATCGCAGAGCATCATATTTAAGCTATTCTAATAACTTGCAGTAGAATCAATTTTAGAAGTATTTACAAGGAAATGCAAGCTACGTGGCTTTGTTCTTCTTTTTGCGCGAGTTTTTCTTTGATTTGCTCTGAATCATGGTTTCCTCTATGGAATTTGCCTTATGAAGCTCCTGCATGTACCATCCTCTGTCTCGTGAATAGTGCATTCCAGCGATTATCCCGAACACTATCAGAGCGAGACCACCTATTATCAGTGTCAAACTCAAAACGCTTCCTGCTTCAGGCTGTGTTTGGTATGGGATTAGTATGAACCAGCTTGGCTCTGCAGTTAAACTTAGAGGTACGAGTATGCCGCCGACGAGAAAAACGGCGCCTGCCAAAAACATAAGATACGCTACAATTTCATTATGCCTTGACTCTTCCGCTTTCTCGTGAAGGTACTCTCTGAATGACATGAAAGTCCAATATGTCAAATCATCGTACCTATAAGTAAATCTTATTATGCCGAAATATGCATTGCAAAAACGAATCAGCAATAACTAAAGCAAAGAGGATTCCATGTTGTCATCTGCCAAAGCAGTAATATTTGACTTCATAGGCACATTGACAAACGTTAAAAACTACAGCATGGAAGACTCGAAGAAAAAACTGTGCAAAGCCATTGCCGAAGCAGGCTTCAATGTTAGCGAAGACTGTTTTCTGGAAGCGTACAGCGAGGCTCACGAGAAATACCGTATTATCCGCTATCAGGAGTTAGTCGAGGTAACAAACGCTATTTGGGTTTCAGAAGCCCTAAACAAACTAGGATCTAAGACAACCCCAGAAGATGCCCGCGTAAGAAAGGCGGTTAACGTCTTCTTCGAAGACTATTTAGACTCGTTAGAACTTCGCTCCTGTGCAGAAAAACTTTTAGTAACAATTTCCGCAGACTATAAGACTGGGTTAATCTCAAACTTCACGTACGCTCCAGTTATTTATGCTGGAATCAGAAAGTTAGGCATAAACAAGTTTTTCAATGCTATTTTAGTGTCCGAGGATGTTGGCTGGCGCAAACCACACAGAAGGATATTTGAAGAAGCCTTAAGAAGGCTTGGAGTTAAGGCTGATGAGACTGTGTATGTGGGAGACAGCCCGCTTGAGGATATTAAGGGCGCTAAGGCGTTGGGTATGAGAACGGTTTTTGTTCCTTCACAGTTCTATTCGCTTGAAGATTTGCATGAGAGCCAGCAGAAGCCAGACTTGACCGTGCAAGACGTATGCGTGCTTTGCAAAAAACTCCCCAAGATTCTAATGTAAAAAAATCACTTGAACAACCTTTTTAAGAACATATAAAATGGAAAGTGAATCATAAGAAACAGGCACGCTAGAAAAATGGCGGATACCTTTATTAACGCATTTTGTTGATGCTACTACTTCATCAATACAACATAGAGAGAGTAGATAATTATGGTAAAGAAGGCAATCATTGAAGTGTCGCTTGTTGAGGAAAGCGCAGAAAGAACCAATGAAGAGATTAGGGACGAAATTAAGAAGGAACTTTCAGAGAACATACATGCAATTCCGTGGGCGGCAAAAATAGAAAAAATGACAATAAAAGAAGACTAAGGGCATCCTCTTCAAGATTCAAACATTTCGCTTATTATGGCAAAAATGAAGATGTGCATAACGAAACTACTATAGGGGTTCCTACAATTTAAGAATGTCTAGCATCGTTTGTGCAGTGACAGGAATTTTCTAATTGACCTATCATAGGTTTTCTCCACTTCAGGCGGAAAATAGCATGCTGGAAGCTCATTGTGTTCTCTATGATTCCGCAGACACTCGCAACATTTGCCTTTTAGATTGCAGTTGTATGTGCATGTGCATTCTTCCAAGTTCTTCTGCAGGTTTGGGCATTCACTCATATTCCACACTACCTCTTCGTGCATAACTTCATGAGACTCTGGTATTTAGAAATTACACTCTGGAGCCTTCTAATCAAATAGCACAATTTAGAAATCTAATTGCGAAGAGGTAGACTTAATGGACGAAGAAGGCTATTGTTAAAACAAGATTAGCCCGTAACAAAGAGGGTAAGAGCGTAAATGTCCACCAGTGAAAACATGTTCAAAGCCAAGGTTGTGGAGTTGATTCTCATGAAAAAAGTTGATGAAGCCCTAAAAGCGCTTAGTCAACATTACAGCGTTGATGTTCCACGTTTGAAGATTGGAATGCCAAAGAGACACAGCAAGAAAATCGGATGTTATGTTTCCAAGACTAAAACCATTCACATAATGAATCACGAAAAACTTGGAGAACCATTCATTATTCTGCACGAGTTCTATCATCATCTCAGAACGCGGAACAGAAAACACAGAGGAACAGAGAAACACGCTAATAGGTTTGCCGAAGAATTTATCGAGGCTTTCAAAACTTTTCACAAATATTCTTTTCGTGTCTCCTACGAACACCAAAAATAAACACTACCACACAATTGTCTGCGTAGATGCCTTTCTAAAACCATGATGAAAGAGATTGGTGTGCCTTAAAGCACTAGTTGTTCCACAAACTAGAAGTGATAGTAATTCTACAATATAACTGGTAGGACGATTTTGAGCAAGCGCAGATTGTTCAACAGAGTTGAATGCACAAATTGCATATACAAGGGTAGTCGCTACTGCTGGAATCAATGTCCCTATAACATATGGAAAAAAGAACACTACTAAGCTCCAAAAATGTTCGGAATCATCTAAAACAGTCAACAAGGCAAATTCTCAACCATCAAAACAATGCTAATTGCGTTTGATGCGGTCGCCGGGATTCGAACCCGGGATCGCAAGCTTGGAAGGCTTGTGTCCTAAACCAGACTAGACGACGACCGCCTTCTATTTTTCTGAGTTACAATAGTTAAAGGGCTGGATAGATAAAAATTCTTTTCCACATCAACTACTGAGGCTTCTTCTCCGATTTAAACAACCGCTTCTCATGCTTCGGCTTAGGCTTAAAACCTCCCCGATACGTAGGCATGGACGCTCGCTGTCGCTCAACATTCTTCAGCCTAGCATAAAGCTTAGAAACCTTTGTCTTAGATGGCTTATTGCTCTTATACGAGCGAACACGAACTGGAGTAAACGGCTTCTTAATCTCACCTTTAGAAGCTCTTCTTTTCTTACGCACTTGCACATCCTTCACTTTGCTGAAAACAGCATAGCCCTCCTTCAAATTCACCTCTTGCACGTTCCAGCCAGCGTCCAGCCACGCCTTTGCATGCACACTAGGCGTGTTGCTCCACCAGCTCTCATCGCGATAAGCGCTCATCGGCAAGTTCTCACCAATAATCCCATCAATATCGGCAAAAGAAAGCCTAACCGTGCTTGTGAATGCGGCTCTAAATTTTAGATAACGTGTAAGCGCGCCGTATTTGGTTGTCGGCGTCGGCGAAACAATCCTTCTCGCACAGTTAAGGCAGAACATCCGCGTATAATCGCCTGTGGAAACGTCTGGAGTCATGCAATCTCGGCAATACAGCCGTCCGCATCTCTGGCAGCGCCTCAGATAGCCATACGGAAGAACCCTACCGCATATTCCGCATTCGTCCTTTAAAGGCATCTAAACCGCACGTATTAATGATATAACTAAAACTTTTGATATAAACATGCCCAACCTAAGCAATCTAGCATGATATTCGGAAATCGCAATAATACTTATACCGAACCAAGCCTCTGCTCGAATAGTGATTAAATGCTTTTTAGCGAATACTTACATGAGAAAGCGGAAGAGTCAAGGCATAATGAAACCGTAGGATACCTAATAATCATAATAGGCGCAATATTTTTCGTCGGCGGACTCCTCGAAACCGTAATAATGGTTGAAACCCCAGAATGGTTTCTAATAATACCCTACCACTTAACACCACACCCATACAGCCTACTCGGCTTATCACTAACATCCATAGGCTTCGTCCTACTCTGCACGGGAATAATCTTGGCAATTCACTATGCAAAAGACCGATCATGGTATATGCAAGAACTACAGAAAGCGCATCTTCTGGAAGAGCAAAAACTTAAAATCGAAAGAAAAATCAAGCCAGAATGGCACGAACAAAAAAGAAACTCGAAATAAAGAAAAAGTGAAATTTGGGCGATTATCCCTTCACGACAGCTAACGGAACTATTCTAGCAACCTTTGTAGCAATTCCAATCTTATCACTTACTTCCGCAACAATATCCACATCCTTGTAAGCAGGATCCGCCTCTTCAGCTAGAACCACCGAACTCGCTGATCTCACAACGATTCCGCGCTGCTCCAAAGCCTTCTTAACATCGCCGCCCCAAAATCTTCTCTTTGCAGCCGCACGGCTCATCATACGACCAGCACCGTGGGCTGTAGAACCGAAGCTAAGTTCCATGGCTTTCTCTGTTCCAACAAGCAGCCAAGAGCTTGTTCCCATGCTTCCAGGTATAAGCACTGGCTGTCCTGCCTGCTTGTATTTAGAGGGTATTTCTGGATGCTCAGGGGGAAAAGCTCGTGTAGCGCCTTTTCTGTGAACCCAAACTTTCTTCTGAACATCGCCGTCTACTTTGTGGTTTTCTATTTTTGCAATGTTGTGGGCTACATCATAAACAAGTTTCAACCCGAACCTTTCTGGGTCCTGTCTGAAAACTTGCTGGAAGCTTTGCCTGATCCAATGCATAATTGCCTGACGATTCACGAAGGCATAGTTGACAGCGCAAGCCATCGCCTGATAATAATCCTCTGCCTCACTACTGCTTCCAGGCGCACACGCCAACTCACGGTCAGGCAGCGTAATCTTGTATTTGTGAACTGCTCTTTCCATTACGCGCAAATAGTCGGAACAGGTTTGATGCCCGAAGCCTCGAGAGCCACAGTGAATCATCGCAGTAACTTGTCCTTCATGCTCAATTCCAAAGGTCTCAGCTGTTTGCGTATCGTAGATTTTGTCCACTTTTTGAATTTCCAAGAAATGATTGCCAGAACCTAGAGTGCCAATTTGCGTGAGTCCCCTGTTTTTGGCTGTCGTGGAGACTTTGTCTGGGTTCGCATTTTTCATGCAGCCGCGTTCTTCGCAGTATTCTGCATCCTCCGACCAGCCTAATCCCCGCTCGATAGCCCACTGAACGCCTTCTGTTGCAAGACATTCAAGGTCATGGATTGTCACTTTCAGGTCTTTTCTGCGGCTTCCAAGTCCGCATGGAACATTGTCAAAGATGACGCCAACAAGTTCTCCGAGCTTCGGTCTTATTTCCTGCTCAGAAAGATTAGTCGTTAGCAAGCGAACACCGCAGTTTATGTCGTAGCCTACTCCTCCAGGGCTAATTACGCCCTCGTTGTAGTCTGTTGCTGCTACGCCGCCTATTGGAAAGCCGTACCCCTCATGTCCGTCTGGCAAGGTGATAGAATATTTGTAGATGCCAGGCAGATTAGCGACGTTTGCGCATTGTTCAAGAGTTCTGTCTGTCTGAATTTTCTCTAACAAATCTTTGTTTGCAAACACTATGCCTGGAACGCGCATGCCTGGCTTATATTTTGGAATACGCCAGATGTAATTGTCTATTTTTTCAAGCGGCACCTTTTCTTTTGGTGGACGACCTTCTGATTCGCCCATTCTTTTCTCACCTATCCAAAAAAAGGAATGATGCAAAATATAAACGATTTTGGCGTCTACACCAAAACAAAACTATGGCGGAAGCGGAAATTTAGCAACAAAATCCATAAAACCCTGCACACTCTCGATTAATGTGGTCTCGCTCAGAACGGGATGCGCCTTAAGGTAGCTTAGAGCCTTTTGAACCGCCTCATCGCCTTCAATTATCCTATTTCGTATCCTCTCTAAATCTTCCTTATTCTCGAATCCTTGCTTGGCGATTTTTGCCCAAAGCCTAATCTGCAATGCGTAAGTTTGAAGTTTTTTCACAGCATCTGATGCTTTGCCAAAGTGGCTGTAATACAGAACCTTGGGTTTTAGGCTCATTAGTTTGTCTAGAGAAGCCAGCGCGATGTCCAAGCGCAAGGGCGACGGCGTCGTCGGCACAATCACATCAATCTCGTTCAAATAAACTCCCGCGGCATCGCCAGGAAATATTCCTTGGCTTAATGGCTCATAGTAGCTCTGGTGATGCGAAGCGTGTCCAAGGGTTTCTATGACTTTCAGTTGAACACCATTTCCAATTTCGAATACCATTCCATCTGTTGTTGCGATAATTCTCTCTTCAGGAATAGGTTCTGGCTCGCCATAGAGTTTGGTTATGCTTCCAAGAACTGCCTCTGATTGTTGCCACAGTTTTTCTGGATTAGCCAAATGAGATGCTCCTCTCAGGTGAACGATGACTTTGGCGTTTGGCAAATGCTTTAGAAGTGTTCCAGCTCCTCCGCCGTGGTCAAGGTGAATGTGAGAAACAGCAACGTATGCCACTTCTTCTGGTTTTACACCGATTTCCTTTAGGCTGGAGAGCAGATTCGGTATTGAAGAAGCTGGACCAGTTTCAACAATGGCCGCTTGCCTTCCTCGTAGTATGTAGCTGGCTATAAAATTCTTGATTCCAGCAGGTTCAACATCAACCTGAAACAAATGCTTCTCAAGTCTAATTGGCCGCATTTCAGCACCTTACTGATAGCTTCTAACAAGCACCTTAAAGCCGTTACCAAACACTTTAAAAGTTTTTATCGTGAAGATTTTAAGCAGAACAACATATCCTTCTATCAGTGTGCGTTCATGCTCATCAGAATCCTTAGAAACCTAACGTCAGAGGAAATAGAGAAAAAAATTAGAGAATATGAGAAAGAATTCGGCATGAGCTTCGAAAGATTTGAGGAACAGTTTCTCAGGCAAAAGCTTGATGCAAAACTTGCAAGTGCTTATTTTGAGTGGGCGGAACTTGTAGATAGTTACAGAGGCTATGTGGAGGAGGGAACAGCGGATTACGTCGTTGAAGAAATTAGGGACTTTAAGCCTGAACAAGCTGCTCTACTGACTCCTAAAAGAGTTGAGCTATTGTATAAGCTTGCAGTTTTGAGGGTTGAATCAATAAACGACTTAGCCCAGAAAGTGAGGCGCGACGTGAAAAACGTGTATCTGGATTTGAAGGTGCTAAGCAAGTTTGGCTTTGTCAGACTGGATAAGCGAAGAGGAAAAACAATTATTCCAGAGACTCTTGTGAAGGAAATAACATTTCTAATCCGCTAAATTTTCAACCAGCCACACAGCAATGCTTAATTATCAACATACCATCTTACGAAAACATCACAGCAGAAAAGAGCGTAAAAACATGGTTAACGCAATCATTTTTGGTGCTCCGGGCTCGGGCAAAGGCACTTACGCTTCGCGCTTGCAATCCAAACTTGGGGTCAAAGTAGTTGCCATGGGTGACATTTTCCGCGAAATCATGAAAGAAGACACGCCTCTAGGAAAAGAGGTAAAAGGGTATGTTGAAAAGGGACTGCTCATTCCAGACAACCTAACGATAAAGGTTCTAAAACAGCACATAACAAAAATCAAGGACAAGAAAGGCTTTCTGTTTGATGGCTATCCACGTACAATCGAGCAAGCAGAAACTCTGGAATCCATCATAAAAATCGATGTAATCATCCAGTTGATAGTGCCAGAATGGATAATAATCGAGCGTCTATCCACGCGGAGAATTTGCAAGAACTGTGGTCAAGTGTATAACATTCGCTATTTGAAGCCGAAAGTGGAAAATGTTTGCGATAAATGCGGCGGACAGCTATATCAGCGCCCAGATGACACACCAGAAGTGATTAAAAAGAGAATCCAAGTTTATGAACAGCAAACCCAGCCGCTTCTACAATACTACAGAATTAAGGGTGCCCCTTTCATAGAGTTCAAGACAGAATCGCTCGAAATGCCGCCTGAAGCTGCTGTAGAAGAAATCTTGAAGAGCTTAAAAAAGCTGAAACTTGCCTAGCTTAAATGTCCAAGATGAATTTCACAGTGACTCTCTTAGGCTCTTTGAGGATTTCCATCCGGTGATATGTAACCGCCTTCACGCCAACTTTCTGCCGATGCCTTTCTGGGCTAAATTTTTCTCCCCAAATCTCTGCCTTAAGCCTAAAGCCTTCGGAAGTTTTGCTCAATTCCGAAACTTTAAACTTGGAATAAAGCATGCCTTTAGTATCAAATTTTATGAGTAGAGCTTCAAGCCAACTGTAAAGAAGAGCATGCTCGTCCTCCGCAACAACTTCCACGCTATCCTTGACTTCTGGTTTGACCATTTCTACTTCTGTCATAACATCAAACATTCCGAGCGCAGCGCTCTCAAATGCCTCCGCTAAATCTTTCCCATACGCAGCAATATAGGCATCAGCCGTATGCTCCAAGAATCTGAAGCCCTTATTCCCCTTCATAACTTTAACCGTGTAGAATATTGCGCTATCTTGTTTTTTAAATCGTTTTGTTCGGATTACGAGATTAAGCTTTAATTTGGCAATCATTCAATGTTAGCCATAAGCTTGGAGGATTTAGAAACTTTGACTTCAACGACTATCTTAAAAACATTGGTAACGTATTTTGTTATTGCGGCAATAGTGTTACTAACTGCGTCCTTCTCTGCAGAACCTTCAATTCCAATAATTGTTTCGATTCTATTGCTTATTCCAATCTATTTCTGGCAGAAAAACCATCGCAAACAGCAAAAGCTCTCAACAGAAATCGAAAAATACAATAGAAGCATGACTTTCTTCTGGATTTTCGCCCTTTTCACTCTAGCCCTATCCATCCGTATACCATCAGTGCTAACGTTCAACCAGCCATACGAAAAAACTCCCCTAATCTACCTCACAATTCTAACCATGATCCTCATTGAAAAAACCGATCTTTCCGCCTTCGGCTTCAAAACCACAAACTTTGTAAAATCACTTCTTCAAGGAGTAGGATTCTATGCATCCATAGGCGGACTTACGATACTTACCAGCTACGCGCTAATCTACGTGTACACGGGCAAATTAGTCGCTCAATCCTATACAATTATGCCTTTCCTAGCTGCAATGCCCTTTCATACACTGTGCGTAGGCATCAGCGAAGAAGGACTCTTCAGAGGCTACATGCAGACCCACATCCAAAAATTTGGTTATTTGAAAATCGCCATTCTTTTTCAGGCTCTCTTATTTGGCGTTTGGCATTTCGTCTGGGACCTTTCGCCATTCAACCCATGGAACATGAGCTTATACGTGGCCTTAACATTTCTATTGGGA